>Ga0172378_10001440_pt1 | contig 21943 bp, 15 predicted proteins | sample GrowelOW332metaG_FD_119755 | JGI IMG/M metagenome (GOLD analysis project Ga0172378, IMG submission 119755) | Groundwater microbial communities from an aquifer near a municipal landfill in Southern Ontario, Canada - Pumphouse #3_1 metaG | ecosystem: Environmental > Aquatic > Deep subsurface >... | reverse complement strand
TCAAATGCTTTTGCTTCCCTTCGTGTTCCTTCGCGTTCTTCGCGGTAAAAAAATGTCTTACCGCTTTTCGCTTTCTCCCGTCTCACCTTTTTCCGTCCTTCCCGTTTTAATTTCGATGAACTCTTTGTTCTTCGCTCTTTTTCACTGCCCAGCTCATTCCCGCCTTTTCCGGCGTGACCATATAACGCTGCCGCAGTTCCTGTGGGGCGCTGCTTACTATGAAGCTCTGCGCGGTTGCGTCGAGCAGGTCTATATCGTTATAGTCGTTGCCAATACTCATGGTGCGGCGCATATCAAGGCGCAGTTCCCTGCAGAGCCAGCGGACCGCAGCCCCCTTTGAGATGTGCAGAGGGAAAATTTCAGTCCAGATCTCATCCGTGCCAAAGGGGGATGAGGTCCGGATGACCTTTACATCCGGCAGCACCCGTTTTATCTCCAGAAATCGACTCTCCTCCACCCCAATAAAGGCGAGTGCCTGGCTGGCGGCAAGGTTTTGCAGGTTTGCCTCTTCCAGGGGGGTTCCCCAATTGCGGTGGGCGTTCAGGCGATGGGTGAAATCGCCGCAATCCTGGCAATTTTGCTCAAAATAGAAGCGATGTTCCCCTGGAATGGTGCGGTGAATCATGAAATTGAGCCGTTCCCGATGCAGGGTGTGAACAATCTGCTCCGTCTGCTGCGGGGCGAGGTTGTCAGCAAAGATCATTGCACACTCCGGCCAGCGGACAATCCCTGCGCCGGAGGAGAAGACGAGGTAGTCGATGGGGAAGTCCAGGGGGATTGCCTCCCGCGCAAAGTGAAGGTTGCGCCCGGTGACAATCGCCCGTATCACACCCTTTTCCCCGAGGCGGTGCAGGGTCTCAATGTCTCGGGGAAAAAAGGTTCCGTCCCTTGGCAGGAGAGTGCCGTCGAGGTCGCTGGCGATGAGCTGAGGAAGTGTCCCGCCGAGGGCATCAGAGAATCTCATAGCTGCTGATCTGTGCCGGGGCGTGCAGGGCAGGGAGAATGCGTTCAAGGACGATGCCCTGACGCACATCATAGTCATAGCCGAAGGTGGCGCGCACCCCGAGGCTGATGAACTGCACCGCACGGTCGAGGGCGATGGGCAGGCTGTCTCCCTGCAGCAGTGCACCGGTAACAATGCTGGCAAAGGTGTCTCCGGTGCCGGGATATTCGGCGGGGAGATATTCGCAGCTTACCTTCCACATCCGTTTGCCGATGCTGTTCCAGGCGATCACTGAAGTTTGCCCCTGCACATCCTTCAGTTTCACGCTGGTGATGATCACGGTCTTCGGGCCGCGTTCGGCAAGGGCTGTGACCCACTCCTTCACCTCAGACAGCTCGATTTCCTCTTTGCAGGGCTTGTCAAGCAGCAGGGCCGCTTCGGTGAGATTGGGGGTAATGAGATCGGCGTGCTGGATCAGCTCGCGCATCTTGACCACCATCGTTTCATCGAAAGTTTTGTAGAGTTTTCCGGAGTCGCCGAGGACGGGGTCAATGACTACGAGCTGTCCAGGACGACGAAAACTGTCAATAAAATCGGCAACGATGCCAATCTGCCGTGGCGAGCCGAGAAAGCCGCTGTAGATGGCATCAAAATCACACTTGAGGTTCTTCCAGTGGGCGATGATTTCCACCATGGCGTCCGTCAAATCCACGAAATGAAAGCCGGGGAAGCAGGAGTTGGCAGAGAGCACCGCAGTGGGCAGCGGACAGACGTTGCACCCCATGGTGGAAAGCACCGGGATAACGACTGTAAGTGAGGAGCGGCCATAGCCGGAGAGGTCATGGATGGCGGCGACTTGTTTAACAGGTTTCATCGAAGTCCTGAATCAGTGAAAAACAGTGTTGAGAAAGTTGTGCGTTACCGGAAAGTAAAGAAGCACCGAATAGAGCATGCGGGTGGCGACCACCAGCAGCAGCACGGCGAATGCCTTTTTCAGCTTGCCCACCGGCATCTTGTGGGCGAGTTTCGCGCCGAGCGGGGCAGTGAACATGCTGGCGGCGACGATACCGGCAAGGGCGGGGAGGTAGACGAAACCGAAGCTCCAGGCGGGCAGGCTCGGGTTGGCCCAGCCGCCGATGATGTTTCCGAAAGTTCCGGCGAGGGCAATGGGCAGGCCGATGGAGGCTGCCGTGCCGATGGCGGTGTGGATCTCCAGATTGCACAACAGGAAAAAGGGCACGCAGAGAGTTCCGCCGCCGATACCTACCAGTGAGGAGAGAAAACCAATTACCCCGCCTGAGCCGAACATTCCTGCTGTGCCGGGAACGTCCCGTGAGGCGGCAGGTTTACGGCCGAAGATCATGTTGGAGGCCGCATAATAGAGGAAGATGACAAAGATCACCTTGAGAATCCACGTGGGTATCCACGATGTGGTGAGAGCACCGATGAAGGTTCCGAGGATAATGCCGGGGGATATGTTTCTGAAGATGTCCCAGCGCACCGCACCTCGTTTATTATGGGCTCTCATGCTGGAGAGGGAGGTGAAGATGATGCTGGCGAGGGATGTGCCGAGTGCGAGGTTCATCAGAATATTCTGCGGGATACCCATGGGCGGCAGGGCAAAAGCAAGGATTGGCACGATTACCAGTCCTCCGCCGATGCCGAGCAGGCCGGCGAGGACCCCGGCAAAGGCTCCGAGAACGAGGAAGATGAGGAGATGTAAAAGCATGGGGTCTTGCAGCAGGGTGAAAAATGTTTCGGGGTTCATGGGGTTTCCTTTAAGGTGGACCGCAGGATTTCAAGTAGTTGTCGTTCATACAATATCACGACTGCCGGGTGGAACCAACAGCCTTTTTTACACGGGCAGGATGCTGTCTGTCAATTCAATGATTTTTTTCCCGGGGCAGATTATATAGTGGCCTCACCTCAATTTCTGGAGAGAATATGACTACCCCTTTCACGCCTCCTGCCGGTGTTCCCGCAGCTGCTTCCGGCAGCCCGGCTTCCGGCTGGCTGCTCGGCCTCGGCGCCTTCCTCATCTGGGGTTTTTTCCCCATCTATTTCAAAGCGGTGGATACCGTCCCCCCGCTGGAGATCCTTGCTCACCGGGTGATCTGGTCTTTTGTACTGCTGTCGTTGATTATTTCCTTTCAGGGCGGATGGGGACGGGTTTGCCGGACGATGGCCAACTGGTACACCGTGTTGGTGCTGCTTTCCACCTCAGTCATCATTGCCTTGAGCTGGCTCACCTTTATCTGGGCGGTGAATAACGGACATATCCTCGATACCTCGCTTGGCTACTATATCAATCCGTTGATCAGCGTGCTGTTTGGCATGATTTTCTTCGGTGAACGCCTTACCAGACTGCAGTGGACAGCCATGGGCCTTGCCACGGCTGGCGTACTGCTCCAGCTTATCCAGATCGGCACACTGCCATTGATCGCCCTCGTGCTTGCTGTAACCTTTGCTCTTTACGGGATGCTGCGCAAGAAGGTGGCTGTGGATTCGCTGATTGGCCTGCTGGTGGAAACCGGTCTGTTGCTGCCCGCAGCTCTGGGCCTGTTGTTTTTTGCCGACACCCCCACCTCCTCCCTTGTGAACAATCCGCTTTCGCTTAATCTGCTGCTGATAGCCGGCGGTGTTGTCACCACTGTGCCGTTGCTTTGTTTTACCGCCTCGGCCAACCGCCTGCCGCTCTCCTCCGTTGGCTTCCTTCAATATATTGCGCCGAGCACTGCTTTCCTGCTGGCCATTTTCTGTTACAATGAATCCTTTTCCCCGACGAGGGGGATTACCTTCCTCTTCATCTGGGTGGCGCTGGTGTTCTTTTCCATAGACGCGCTGCGCCGAATGGGGAAGAAGCTTAACTGATATGCAAAGCCAGAAACCTCAGGGAACATTGAAATTAAACCGGGTAGGACGGGAAAAAGGAGAAGGGAGAAAGGGAAAGGCAAAAGACGGTAAGACAATTTTTTTACCGCGAAGAACGCGAAGGAACACGAAGGGAAGCAAAAACATCTGAGGATAAAGATTTTGTAATTTACAAGCGGGAAAGATGGAAAAGGGGAGACGGGAGAAAGGAGACAGGAGAAAGGGAAAAGCAAAAGGCGGAAAGGCAAAGGTTGGATGGCCAGCTAAACACGCGAAATATTTTATATAAAAAATGCCATTTTTCACATAGTTCGTGTATTTCGTTGGCAAAAAATTCTTTTGCTGTTCCGTCTTTCACAAGGGATTCTTTAACACAACAGGTGTTTCATATCACAACGGATGTTATCGGGGGTTGTTGCCCTGCTTTTTCCTGCCTCCCTTCTCCTTTCTCCCTTTTTATCTTTGCCTTCGGTGCCTCGAAGATGAACAAAATACAAGGTTGTTCAAGGTCCCCCTCAATGAAAATTTCAAGGAGACAAAAAATGTTAATAGAAATTGATTCGTTCAAGTGTCGTAAAGATCAGCTCTGTGTAATTGAGTGCCCCTTTAACTGCCTCGTGGAGGGGGAGAATGGCGTGCCGTATCTTGATGCGGAGCGAGAGCAGTATTGCATGCGCTGTGGACACTGCGTGGCGGTCTGCCCCTCGGCGGCAGTAACCCTCGAAGGGGTCGATCCCTCCACTCTTGAGGCGGCTGTCCGCTATCCGGTGGTTGAGCCGCAGATGATGAAGGCGCTGCTTGATAACCGTCGTTCGGTACGGGTCTTCCGCAGTGAGGCGATTGGTCGGGAGAAGGCGGTGGAGTTGCTGGATATGGTGAAACGGGCACCGACGGCGAAAAACAAACTGCCGGTGGAATGGCTGTTGGTGGATGATGCGGTGAAGATTCATCGTATTGCCGAGTTGACGGTGGAATGGCTGCGTGGATTTGGACAGGCACAGGCGATGGTGACGGAGGTCTGGGACGCTGGTGAGGATGTTATTCTGCGGGAGGCTCCGTTGCTGGCGATGGCCTGTGCCGGATCCGATGCCATTAAACCCTGTGAGGATTGCACCATCGCTGTTACCTCACTGGAGCTCGCGGCTGCCACCCACGGTATTGGCTCTTTCTGGCTTGGCTATTTTATGACTGCCGCGCAGAACTACGCCCCGTTGCAGGAGTTTCTTGGGCTCCCCGAGGGGATGCTGCCCCGGGCCGCGCTGGGACTTGGCTATCCCAAAATGATCTATAGAAGGCTGCCGGAGCGGAAGGCACCGGTGGTACGCTGGCTCTAATCCCACTTCTACTTTGTATTGGCGAATTCAAAGGCAGTGGGACAGAAGGAAGGGAAAAACAAAAAGCGGGAAGACATTTTTTTTACCGCGAAGAACACGAAGGACCGCGAAGAAAGGCAAAAAATATTTGAGAACATTGATTAATGGTCTCTTGAATGATCTTGTATTTCGTTCCTCTTTGACGGACAGGAGGGAATTTATTACAGCCATGTTTGCTCTCTGAGTATAGCGCTTCCCTCGACGTCTCGTTCCTCGCTTTGTCGGAGGATAATTTTTTGGCTGTAACCAGGACTATGGGCGTTTATTTCCGGCGCATTGAGCAGATGCGCCCTGCCGCGCAGGCCGCGCCGAAACCGTTGTCGATATTGACTGTCGACACCCCGGAGGCGCAGGAGGTGAGCATGCCGAGCAGGGCGGAAACCCCGCCAAAGCTGGCCCCGTATCCCGCAGAGGTGGGAACGGCGAGGATGGGGGCGGCGACCAGTCCGCCGATGACGCTGGCCAGTGCTCCCTCCATGCCAGCGATGATGATCAGCACATCCATGCGGCGGATCTCCTCAAGGCGTTTGAATAGACGGTGGATTCCCGCCACACCCACATCTTGAATGAGGGTGGGGCGGCAACCGAGTATCTCGCAGGAAATACGGGCCTCTTCGGCAATGGGCAAGTCGGAGGTGCCCGCCGTGATGATGCCCACCTCACCGGTTTCGATGACGGGAAAATCGCGGCAGACGAGGGTGCGCCCGGTTTCGTAATACTGCGCCTGTGGCACTTCTTTCAGCACCGCCTCTGCCCCCTCTTTACTCACCCGGGTGGCGAGGACATTGCTGTGTTTGCGCAGGTGCCGGACAATGTCGACAAGCTGTTGCGGGGTCTTGCCCGCGCCGTAGATTACTTCAGGAAATCCGTTGCGTTGAGGGCGGCTGAGATCAAGCATTGTGTGGCCAAGATCGAGGGTCCCCTCAAGGGAGGCTGCGGCGGCGTCAATATCGAGGCTGCCTTCGGCGACCCGGGCGAGAATCTCTTTGATCTCCATTACGCCTCTCCGTCTTTTGTGTTCCCGTCCAGGGCTCTTTGTGTCTCCCCGCGGGCTGCGGCCCGAACAATTTCCAGCACCTCATCGAGGGACAGGTCGTATTGTTTCGCGAGGCGTCGGCACTCCTCAAATTCCGGTTTCTCCCGCAGCTTTCTGCCGTTATGCCACGCCTCTTTAAAGCGTACCGGGCCGAGAGGTGTCTGCTGCGTCCGTTCATGACGGGCCAGTGCTGTCTTGCAGATGGAAAAGCTCTTTATCCCGAGGGTGCTGGTGTGGCGGAACAGCAACTCCCGAAAGCGATCCTCCGCAAACTCCTCACAGAGCAGGGCAATTTCTACGGCGGGGCGGTTCTTTTTCATCTGAATGGCTGTGAAGCTGCAGTCTTGTGCACCTTTAGCTATTGCCAGCTCCATGAAATTACCGAGGGCTTCACCGGTCATGTCATCCACATTGCAACAGAGCAGCTTCACTCTTGCAGGTTCGGTGGTAATTTCGGCGAGATAGACGCGAAGCAGATTGGGTACCGCATCCGGGCCGTTGTCGCGGTGGCCGATGCCATGGCCGCTGGCGATGAGGGTCATCGCCGGGCGGGTGGTAAAGCGGTCGGCCAGTTCGGCGATGATTGCCGCGCCGGTGGGGGTGGTTGCCTCCTTTTCTACAGCGCCGAGGCGGGTAGGAATACCGCGCAGAATCTCTACCGTGGCCGGGGCGGGCACTGGCAGCAGACCATGGGCGCAGCGAACCACGCCGCCGCCGAGTTCCAGCGGGGCGGACCACACCTGCTCCACGCCGAGGGCGTGAAAACAGACGGCCGCACCCACAATATCGGCAATGGAGTCGGCTGCGCCTATCTCGTGAAAATGCACTTCGTAGAGCTCCCGTCCGTGCACCTTTGCCTCTGCTTTTGCCACCCGGTGGAAGATGGCCAGAGCTGTGCGGCGTATCGGCTCGGCAAGGTCCGCCCCGGCGAGAATTTGCTCAATATCGGCAAGGCCTTGATGGGTATGGCCCTCCTCACAATGAACTTCACATCGGGTTCCGCAGATGCAGCCACTTTCTGCTTTGCTGAATTCCACGGAAAACTCACTGCCGAGACCGAGCCCGCTAAAGGCCTCCTGCAGAAGAGCGGGTTCAACACCAAGATCGACGAGGGCGGCCATATTCATGTCGCCGCTTATACCGGCGAAGGGATCATAGTAGAGAATTTTCATGGGAAACAGTGCCTTTTGGAAGGGATGGCCCCCACGTTCTGTGGCAGGCTCTTTCCCCCTGATATACAGAGAAAAGACGGTCCCTGCAAGAGATGCAAAAATGCGAATTTCTTAAAAAAACCGTAATTGTTTTGAAATTCTTTGCTAAAATACATTTTTATTTTTAACAGGGTAAAAATATGAACTTAAAAATTCAGCATAAAATTTCTCTGATTCTCCTTGCAGCCAATGCTCTGCTCTTTTTCGGTTTTTTGGCGATGCTGTACTGGAGTTTCGACCGCAATTTTCATCGTCATATCGAACGGGGGGAAGGGAAACAGCTCTCTCGCCTCTCGCAGGAGATCGGTCGGCTTTATAAGGAGAAGGGAAACTGGGATTTCATTAAAAGTAACCCTTCCCTCTGGTTCTATATCAACAGCTATGTCACCAGAACTGTTTTCCCTTTTCCCCGGCATGACAACGAAAAATTTGTCCTGCCAGATAAAAAAATCTTCAACGGCGATTTCTTCACCAGGAGCGCTCCGGTTTTTTTCGAGCCGCGCAGTGTCTGGCCGCGGGTCATGCTCTTCGATTCCAATCGCAATTGGCTGGTAGGGGGGGCCGGGGCCGATGTCGCCAACCGCCTGCACTGGCAGGTGTTGCGCGGAGAGGATGAAATCCCTGCACCTCCGCCTCCGAATTCCGTTGTGGAAGGGGAGCAGAAGGCAGTTCCCTGGCCCCCTCCAAAACCTACGAAGATCTGGACCAAATTTTCTGAGATGCAGCCGGTACTTGTTGACGGACAACCCGTCGGCTACCTTGCCATGCTTCCCATCCCGGAGATCTCGCTGACGCGGGATCTCATTTTTTTTCGTCATCAGGAAATGCTTTTTGGGTTTATTGGCCTTGCGGCCTTTTTTATTGCCATTCTCGTCGTCCTGCCACTGACCCGGTATATTTTGCAGCCGATTCGTGGACTTGCTGATGGCACGCGTCGTCTGATGAATGGCAAGTTTACCACCCGCATTCCGGTGAAAAGCTGTGATGAACTGGGACAGCTTTCCCGTGATTTCAATGCCCTTGCTGCCACCCTGCAGCGCAATGAAGAGGATCGCCACCAGTGGGTGGCTGACATTTCCCATGAGCTGCGCACTCCTCTTGCCGTTCTTTGCGCAGAGATAGAAAGTATCCAGGACGGTGTCCGTGTGTGTGATCCCCGGGCGCTTGAGATCCTTCATGGCGAGGTGATGCATATTGAGCGCCTTACCCGGGATCTGCATGAATTGTCGATGTCGGATCTCGGCGCAATGACTTATCGCAAGGCAGAATGTGATCCTTTTGGTATTCTTATTGAAGTGGTGGAAGGTTTCACCGGCCGTTTTGAGAGCATGGGGTTGACTCTGGAGCTCAATCTGCCCAAAGGACACGGGAAATCGGCCCGGATGCTTGCCGACCCAGGCCGTTTGCACCAGCTGTTTTCCAACCTGCTGGAAAACAGCCGCCGCTATACACAGCCCCCCGGTTCTCTCAGGATATCGGGATCTGCGGAAAAGGGCCTCTTAACAATCTTGTTTCAGGATTCCGCCCCTGGTGTGAAGGATGAGAACCTGCCGCGTCTCTTTGAGCGTCTTTTCCGGGAAGATGCTTCCCGTACCCAGAAAGGCATGACCTGCGCGGGACGCCACGGCAGTGGCCTCGGGTTGAGTATCTGCCGTAACATTGTCAAGGCGCACGAGGGGGTTATCACCGCCGGTCATTCCCCTCTCGGTGGACTGGAAATGAAGATCGAACTGCCAATTAATTGAGGAGCTCCGCAGGGGCTCCGGCTGCCGCGGCGCCATGAGGCGGAGTATATGACTCTGCCAATAACAGTAACTGGAGGATGTGACAGAATGTCTGAAATAATATTGATAGTGGAAGATGAAGAGCGCCTCGCCGAGCTGCACCACGATTATCTGGCGCAGGCCGGATATGGGAGCGAGATTCTCAGTGAGGGGACGGGAGTAGTGGATTGGGTGAACGCAAACCGGCCTGCACTGATTCTCCTTGACCTGATGTTGCCCGGCAAGGACGGAATTAGTATCTGCTGGGAAATACGAGAGTTCTCCCGGGTGCCGATCATTATGGTAACAGCACGGGTGGAGGAAATAGACCGCCTGCTCGGGCTGGAATATGGTGCTGATGACTACATCTGCAAACCCTTCAGTCCCCGGGAGGTTGTGGCGCGGGTGAAAGCTGTGCTGCGGCGGGCGCAGAGCAGTCCGCAGGATGAAGATAACAAGATGGTTCGGTTTGATATAGAGAAACATCTTGTTATCCTGCGCGGCAAACCTCTGGAGCTGACAGCGGTGGAATTTCAGCTTCTGAAGATTCTTGCCGACTCCCCTGGCCGCATTTTCTCCCGCGACCAGCTCATGGAGCATATCTACACTGACCAGCGCATCGTCTGCGATCGTACCATCGACAGTCATGTGAAAAAACTGCGCAAGAAGATTGCTGCGGTTGATTCAGGTATTGAGCTTATCCGATCGGTATACGGTGTCGGCTACAAGTTTGAGGTGACGATCTGAAACAGAAAACGCGGATTTTTTAATCCCCGTTTCTGTCTGAGGATCGACGCCTGCAGATCTTGCCAGCCCTCAGCACGGATTCATTTTCATTGACCAGGGGACCAATCAGTAAACAGGTGCTCTCTGAGGTTGCGTAATCATTGTAATTATTACGCAACCACAGTTGTTTGAGTCAGGCAGAAGAAAGAATCAAGATGACTATGGATAGTGAGCACAACCTGCCTGTTGCCCGAATTCAATTATCCACAATCACTTCAATACGTGGAGGAACTATGCAGATTGGAATACCAAAAGAACAGCTCGCAGGAGAAAAACGGATTGCCGCCACGCCCTCGACTGTTGCCCAGCTGAAGAAACTGGGTTTTACCGTGGCTGTCGAAAAAGGCGCTGGCCTGAATGCAAATTTCAGCGACGAAGCCTATCTCGAAGCAGGTGCAGAACTCGTTGAAAAAGAGGCTGCATGGCAGAGCGATATCGTTTTGAAAATCAACGGCCCGATTACCACTGATCAGGAAGATGAAATAGAGCTTCTCAGGGAAGGGACCACCTTAATCAGCCTGATAAGTCCGGCACAAAATGAGGAAATGCTCAGTCGTCTGGCTGCAAAGGGCGTTACCACCATGGCCATGGATATGGTTCCCCGAATCTCTCGGTCGCAATCCATGGATGTCCTCAGTTCTATGGCCAATATTGCAGGTTATCGAGCTGTTATAGAGGCTGCACATCATTTTGGCCGCTTTTTCTCAGGTCAAATCACAGCGGCGGGCAAGGTGCCGCCGGCAAAGGTCATGATTATTGGTGCCGGGGTGGCTGGTCTTGCCGCGATTGGTGCTGCCGGAAGCCTTGGTGCTCAAGTGCGCGCATTTGACACCCGTCCTGAAGTTAAGGAACAGATCAATTCCATGGGGGCCGAATTTCTGGAAGTCACCATGGAGGAAGAGGCAGGTATTGGTGATGGATACGCCCGGGTCATGTCGAAAGAATATATTGCGGCGGAAATGGAACTCTTCCGGGAGCAGGCCAGAGAAGTGGATATCATTATCACCACGGCCCTTATTCCGGGCAGACCTGCTCCTAAACTGATTCTTGACGACATGGTCGAGTCGCTTCGGCCGGGCAGTGTTATTGTCGACCTGGCAGCACCGAACGGCGGGAACTGTACCATGACCGAGCCGGGCAAGGTTGTGGTCAAAAGTGGTGTTACCATTATTGGTTATACGGATCTGCCTTCCCGGATGTCGGGGCAGGCCAGCCAGTTGTTCGGTACCAACCTTGTCAACCTGCTGAAATTGCTCTGTAAAGGGAAAGACGGCACCCTCACTGTTGATTTCGATGATGTCGTGATTCGTGGTGTTACGGTCGTAAAGGGCAGTGAAATAACCTATCCACCGCCAGCTGTTCAGGTCAGTTCCAAACAACCGGCACCGGCAAAACCGATTGCGCAGCCGGAGAAAGAAAAGAAGGAAGCATCAAAACCGTGGCTGCAAATGTTGTTTATCGCCATTGGTGCATGCGCTATTGCCAGCCTCGGAGCCTTCGCGCCGGCTCAATTTTTAGGGCATTTCACCGTATTTGTTCTCTCCTGTGTTCTTGGCTATTACGTCATCTGGAATGTCACCCATTCGCTGCATACGCCGTTGATGAGTGTTACCAATGCCATATCAGGTATTATTATCGTCGGAGCATTGCTGCAGATCGGGCACCATGGCCTGCTCATAAAATCACTTGCGTTCATAGCCGTTCTGATTACCTCAATAAATATCTTTGGTGGTTTTTTTGTAACGCATCGTATGCTGAAGATGTTCAGGAAGGAGGATTAATTCATGTCACAGGGATTTGTTACAGGTACCTATATAATCGCCGGGCTGCTGTTCATTATGGCATTGGCCGGTCTTTCCACTCAGAAAACAGCGGGAAGGGGTAATGTCTACGGCATTGTCGGTATGGCAATAGCGCTGGTTGCGACTATTTTCGGCCCCAATGAGGGCGGTTTGACCTTTATCGCCATCGCCATGGCAATCGGTGCCGTGATCGGCATCTTTATGGCGCTGAAGGTGGAAATAACGCAGATGCCACAGCTGATTGCACTTCTGCACAGCTTTGTCGGTCTGGCAGCGGTGCTGGTCGGTTTCAACAGCTTTTTTGGCTATCAGGCCCTTGGTCCTGCTGAAAAAGCGGCTATGCTCGCGGGGGGGATGGTCACCGTTCATCTCGTCGAAGTTTTTATTGGCTCTTTTATTGGTGCGGTGACTCTTACCGGATCGATCGTCGCTTTTGGAAAGCTGCAGGGTCTGTTTTCGTCAAAGCCTCTGGTTCTGCCCCATAAGAACAAGCTGAACCTCCTTGCCATTATTATTTCAATCATTCTTCTGGCGGTTTTTCTCCAGCAGGGTGGTCTCTTCTGGCCGCTTCTTTTGATGACAATCATCGCCCTTCTGTTCGGCTGGCACCTTGTCGCTTCCATTGGCGGCGCGGACATGCCGGTGGTTATCTCAATGCTGAACTCCTATTCTGGATGGGCGGCAGCAGCGGCAGGGTTTATGCTCGACAATGATCTGCTCATCATCACCGGTGCTCTGGTCGGCTCCTCGGGTGCTATCCTTTCCTCTATCATGTGCAAGGCCATGAACCGTTCGTTCTTCAACGTGATTGCCGGGGGATTTGGTACCGACGGCAGCAGCGTTACAGAGGAAGCTGGTGACATGGGTGAGTATAAGGAGATCTCAGCAGAAGATGTTGCTGAGAAGTTGAAAGATGCAGAATCCGTCATTATTACACCAGGATACGGCATGGCCGTTGCCCAGGCTCAATATACTGTTGCAGAAATTGTCCGGAAACTGAAGAAAAACGGCACGAAGGTTCGCTTTGGTATCCATCCTGTGGCGGGGCGACTTCCCGGCCATATGAACGTCCTTCTTGCTGAAGCAAAGGTCCCGTATGATATCGTGCTGGAAATGGACGAGATCAATGACGATTTTGCCGACACCGATGTTGTCCTTGTTATTGGTGCAAACGATACCGTCAACCCTGCTGCTCTGGAAGACCCGCACAGCCCGATTGCCGGCATGCCTGTTCTTGAGGTCTGGAAGGCAAGGGAAGTCATCATTTTCAAACGCTCCATGAATACCGGCTATGCCGGTGTGCAGAATCCTCTCTTTTTCAAAGACAATGCGTGGATGCTGTTTGGAGATGCAAAAAAATCTGTTGAGAGTATCGATAAAGCACTGTAACCCGAACTGGTAAAAAAATTGGGTTAGAGATCGTAGAGACAGGGTATGTTCTGTCTCTACAACAAAAAGCTCTCTTCACGCTTTCGCGTGAGGAGAGCTTTTTTGTTGTGAAGTCGCAAAGTATGCCTTGAGTTTCAATCCACGCTCCCCGTGGGGAGCGACGCCGCAGCTTACCTCAGTGGTCATAACGGCACCGTTTCAATCCACGCTCCCGCGTGGGGAGCGACTGTCAATCCATAACATTGCGAAAGGATTGAGTTAATTTTCCCGATTTTGTGATTCCCGGAAAATTGAGAATCACGCTTCTGCCAAAGGTCAATACCTTCTTTTACACCAACATATTTTACACGCTTTCTCTAATTTTTCCCAGAAAATAGAAACATAGCCGGATTCAAGGAATAATTGCAGCACGTTTACCAGTGAAGTTTTCCAGCTGTCATCTCAGCCCTGGTGTTTTGAAGAGTAAATATCTACACATCCAGGCTGGCCCCATGTTTACGCAGCCACTCTTTGCGTTCTTTCCAGTCGGGCATCACCTTATCCACTTCGTTCCAGAATGCATCGCTGTGGTTACGCTGGTAAAAATGGCAGAGTTCATGCACTACGATGTAGTCAATGATCTTCGGCGGGGCCATCATGCATTTCCAGTGAAAGTTTATCACACTGTTACGCCCAAAACTTGCCCAGCGGTAGCCCATCTCCTTCACCTTAATACCTGCAACCTCAACTCCTGTCCTGGGCGCAAAGTATGCTATGCGGTTGGCGAAACGTTGTTGGCCTTTATCAGTATAGAAGTGCTCAAATATGGCTTTGGCCGCCTCAGTCCCGCCCTGTTCGATTACGTTCCGGCTTAGGCAAAAACGTCCATTCTTCAGTTTGAGGGAGCTCTTCTGGTCAGTTACCAGTGTTAGACGATAGGCACAGCCCAGGTAGAGAAATGTTTCGCCGTTCACCCATTCACGGGTGACAGCAGTGATATTGAGATCTTTCCATTCTGCCAGGTTGCGGTAGATCCACATACGTTTACTCTCAACGACAGCATCAACCTGCTCCGGTGAGTAATGCAAAGGTGAACGAACCACCAGTTTACCATCCCGTTCGATCACAATATCCGTGGTTTTTCGAGAACTGCCCGGCAGCAGAAAATATTCAATATCTCTGACCCGTCTGGGTGTCATAGTTACTTCTCTCCTAAACTTCTGAGCAATTTATCGTGGCGGTTCTTCGCCAGTTTCATGATCTCTACAGCTATGCGCTCCCGGTTTTGTTTCAATTCCTGGATGCCTGTAAGGGTCAGTGCGGTTTTTATTTCGCTGCGGGTACGCTTTTGTTTATCGCTGTTATGCCAATAGTCGATGCTGCCAATGCTGTGCTGCAGGGCTTCGACCACGGACTCCATCAGAACTCTCATTTTGGGCTGGGCATCGGCAGGCACCTTTCCATCTTTAAAGGCTTTGTTGGCAATGTGTTCATAGAAAGTGGTAGCTTCCTGGCTCATGCCGTTTTCACCCTGCTGACGGCCTTCTACGGCCACCTTGCGCAGTTTCTCCAGTTCTTCTGCCAGCTTGTCCCACTTATTTTGATACTGGTCGATGAGTTGTTCTACCTTTTCCGACAGGCTTTTGTAGAATGCCGGGTCTTCATCGTGATGCACTGTGCAGTGCTTGCGGATGGCATGCTCCATCTCACTGGCCCTGGCCTCCACGTTACCTGCAGCATGTCCATTAAGCTGCTCCATAAAGTCATCAGAGAGCAGTTCAATCGGTGCAACCCTGGGATTGATTCCCAGGCTGATCAGATGTTCATTGATTAAATTACGCACCTTCTGCCCGGCATCCCCCAGGTTCAGACTGTCATCCTTGTAGCGTTCTTTGGCTACGCTCTGGATATAACCAAAGCGTTTTGCCGGTACCCGGTAAGGTAGTCCGGCAGTGTGGGGCAGGATGATGTCCAGGCTGCTTAGAAATTTTTTAAGGTATACGTCAAAGTCGGCACGGATTTTTTCATTTTTAAGCAGCTTTACCGCTTCATGTACCACCGCAGCATCAGTTTCCACATTCGGCAACTTGCCCTCTACAAAGTCCTGCACCTTTTTAATTTTGTGCTCAGAAAACAGATTCAACAGCCGTTGATAGCGCTCCTGTAACACCGGGACCTCTGAATTGATATTTTTCAGTCCGTTGACCAGTTCCTGCTGTTCATCTGTTGCCGCGTATAAGGTTAGAGCTTCTGCCAGGTTATGGGTCAGGCCGATGTAGTCTACAACATAGCCGCGTTGTTTGCCTTTTTTCACCCGATTGGTACGGGCTATGGCTTGCAGCAGGCTGTGCTCACGGATCTTTTTGTCCAGGTACATGACCTGCTCGATGGGTGCATCAAAACCGGTAAGGAGCATGTCACAGACCACCAAAAAGGCAATGCCGGAGTAAGGCTTGTCTGGATCATCAAAGGCAAAGGGTTTGCAAAAATTATTTACGGCATCCCAGGCTCTGGCCTGTTTGCGCGCTTCGGTGAAGCAGGCGGCTTCATTGGTTCCATCACTGGAAATTACCACGGCAGCTTTGAGGAATTTGATCCTTTTGATCAGCACAAGATCGGGGACGGATTTTCTCTGGAGTGCTTCCACCGTTTCTTCCAGCGCACTCTGAATAGCCTTCTGGTAACGCACTGCAGCCAGTTTTGAATGGCACACGACCTGTGCTTTGAAGCCATTGGGGAAAATATGTTCCAGGTAATGTTTGACCATATCCCGGGCGATGGCTTCAATTCTTTGCTCCGCTTCCAGAATATCACCGGTAGCGCCGTATTTTTTCTTTATGGCCAGCAACTCTTCCTCGGTGCGATCCTTGAACAGGTTTTCAAATTGGGTCTCGAATCCGGCTTTGTCATTGAGGGCTGCATCTGCCGTACGTCCTTCATAGAGGATCTGCAGGGTGGTACCGTCTTCCACTGCGTCCATCAGCTTGTACTTGTCAATATATTCGCCAAAGCGTTTAACTGTGCGTTTTTCACCATGGCGTTCAGTTATCAGCGGGGTACCGGTAAAGGCAATACGGGCTGCATTGGGGAATGCTTCAAAGATATTCTCGCCGAGGTCCGATCCCTGGGTGCGATGGGCTTCATCGATCATCAGTATGATCCGTGAAGAGGGATTTACCACCCCAAAGGTTTCTTTGCAGGGCATGGTCTGGTAGGTACCCAGAGCTTCGGCTACTGAAAATGGCAGACTCTGATCAGTTAGCTGAAATTTGTGCACCATCACCATGTTGATATCAGAAGCGTCGGTAGCCAGATCGTTACGCAGTGCCTGACGGCTTTTAATAACATTGACCCTGCCGCCGATCAGGCTGGCAGTTTCGGTTAACTGATCTTCCAGGTTCACCCGGTCGTTGATCAGCACGAGTTTATAATCATGCAGATCGCTGGAGGTCCGCAGCATCCTCGCTACAAATACCATGGTCAGGCTTTTACCCGAGCCCTGGGTATGCCAGATTACACCGCTTTTCTCTTCTGCAGTCTTCCCAAGGCGCAATCGTTCCATGATCTTTTTAGCGGCCCGGAACTGCTGGTAGCGGCAGACCACCTTAATGCGCGGGCCCCCGTCGGTGTCCATAAAGACCGAGGAAGTGCGCAAAATATTGATCAGGTTGGGCTTGTTCAGCATGCCGTTGATCATCTGCTCCTGCTGGTTCATGCCTTCGGCTGTGCTGTCGTCCAGGGGCCACTGGGTCTTCCATGGATAAAAATGCTCTTCGCCGGATGTAATGGTGCCATAGTCGGCTTTGAGACCGCAGGTACGGATAAGAAAGAGATTGCTGTGAAACAAACGGGGTTCGCCTTCTTTAAGTCCCTGCTTTTTAGTCTCCTCACGGCGGTTCATATAGCGCTGCAGCTGAATAAAGGCCTCGGGCATGGGATTGGCGCAGGTGGGCCCGCCTTTCTTGCATTCCACCACGGCCAGGGGAATGCCGTTCACAAACAGCACGATATCTGGAATAATGAACTGTTTGACGCGGCCCGGTGTGTTTATACGGAGCTGGTTAATAGCTATGAAATGGTTATTCTCCGGAGTACTAAAGTCGATCAGTTTAACCACCGGGTCCTGTTCACCGGTCTCTTCGTTTACATCTACCTGGGCCTTAAACAGCAGCTTCTGGATAGCCTCGTTTGCTTCCAGCAACGTTCTGTTAGGCTGGCGCAGGATTTGCTCCTGCAGGTCATTGAGTTGCTTGTCCGTCAGCCAGGTGTGACCATTCACACCTGGGTTAAGCCTTGCTACCGCCTGAATGAACACCTCGGGCAGTAACCATTGACGGAAACTGGCACGCAGACTTTTGGTGGGGTCAGAAGGGATGTCCGGTCCCTGGTCGATGATGTCCCAACCCAGGGATTGCAGTTGCTGCAGGAAGGGCTGTTCGACTTCCGTGTACTCAGACATGGGAGGGTTCGGGTTGTGGTTCTGATTTGACTGTGACCGGGACTTTGCCAGTTAGGAGGTCGTGCATCAGGCCGGATTTTTGTTGAACAAGTTTCCGATAAATATCTTTTTCTAATTCGACAATATCGTCTATAGTATCAATGCGAGTAGCAATCATATCTTGCTCTTTGATATTCAGTAAAATAATCGGGAGTGTCCGAATAGATGGCAGGTTTAATCCAGCTTTAGCCCCGGAATCGTTAAGTTTTTCTATGAATCGTTGAAAAGAACTGGATGATAAATAATTGCCTATAAAGCGTGGATTCACTTCTTTGTTTTCGAACCTAATGAGCGCTATATGTTGGTTGATGTATGCAGAAGCAAATCTATCTGGAATAACACCAATTATTCCAAGATCAGCAGTGATAGAAACTAGGATATCTCCAGTCTCAAGGCGGGTTCGCTGTCCATCCGAGTTCGCGGGAGGCTGTACATGCATAAGCTTTTCTAAACGAAGGTTAATATGTTCACGAGTAAGGTTGCCAATCCTAACAAAAGCACTTCCTTCTTCAGAATAAAATTTTGCCCAATCTCTTGAACCACTCGTCACATACCCACCCACATGCTCTACAGTTGTTAATGCCCACTCCTTCGGAATCCACCCAATCGGAGTTTCCTGGTACAGCTCCGGGGCTTCTTCGCGAGGCGGTCGCAGCTTACCGTCGGCCCCGATGCCACGTGTAAAGAGGTCGTGCATCAGCCCGGCTTTGATCAGCTGATACTTTTCAATCAGAGCTTCGGTCTTTTCGATGGTCTGGTCGATGGTTTGCAGGATGCTGGAGATTTTTTGTTGTAATGAAAAACTGAGAGGAGCATAAATTTTGATTTCCCGTAATTCCTTTTGGTTCAGCTTTGCTCGAGTACCTCCTTTGATGAAGGGAATAATGTTTATATGTTGAAGACAATAAAAAATGTAGTTGAACTCAAAGCCTTCTCTCGGTCTCAAGACGTGGGCATGATTATTAACCCAGCTTTTACCTTCAATCCTGTAAGCAACAGGTCTGGTGGTATATTCATTAAAACAACCGCCGTCTTCAGCAATGAGAATAAGGGGCTCATCAAAAAGCCATCCTGAAATATAACCCTGCAATCCATTAGCTCCGTAGTAGGGTGTGTTTCCGGGATTACTTGCTCGTTTTTCTGAATTAACAGGAACTCGAAAACTATCCAGAACCTCAGCAACTTGGTCTAAACTGAATTTTGTCCAGCTGTTCATTATTCAGACACCCCAGGGCAGTCTTGCATGGAATACCCCAACTCCACTAAAAACGCCTGTAACTGCTGTGAGGCAGCATCCCGCTCTGCCTCAATCTCTCGGGCTGTAACCGCGTACTTGCTCCACAGGTTTTCAACAGCCTTGATACAGGCCCGTTGCTCGGCTCGGAGATACCCCTGATAGGTGTCCAGCAGCATCTGTTTAAGTCTGCCGACGATGACGATACGTGCGTTGTCTATGGATATCTTCTCCCGGGCACTGGCTACCAGTTCATCCCTTTTATTCTCGATGGCCTTGATCGTGGCTCGCAATTCCTTGATTTCGTCTTCCAGGGCTTTGTGCCGGGCCAGACTGCTTTCAATCTGCCTCGCCATGTTAAAGGCGTGTTGCCCTTGGTCTACGGCTTCCTGCAGCGGCTGGGACCATTCATTTGGGTGTTCTTGCTGATCTGCCAACTCGATAATGCGTAAACCATTACCAAATTCACATGTTTTCTGGGTCAACCCCTCGGTGCAATAATAGCCCTTTTTATATCCTTTGGGCAGCTTGTCGGCAGCTTTAAGTTCTGTGAACACGTTGGAGGCCAGGCTTTTTACAGTTTTAAGCTGGGCTTTCCATTCAGCATTAAAGGTTTTGAGCTCCTCTTTTTTGCTCTTTACCTCTTCACCAGGCAGTACGCCGACATCCTCTGTGTCTTCGAAGTCTTCCTCGTCGGCAGCGGCAAACAGAGCTTGCAGCTCTGCTAAACGCGCACTGGCCTGTTCCTGCTCTTGCAATACTTCTGGGAATTGGCTTTGAAGAATCTCATCGTCAGGGATTAAATTCGGCCCCCACCCACTGGCTGCAATGGATTTAAAGTCAGCCTTTAGGTCGTCCACATAAGAGGCAAAGGCTCCACGTATCTGGAAAGAAGTCAGAAGGCTTTGGCTGGCCAGGGCCTGCTCGATGCTTTGTAGCAGTTTACTGCGCATCTCATAGACATTGCAGGGGATGTCAGATTCATTGTCCACATCGGGAGCCAAAGCCTCAACTATGGAGAGGTTTACTTTCCACCAGTTTTCCAAGATATCCATAACTATTTGGTTAGTGGCTTTTACCCCGTCGTGGTCATTGATAAAGCCCGCAATCTCCCGTGTATCGGTTACTGCAGGGGCAAAATCCATGTAGATTTGGTCTCTCGGTATAAAGAGATCCTCTTTCAGGCCTGCGTAGTTAACCCAGCAATGACAGAGACTATCGATTTCCTGAATAGGTACGCCACCATGAAGGTGTGCCCGCACATCCTGAGGTTCAGGGGGTGGTGCGTTATCAACATAGCGGCGGATATTGCAGTTGTACTCTTCCGCCCGGATTTCAGCCACTGGCACTGGACGGGCATAACCGGGAATTTCATTCCCCTGCCGGTAAGCGTGGATGATCTTGTCGATATCTTCCGGACGCAGGTGGTTCTGGGCCTTGCCTTCCCGGTATTCCCGGTCAGCATTGATAAAGAGCACCGAATCACGATCAGCAGCACCGTCCTTGTTCAGTACAAATATACAGGCGGGAATCCCTGTTCCGTAAAACAAGTTACCGGGCAGACCTATGAGAGCTTCCAGATAGCCATGGTCAATAAAGTATTTACGGACTTCGCGCTCTTCTCCTCCCCGGAACAGTACTCCATGGGGCATAACAGTGGCCAGACGACCGTTGTACTTGAGAACGGCCAGCATGTGCTGCACAAACATCAAGTCTGCCTTTTTACCTTTCTCCGGTAGCAGCACAGGGAAGCGCCCAGCGAACTTGAGGTCTTTTTTTATGTAATTCTGACTGAAGGGAGGGTTAGCTACCACCCTGTCAAAGCGTTTTAGCTCATTATTTTCATCCAGGTGCTGTGGTTCACGGAGAGTGTCTGCCTGGCGGATGTCAGCATGAGAAATCCCGTGCAGCAGCATGTTCATCTTACAGATGGACCAGGTGGTCCCAATTTTTTCCTGGCCGTAAAGAGCCAGCTCGTTGGAATCACCACCTTTCTCCCGCAGGAAGTCGCGCATCTGTATCAGCATGCCCCCGGACCCCACTGTGGGGTCGTACACACTCATCCCTTCCTCTGGGTCACATATTTCAGCGCAGAGTCGCACTACTTCCCATGGGGTATAAAATTCACCGGCCTTTTTACCCGCAGAGTCAGCAAAAAATTTGATCAGCCACTCATAGGCAGCCCCCAGCAGATCCGGAAATTCAAAATCTTCATCACGCAGGGGTATTTTCTCAAAGTTCTGTATGAAGTCAGCCAGGGTGTCGTCGTCCAGGGTACGCTGACCTATCTTACGATTGAAGTTGATGCCACTGAGAACATCTTGAAGGGCATCCGGGTTGTCTTCCTCTATGGCAGCCAGTGCCTTGTTCAGTGTAGAGCCTACATTTTCTTTGGTGTGCTTCAGTGCAGGCCTTTGGACCATTGTCTTTTGGCCATTTTCAACTACTTCATCCAGCCAGGGTTCACTCCAGCGGGCACGGTCTGGCACGTAAAAGTATTTGCCGGAGTAGTTGTCCTTATCATCCAGCTCAGTGGCGATGTCCTCTGGAGACATCCCTTTTACTGTGTACTCAGTACGCAGCTCTTCACGACGCTGCTCGAACAGGTCACTGGCACGTTTCAGGAAGAGCATGCCGAAGATATATTCCTTGTACTCACTGGCATCCATACTGCCGCGAAGGTCATCGCAGGCTCGTAGGAGGAGATTTTCAAGGCGGGAGAGAGTTAGTTTCTGTGTCATTTATTTTGTGTGGTTAGAATTGCGTATCAGTATGATTTTGGGGGTATGCACGGTGCATGACAGGCTATTTACACATTGCTGGTGCTAGAAGAGAGGCCACAAGCGACATGGTTTGTCCAACAGTTTTTGCAGGGGGTATAACATGCTGATTTTATTCTGTATTTACGTAATCCCCAGAGGGTAGCCAAGCGGCGGCAAACTTCGAATATACAGCGAAGAGAAAAAAGTACCGCAGATATTGAGAGAGGAGACATTAATATCCCAATGTTCGTGTGGTTTGAGAGATCGATATCGTTCTGTTTTTATACATTCCCTCT
>Ga0172378_10001439_pt1 | contig 21962 bp, 20 predicted proteins | sample GrowelOW332metaG_FD_119755 | JGI IMG/M metagenome (GOLD analysis project Ga0172378, IMG submission 119755) | Groundwater microbial communities from an aquifer near a municipal landfill in Southern Ontario, Canada - Pumphouse #3_1 metaG | ecosystem: Environmental > Aquatic > Deep subsurface >... | reverse complement strand
TCCGACAAACCCGGTACGGTTCAAGGTAAAAGATATTAGATTTGTAAAAAAATGCAATAAATTATAAAATTTAGGAAATTAGTCATATTTTAGCGAAAAACATGTATATCAAAGGTGTTGAAATCACACATCAAGATGATAAATTAACATTATCAGTTGCTATTGAAAGTAAGTCTTTAGGCCATAAAACCCTTTGGTTTGCAGTGCCTAAAATTTACGAAAAGCATGTTTGCACTACCCAAATGGATGCATTTTTAGTTGGTATGCTTTTTCCTGCTATGATGTGTGGAGAAGACCTTTATCTTGATGGTGTTGTGTCTAAAAAGTTATTATTTAATGTGAATAAATATGTGATTCCATTATTAATGTCTTTTTCATCCGCAGCTAAAAAGATTACAGTAACTGCAAAAGAATCAAACGAACAAGGTTTTGATAATACAGGTATAGGTACGGGTTTTTCTGGTGGCGTAGACTCTTTTAATGCAATCCATGAGTTATTGGTTAAACAAACAGATCCTACTTTAAAAATTAATACACTTTTATTCTTAAATGTAGGTTCTCATGGGGGTAAGGAAGAAAGTGCAAAGCTTAAATATTTGCAACGATATAATCACCTAAAAAGTTATCCAGAAGAAATTAATTTAGATTATATCCCGATAGATTCGAACCTGCATACTTTCCACCCATGGGGGCATGAGAAAATACATACTTTGACAGGTGTAGCAGGAGTGCTTGTCTTACAAAAACATTTCTCTAAATATTACTATGCCTCTGCTGGTTTTAATTACACTCAAATTATAAATTTTTCGCAAAAATACAGAGACAAAGATGTGGGTATTTATTGCGACCCTATCTTGCTCCCTTTACTTTCTACTGAAAGTACAGAGTTTTATCAAGAGGGCGCTGCCTATTCACGTGTTGATAAAATAGTTGATATCTCTAATTATGAGCCAACATATAGATATTTAAATGTTTGTGTGAGTGGTGATGATACTCATGAAAATTGTTCAGCCTGTGGTAAATGCTTAAGAACCTTATTCGCTTTAGATTTATCGGGTAATCTAGAGAAATATGAAAATATCTTTAATATTGATAAATATAGAAAAATCAAAGGATTTTATATTGCACAACTTGTTAAAGATTCCGAGAAAGATATTTTTGCAAAGAGTTTGATTGAATTGGCTAAAGACAAAAATATTAGACTTCCTAATCTGTTAATGAGTAAAGTTAAATTTTTCTATTATCGAAAAGTGATCAAAAAGCTAAACAAAATGGGTCGTCTTTGAAGTATAGTTGATGAAATTTAAACTTTTACTTTATTAAATTGTTTAAGTCTATTGCTTTGTTTGAAACGTACATAAAAATATACATGTAGCATATAAAGAGACATCATGTATTTTATATATGGCTTAAGTTATTTTATAAAAAAGCTCGCCTTTTGGCGAGCTTTGTCGATGATCCAATACAACTTTATTTTGGAAAAAATGTAATTTTTAAAAGATATCTAGCTTTGCCATTCTACTGACGAAACATCAATATATAGGATTAAGCAAATAAGCTAACATCTGCCCGTGTATATTATGAAGTTTAAGTCAGCAGTGAGACGTTCCATCATCAATTTTATCTTAAAGCGTTTAGGAGTTTTGGATCTTGAACAAGCCAAAAGCAATATTGCAGTTGCCCAAGATCAAGCTATGCATATCAGCCAGCAAGGCGTGTTGCTGATCATTCAATTTGAGGGCTTAAAACTCAACGCCTATTTATGTCCTGCCCAAGTGTGGAGCATTGGTATAGGAACCACCGTTTATCCAAATGGGAAAAGCGTACAAAAAGGCGATACATGTAGTTATGAGCAAGCTTTGCGGTATAAACAACATGATTTAAAACGCTTTGTTCAGGTAGTGAATGAAACTGTATATGTCAAACTTAATCAAAATCAATTTGATGCGTTGGTCTGTTTAGCCTATAACATTGGAGCACAGGCATTTCGCCAATCTAGCTTGGTTAAAAATTTAAATACAGGTGACTATGAGTCAGCGGCGGAGCAATTTTTAGTCTGGAATAAAAGTCGTGGGCAAGTGTTAAACGGCTTGGTGCGACGTCGAGCGCAGGAACGTCAGCTTTTTTTAAGCTGAATAGCTTCAATCTACAGTGATCATTATTTTCAATGATGATTTAAATTCTATATTGTATTGAGTTAGACATGCATCATTGGATGATATATTGCATTTTAGTCAAATACGGCCAACAAAAATGATACTGACGCACATACAGATGTGATGGCAGATTAGCTAGAGTCTAACCATGAAGGAAGATGCGTTGTGAATGATTCAGATCAAGCCGTTAAACCCCATAAAGAATCAAATGATGATAAAGGGAGTCAAGATTCTTATAAAAATACCACCCCTGAAAAGCAACCCAATCAGCAGCCTGAACAACCTATGAAAGAACAAAAGTAATTCATTTTAAAAAAGATCCCGAATATGCGGGATCTTTTTTTGTGTATAAAATATGCAGTGTTAAGTTTTTTACAGGTTTTAGGTCTTGATTGATTCAATTAATATTATATTTTTCAATAAAATTATAGTGTTTTAATACTAAAGTTTTAAATTTTGCTCCATAAAAAACCAATTTAAATACAATTAGATAGAAAAATAATATTCAGACTAATTTGCTAGTCTTTAGTCTTATTGTGCATTAAATATGAGATACGTATATTCGCAGCATGGAATAGAACTTAATAGTTTTTATTAAGTATGGACAAGTACTCATGGGAGATGAGAACGATGAAGACGGACAAAATAGATATTAATCCTATTGTCGATCACGCCAAATTTACGCCTTTTCACTTCAATGTAGTTGCTTGGTGTTTATTAATTATTTTATTTGATGGTTACGATCTTGCGATCAACGGTGTGGTATTGCCCCTGTTGATGGAAGATTGGGGCCTAAGCGCAGTACAAGCTGGTATGCTGGCCAGTACTGCACTTGCTGGTATGATGTTTGGCGCGATGATCTTTGGCTCTTTGGCAGATAAGATCGGTCGTAAAAAAGTCATCATGATTTGTATTGTATTGTTTAGTGGTTTGACCTTTGCTGGTGGTTTTGCCTCAAACCCAACTGAGTTTGGTATTTTACGTTTCCTAGCAGGTTTAGGGATTGGTGGTGTTATGCCAAACCTTGTGGCACTGACCTCTGAATACGCGCCGAAAAAAATGCGCAGTACCTTGGTGACAGGTATGTTCAGTGGTTATGCTGTAGGTGGTGTCATGGCAGCATTATTAGGTTCATGGTTAACCCCAAGTTTTGGTTGGGAAGTCATGTTCTTTATTGCAGGCATTCCATTGTTCTTATTGCCAGTCATTTGGAAATTCTTACCTGAATCTTTAGGTTTTATTGTTAAGCAAAATGACCAAGAACAAGCACGTAAGATTGTAAAACGTATCGCACCAAATGTAACTGTAAATGACAATACTGTCTTTACTTTACCGCAGGAAAATGTCCCTGAAGCTGCTAACGTGGTGAGTTTATTCCGCCGTGGCCGTGCAGTGAACACTTTATTATTTTGGACAGCGTTCTTTACCTGCTTACTGACCATGTATGCTTTAAGCAGCTGGTTACCAAAATTAATGATGGCGGCGGGTTACTCCATGGACAATAGCCTCATGTTTATGATGGTGATGAACGTAGGTGCCGTTGTCGGGATTGTGGGTGGTGGTATCTTAGCGGATCGCTTCCATCTTAAACCTGTATTGATGTTCTTAGGCATCATGGGTGCAATTGTGATGAGTTTGATGGGCTTTCAAAGCAACGAATTCTTACTCTATATCTTGGTATTCTTAGCAGGTGCTGCATCGATTGGTTCACAAATGTTGCTTTATAGCTATGTGGCACAGTACTACCCACTTGCAGTACGTTCAACTGGTATTGGGTGGTCATCAGCGATTGGTCGTATGGGTGCAATTGTAGGTCCAATTTTAATTGGTGGTTTATTAGGCATGAACCTTCCTGCACACTTTAACTTTATTGCAGTAGGTTTACCGGTATTAATTACCGCCATTGCAGTTGCCTTTATTATGAATGAAAAAGACAAAGATAAAATTGAGATTACGGATGCAATCAGCGCCAAAGCTTAAAATAACTTGATGAAAAAGCCTCCGCTAAGGAGGCTTTTTTTTATGGCTGATTACGTGTAATTATGTGCTCAAGGCTCACAAATAACATGCAACTACATGCATGATCTTTCAAGAAAATGTCACCAAAGTGCAGTCTTGTTGTCATCAAGTCAGGTTTAAATAGCCAAAGCTTTAATCACTTGACTTAATTATGAAAAAACTCACCTTATCTTTGCTTACCTTAAGCATGCTGGCGCTAAGCGGTTGTAATGATGATAACGATACTGTATCAGCATCAGCAAAACCGAGTGTCACTGAGCCGACCTTAATTTCATTTGCAAAATTAAAAGTAGATACTTATGCACAAGGCCCCAACTCAGGTGCGTATGTCAAAGGTGCAAATGGCATCTATCCACCATTTATCGGTCAACCTGTACAAGGTTTTTCAGCAGCGTTAAAAAATGCTGATGGGACCTATATGGCCATGTCAGATAATGGCTTTGGCTCACAAGATAATTCAGCCGACTACCTATTACGTATTTACCACATTACCCCTGATTTCCGTAGCAAAGATCAAGGTACTGGTGAAGTTAAAGTGCATAGTTTTATTCAGCTCAAAGACCCAAATGGCTTAATTCCATTTGATATTATCAATGAAAATACACCTGAGCGTTTACTGACAGGTGCGGATTTTGATCCTGAATCAATGCAGCGTGAAGCAGATGGCAGCTTTTGGATTGGTGATGAATTTGGTCCATACCTTTTACACTTCTCCAAAGACGGTGTCTTATTAGATGCACCCATTCCACTACCGCATCCAACTCAAGCAGGGGTTGAGCTTCGTTCACCACAAAACCAACTCAATAAAGCCAATATCAATTACGTTGAGCCTTTAGTGCAACGTAGCGGTGGTTTTGAGGGAATGGCGATTTCACCAGATGGTCAGTATTTGTATCCATTACTTGAAAAGCCTTTAAGCAATGACAGTACCGGTCAACTGATCTTGTCGCAATTTGATCTGAAAAAGAAAGCCTATACTGGTCAATACTATTTATTTGCATTAGATAGCAAAGCTACAGCCATTGGTGATTTCCAATTGTTTAGTGAAACAGAAGGGGTCATTATTGAACGTGATGATACCGAAAATAACCTAGGTGGATACAAAAAGCTCATTAAAGTGAAGCTTAAAGAAGCAGGGCAGCCACTTGAACGTGAGGAAATTGTGAATCTCATGGACATTTCCAATCCAAATTTACTCTATGGCACACCTCGTGATGGAGATATTGCCGTAGGTGAGCGTTTTGGTTTCCCATTCCAAACCATTGAAGATTTGATCATTGAAGATGCTAATACATTGACTATTTTTAATGATAATAACTTCCCAGGTTCTTCAGGTCGAAATGCCAAACTTGCCGATGACAATGAAATGATTCAAATTACATTGCCGAAAAAACTCTATTAATAGAGAAAGAAAAAAAGCCAATCTTTTGATTGGCTTTTTTAGTTTAAAAAATAGCCTAAGTATTATATATAGTCATTTTATAAAGATCTATAATCTAAATTTAAACTCGATAGTTAACATCATGACACCTGCTTGCAAAATTCTTAAAGCCAAAAAAATTGATTATTCAATCCACGAGTATCAACATGATCCTCAAGCAAAAAGTTTTGGCTTAGAAGCAGCAGAAAAACTAGGTTTATCTGTACAAGAAGTCTTTAAAACGCTGTTGGTAAGTGATGACAAAAACTATTTTGTTGCGGTACTACCCGTTGAATACCAACTCAATCTTAAAAAAGTCGCCAGTGCTGTAGGCACTAAAAAACTACATATGGCTGACCCTAAAGATGCAGAGCGCTTAACTGGTTATTTGGTTGGCGGCATTAGTCCACTTGGGCAAAAGAAACGCCTAAAAACCGTTATTGATGCCAGTGCTGAGAAACTGGGCAAAATTTATGTCAGTGGCGGCAAACGTGGTTTAGATATTGGTTTAAATCCACAAGACTTAGCGGATGTTTTAGCTGCAAGCTTTGCCGATATCATTGATTGATTTAAAAGCATGCTCTCATAAAAGAGCATGCTTTTTGATTTTAAAGCCCTAATTCTTTACGATATTTAGGCACCAACATATGACTGGCTTTGGCCATACGCGTGATCAATGGAATATTGATCATACCCACGATCGGTAAATACACCACACCTTTTTGACGACCCAAGGTAATGGCCATCATTGGATTGTTCGTTTTGGCCTTATACGTCTTAAGCGCATGTAGTTTGTCTTCGAGTAGACAACGAATATTATGTGCTGCCACAGGAATTTGACCATTAATATGCCAAGCCATCTTATTTTCAGCCAAGTCCGTAATATCGCCTAAAGCAAAAAGTCGAGGATGATGTTTGACTTGTAAGGTATTTTCAACCTGCACTTGTGCACTGGGATTGAGTAGATCAGCAAAGTGTGCCTGTAAATATGTAGTATTGGCACGTCCACCGATACACCACATGAGTAAATCATACGCTATTTGTTGTCCATCTGTTGTCATAGCAACACCTGCTTCGGTGCATACAGTATCTTTAGGATGACTGGCTTGCACAAGCTGGGTATTGGTGAATACTCTAATGCCACGGCGTTTAAAGTCTTGTTGGATGTAAGCACTGACTTTGGCTGTGGTTCCACTGACTAAACGTGTTTTCGATTCAATGATGGTGATGATTTTTTGTGGATAAAGATCATTGATCTCACCGGCAATTTCTACCCCAATAGGGCCGCCACCGACTAAAACAATGTTCTGTGCTTTTTCAATCGCTTTAGAAAAATCTTGATAGAAATTTTGGCGCTGTAATTTAGTTTGACTTTGCCCGCGTACCAAGGAATTAGAAAAATGACTGCCTGTGGCAATGACACTGACATCTGCATGTAATTGAATCTCTTGCCCAGTTTTTAAGCGCACAACACCACTGTAATCAGGATTGAGTTGCATTAAGTGCCCTTGAATATGCTGTACTTTAGGTAAAGCGTGCTTAAAAGGAATAATGGCTTGTTCAGCGAAGTTAGCATCCACCATACTGCGTGGAGTGGCCATAGGAATTTCAAAATATTCATTTGAATCGACTAAGGTGACTGCAAAGCTTTGGCATAGTTTCTTGGCCAAAAAAGTCCCGGCCATACCGCCACCATAGATCACAATACTTTTCAACGTCTTTATCCTTTGCGCTATATCAGCCATCCATCATACGCAATTTTGTTGAGGAGATGGAGAAGAGAATGAACCTACATCAGTTTTGTATAAAGCTGTACAGCCAGCGCTGTTAAACGCTGTCGATTCCGCCCAATTGTTGTGTTGATATGTTGTGCATTGATGCGTTGATAAAACTCACACGCCTGTTGTAATACTGCATAAATTTGACAGTACTGCTGATAACGCTGTAGGTCTTTTTTTGTGATAGATTTTAAGCGGGTAAGATTCATATTGTCATATATATCTGTACGTTTGACTTCACAAGCTAAAGGATTGACTAAAGTACGTTTTAAGACATCAAAACGATTTTCATGCGCGAGTTTGGTGAGGGCATTTAAGGCATCTATGTGCTTTATACCCAGTCCGAGAGCTTTTAAATGTTGGTGCGTCACCCACGTATCTTCTAGGGTATCGTGCAAAATGGCTATGATTTTGGCTTCTATAGTTTTCATCTGATGCATGACACGTAAGGGATGCTGGATATAAGCAAGGCCTGCTTTATCGACTTGGCCATCGTGAGCTTGTTGTGCTAACTGGATCGCTTGAATCAATAGATCATTTGGTAACATTACAGCATACTCAATAGTTAATTTTAATTGACTCATCTTCACAATTTATAGCTTGTATGCAAATACATGGCATTGCTCAAAATCAGCAAATTTTAGTGCAGATAGATTGAAACTTGCACAATTAAAATGCAAGAAATATTCATATTAGGAATATGCAATAAATTTATTCTCTATAACAGTTGTATTTACAAGATTGGCATGTGAATTGCTTTCATTCTAATGAACATGGTTTAAGGAGAATGCAATGAGCTATCCAGAACATTTTGTCATTAAAAAAATGCAATTAATTAATTCAACGATGTGTGAAGTGTATATGCTCAACACCAATAAAAAATCTATGAAAGGTTGGTTAATTCAATGTAGTGCACATCTGTCACATAAATTTTATGAACAGATGAACCAACTGCTGCAATCTGAGCAGCCTTTTCAAGCCCTCATGCAGCTGAAAACTTTACATAAAATTGAGGTCATTCGCTAACAACTTTCTTACCAGCAGGCACATGATGTCCTGCTGGTGCTTTGGCATATCTATATAAAAATCAACAATTTAATAATTATTCTTAAAAGTAAAAAAAATTTCTTAAAACTATAGACGACAGCCTAAAAGTCCGATATAAATTCCTGTAGAGAAATAAATTTTCCTAAAAAGAAATAATTTCTAATTAAATAGATGATCAATGATAAAAATTTATAGGAAGCTGTCGGATGCCACACCATGCTCTTGCCCAATATGTACTGAAAATTCGTTGTCCTGCTGCATCGGGAATTGTGGCTGCAATTAGTGGCTGTCTTGCACAGAACAATTGCTATATCAGTGAAATGGCACAATACGATGATGAAGTGACAGGCTATTTTTTCACCCGAATTGTTTTTCGTTTTAATGATGGCAGTGGGGAAATTGAACAACTCAAACAAAATTTTGACCTCATTAAACAGCAATTTAAAATGCAAGCCGATTTTTATGACTGTGCTTCACCGATGAAATTAATGATTATGGTCAGTAAGTTTGATCATTGTTTTTTAAATTTGTTGTATCGCCATCATAAGGGTGAACTTGATTTTCACATTACCGCAGTGGTGTCGAATCATCTTGACTTGCGTCCAATTGCTGAACGTGAGGGTTTACGTTTCATTTATTTGCCCGTTAATAAAGACACGAAAGCTCAACAAGAGGCTGAATTGTTAAAAATTATTGATGAAACCCAAACTGAATTGGTCATTTTGGCACGTTATATGCAAATTTTGTCCAATGATCTATGTCAACAGTTAGCAGGTCGTGCCATCAATATTCATCATTCTTTCTTACCCGGATTTAAAGGTGCCAAACCGTATCATCAAGCCTTTGAGCGTGGCGTTAAACTCATTGGTGCAACCGCGCATTTTGTTACCGCAGATTTAGACGAGGGTCCAATTATTGAACAAGAGGTACAACGAGTCGATCATGCTTATTTAGCGGATGATCTCGTTTCAGTAGGCCGTGACACTGAAACAGTGGCTTTATCTAAAGCGGTCAAATATTTTGTCGAACACCGTGTATTTTTAAATGATCAACGTACGGTGATTTTTAAATAAAACACAGCTGGGTTAAATAATTGCCCTGAATTTTGATGCTGTTTAGGTCGCTGCTCTTGGGGCCAATAACAATAAAATGCTCACAGTGACTGCACAGATGCAGTTTTACATGACTTAAAAAATAACGAACGGCACATGATAAAAATGCCGTGGAGGACAATCATGCCACTGGGCTTGCTCAAATATGGATTTAGCAATGACTATCCGATTGAAGTTGATTTACCTGCACCAAAAGCGCTGAAAAAACGCTATGACGTGGTGATTATTGGTGGCGGTGGGCATGGCCTCGCAATTGCCTATTACCTTGCAAAATATCAAGGCATTACCAATGTTGCTGTACTGGAAAAATCCTATTTAGGTGGCGGCAATACGGCACGTAATACTGCGGTGATTCGTTCCAATTATTTAACCTCTGAGGGGGTAAAGTTTTATTCTGAATCGGTGGATTTATTTAAAAATCTATCTAATGAATTTGACTTTAACATCATGTATTCAGAGCGTGGTCAGTTAACCCTTGCTCATACCGATGCAACCGTGCGGGCATTTCGACAACGTGCTGAAGTGAATAAACATTTCGGTGGTCGTACTGAAATGATTGATCGCAAGCAAATTAAGGAATTAGTGCCGTGTTTAAATTTAGATCCTGCACATTTACCCGTCTTAGCAGGCCTATGGCATATGGACGGCGCAACAGCACGCCATGATGCTGTGGCATGGGGCTATGCCAAAGAGGCAGCCAAGCGTGGCGTCGAAATTCATCAATTGACCGAAGTCCAAGATTTTGTGGTCAACCGCAATCAAGTGACAGCGGTGAAGACCAATCGCGGCAGCATTGAATGCGGTTGTGTGGTGCAAGCGGTGGCAGGTACTTCAAGTTTATTAATGAATAAACTCAAGATTCGCTCACCCATTCAGACCTTTCCATTACAAGCCATGGTTTCACAGCCCTTTAAACCCTTTCTTAACCCTTTGGTGAGTTCATCAGCCCTGCATTGCTATGTTCAACAAACCAGTCGAGGGGAAATTGTGTTTGGAGGTGGTTCAGATCCGTATCCTTTGTACAACACACGCTCGACTTTAGATTTAAAAGAAAGTTTGTTGGCACATGCCATTGAGATGTTTCCGTTTATGGCCAATGTGAAACTCATGCGTCAATGGGCAGGCATGACCGATATGACCCCAGATTACAGTCCAATTATGGGGCAGTCGCCCTATGACAATTATTACTTGGATGCAGGTTGGGGCACATGGGGCTTTAAAGCCACGCCAATTTGCGGCAAGACCATGGCAGAACTTGTAGCCACAGGTCGTACCCCAGATTTAATTAAGCCCTTTGAACTGTCACGTTTTAGTCGTTTTCAACAAGTCAATGAAATGGGCGCTACAGCGGCCAGCCACTAAGGAGTCAAGAACATGAAGATGATGCGTTGCCCTTTAAATGGCTTAAGAAATATCAGTGAATTTAGTTATGGGGGTGAACTCAAACACATGCCAGATCAAAATACCTGCACAGATGAAGCTTGGGCAGATTATGTATTCAATAAAAATAATACGGCAGGCATTGTTTTAGAGTGGTGGATGCATACCCCAAGCAGTTATTGGTTTATTGCTGAGCGTCATACCGTAACGGATGAAATGATCCGTACCTTTGATCCTCAAGAAATTTTTAATCAACGTGTGGAATTTACACAAGCCACAGTTGCTGAAAAAACACCTGTATCAGAAAAACAAGGAGCGTTGGCATGACATCTTACACAACACGGCTACCGTTGCCTTATGGTAGTCAAATTGACCGCAGTCAACCGATTCAATTTTCTTTTGATGGGCAACAATTTGAGGGCTATGCCGGAGACACTTTAGCGAGTGCTTTAATTGCCAACCAACGTTGGATCATGTCGCGCTCATTTAAGTATCATCGTCCACGTGGACCTTTAACCATGGCCGGTCAAGATGCCAACACCTTGATACAACTGCCACAAGAACCCAATGTTTTAGCCGATCAACTTGCTTTAGTGCCTGGTATGTCGGCAACAGGACAAAATTACAGCGGATCATTAACCAAAGATTCTGATGCGTTTTTGGGTAAATTTTCCAAATTTATGCCGGTTGGGTTTTACTATCGTTCCTTTTATAAACCGAAAGGGGCATGGAAACTGTGGGAAGCCGTCATTCGAAAAAAAGCTGGACTTGGGGTGGTTGATTTAAACTTTGAGCCTGAATATTACGATAAGGCCTACTTATTTACCGATGTTGCTATTATCGGCGCAGGTCCTGCTGGTCTACAAGCTGCCCTTACAGCGGCTGAGGCAGGACTTAAAGTTTTGCTCATTGAGCAAGATCCTATGTTGGGCGGGAGTTTATTGTATGCACGTTTTGATCTTAGCGGTCAAAAAGCACAAGCAATAGCCCAGTCCTTGATTACCCAAGTAGAACAACATCCCAATATTACCGTTTTAACCCATGCTGTGTGTAATGCTTGGTTCACTGATCATTATTTACCCGTGATTCAAGGCAAACGCATGTATAAAGTGCGTGCTAAGCAATGTATTGTGGCCAGTGGTAGTTTTGATCAGCCGGTGATTTTTCGAAATAATGATTTACCTGGCGTGATGCTGACCAGTGCCGTACAGCGCTTAATTAAACTCTATGGGGTACAGCCGGGTAAAAAAACGGTGATTTTAACTGGACATGATGACGGGTATCGAGCCGCATTAGAACTCCTTGATGCTGGCCTTGAGATTACAGCTTTGGTCGATTTACGTCCAAAGGCTATTGATCAAACCTTACAACAGACCCTACACCAACGCGGAGTAGCACTTTATCTAGAAAGCACCGTGTTTGAAGCACTGCATGATAAAGGCATGCAACACGTTACAGGGGTTGATATTCGTCCGATTATTGCACAGGGACAAGTCTCTGAACAAAGCACAAAAATTACCTGTGATGTGGTGGCTATGTCATCGGGCTACATGCCAGTTTACCAATTACTCTGTCAAGCGGGTGCTAAACTCAGCTATAACGATACAACGGCACAGTTTCAGATTAGTGGTTTGCCTCAAGGCTTACATGTTGCAGGCTCTGTGGCTGGGATTCATCACATCGACCATGTCTTAGAACATGCAACGCATATTGCTCACATGGTCAATGCTACAATTTTAGGCCAACCCCATTCAAAGCCAAGTTTAGACTTTACTGAACCGAGCTTGAATTTTCCATGGCCGATTTTTGAGCACCCCAAAGGCAAAGAATTTGTTGATTATGACGAGGATCTACAGATTCGTGACATTATTAATGCCACCAAATCAGGCTATCGTGATGTGCAATTGGTGAAACGCTTTTCCACCGTAGGAATGGGACCATCGCAAGGGCGTCATTCAGCATTACCTACAGCACGTCTGGTGGCTAAATATACCGAGCGTAGTGTGAGTGAAACTGGTGTAACTACTGCTCGTCCGCCATTTACTGCCGAGAAACTTGCTCATATTGCCGGGCGTGGCTTTGACCCTTATCGTCAGACACCGATGCACCAACGTCATGTGGCTTTAGGTGCACACATGATTCCTGCGGGGAATTGGCAACGTCCTGCTTATTATGGTGATTCTGCTCAGCGTTTAGCGCATATTCAAGCAGAAGCAAAAAACGTTCGCCAAAATGTGGGCATCATTGATGTATCTACCTTAGGCGGTTTAGATATTCGTGGTGCAGACAGTGCCGAGTTTTTAAATCGATTATATACCTTTGCTTTTGCAAAATTACCTGTAGGTAAAACCCGTTATGCAGTCATGGCTGCAGAAGATGGTGTGGTGATTGATGATGGTGTAGCGGCACGCTTAAGTGAACAGCATTTTTATGTCACGGCGACAACGAGTGGTGTTGATCGTATTTATCAACAAATGCTGAAGTGGAATGCACAGTGGCGTTTAAATGTGGACATCACCAATGTCACTACCGCATTTGCTGCCGTCAATATTGCAGGCCCGCAAGCAAGACAAGTCATGCAGGCGGTATGTCATGATGTGGATTTGAGCAATGCGGCTTTTCCTTATTTAGGGGTACGACTTGCGACCATTGCCAATATTCCAGTGCGTTTGATGCGTGTCGGCTTTGTCGGTGAGCTAGGCTACGAAATTCATTATCCCGCACGTTATGGGGAGTATCTTTGGGATCTGCTCATGCAAGCTGGTCAAGCGTTTAACATGCAACCGTTTGGTGTAGAAACGCAGCGTTTATTACGTTTGGAAAAGGGCCATATTATCATCAGCCAAGATACCGATGGCATGACGCACCCCGAAGAATGTGATTTAAGTTGGGCTGTAGCGAAATCTAAGCCTTGGTTTGTGGGTAAGCGCTCCATTGAAATTTTGGCTTCGCAACCGCTAAAACGTAAATTGGTGACTTTTGTGTTAGATAAAAATCAACCTCAGCCTTTAGAAGGACATATTGTGCTTGAAGGCGACGACATCTCGGGCAATATCACCTCTTGTGAATATTCACCCACCCTAGATCAAACTATTGGGATGGCTTACGTTGGCATTGAACAGAGCCATGAAGGACAGACCTTTCCGATTCGTGTAGAGGGGGGCAAAGTGGTACATGCCACCGTGGTGAAAGCGCCATTTTATGATCCGAACAACCAACGTCAGGAGATTTAAGCGATGCAAGAATTATATCAAGCTGAACGTAGTCTAATTCAGGCACATGTCGGGAATTATCAAGCCTATGGTTCGGGTAAACATTTCCTGACCACAGCACACGACCAACAGGCTATCGAGCATTGTGCACTCATCGATTTAACTCATTTATCCCGTGTTGGGTTTCGCGGGCAAGACAGCGCTAACTATTTAAAAGAGCTAGGCTTTCAGTTGCCTGAAAAAGCGAACTTTTCTATACAACAAGAAAATGGTACGTTGGTTGCACGTTTATCAGCAACTGAATATCTCATCTTAGGTGGTTTGAGTGATTTTGGTGAGTCTGTTGCTCAACTTGAAGCGCATTGGTCAATGACAGAGAAGCAAATTTTTTTATTACCGCGTCAAGATAGTCATGCATGGTTGCAATTGACAGGGATTCATATTGCACAAGTGATGGCAAAACTCTGTGCCGTAGACTTAAATGCAGCATCATTTTTACCGGGACACGTGGTACAAACGTCAATTGCACGGATTAATGCGATTATTGTGAACGTCAGTGATGAATATACCCCGAAATTTAACATCTTATATGACCGTGCTGCCGCAGTGTACTTATGGGATGTTCTGGTTGATGCAATCCGTGAGTTTGATGGTCAGGTCGTCGGAGTGAATGCGTTAATCAGCTAAAATTTTCATCTAATATTATGAAGGGATAATGTTGCACATTGTCCCTTTTTATGATGTTCATAAGACCTACCTTTTTAGCCCAATGGATCCCTTATTTTTGGGGACTGCAATGTTACGTATACAAATTCGAATGACTCAATTTGTTGTCTGTACGAAATTTTTAGGATTTAAAATAAAAATCTATCATAAGTGCGAGAATGCATTTAGCGTTGTAGTGCGACTCATATTTGAAAACGTCAATCAAGCTTATACCACATAAACATCTTCGTACTGTGCTGAGACACTGCAAATTATTCGAAATGTGGCGCAGCTTTGAGAATAAAAATAAGGAAATGTAAAAGCTGTTTAAATCCTCATAATCGCGATTTAAACAGCTCTAAAGACATATCAGCGTTTGGGCTTAAACATATAAGGGTAGGAATGAGTCTCTTTTAAGGGCGTAAGAAATCAATGATTATAAGCATTTTCATTATGGTCAACTTTATCAAGACCGATTTGTTCTTGTTCAAGATCCGCACGTAATGGAATAATTTTATCTACGATTTTAAACAAAAGCCAAGACAATATACCCACATACAAGAAAGTAAATACAATACTGGCAATTTGTGCCAACACTTGAGTGATGATATGAATGCCCTCAATATTGCCACCGAGTGCAGGAATACAAAAAATACCTGCTAAAATACAGCCGACAATCCCACCCACGCCATGGACTGAAAATACATCTAAAGCATCATCAATCCCTAACTTAGGTTTCAGTAGTGTAATCGCATAGAAGACAGCAATACTGGCAATAAAACCTATGGCAATTGCACCAAAAGGTCCGACATAAGCAGCAGCTGGGGTAATCCCGACTAAGCCGCCAATTGCACCTGATGCTAATCCTAATGCAGTGACATGACCTGAAGAGAGTTTTTCCACCATCATCCAACCTAAGATTCCACCGAGTGTCGCTAACATCGTGGTCATAAAGATTAAAGCAGCGGACGCATCCACGGCCAGTGCGGAACCAACATTAAAGCCAAACCATCCCACCCAAAGTAAGGCTGCACCAATGAGGACAAAAACCACATTATGCGGCGGATTAGGGGCATGTTGTCGTCGACCAAGCACCATCGCCCCCACTAATGCAGTGACACCGGCGCCAATATGCACAGCTGTACCACCGGCAAAGTCGAGTACGCCCCAATTGTGAAATAGGGCACCATCACCACCCCAAACCATATGTGCCATAGGGCCATAAACGATCACGGTCCACAGAGCCGAAAATAACACCATTGCGCCAAATCGCATACGTTCAGCCATACCTCCCATGGCAATCGCTGGTGTGATCATGGTAAAGGTCATTAAAAATACAATAATAATGTATTCAGGAATCCCACCTGCCATACTTTGCGGGGTAATTCCTGTTAAAAATGCGCTCTTGAATCCACCAACAAAACTACTCAAATTATAGACATGCGCTTGCATGCCTGTGGTATCGGTTGCAAGGCTATAGACAATCACTACCCATAAGATGCCAACAACACTCGCAATTGCAAAAAATTGACTAAATACCGACAGGATATTCTTAGCACGGACCATACCGCCATAGAATAATGCTAAACCAGGAATAAACATCAACAACACGATCACAATAGAGACCATCACCCACACTGTCGCAGGGCCATCGATGCTTTGGGCTGCAAATAATGTGGTGGGGGATAAGAGTACAATCAGCATGAATAATTGTTTTAAATAGCTGCTCAACATGAATAGCTCCTTCATGATATGAATCTATATTACTAAAAGGAAAATTAGTTTCATGAAAGGAAAAGCAATTTATATACCATGAATTTTATTTTTCTATTCATATTCATGTGTTTAATTTTGATTGAACAGGATGAAAATCTCTAAAATAACTTGAGCTTAAAAAGAAAGCTATACCTCAAAAGCAATAGGAAGGAGATATTGGTCGCTCGAGTTGTGCAGCGACCAAGTCCATGAATATGGTTAAGATGTCGTGGTATCACCATAGTTGACCATAGAAATCAGACGGATAGGAACTTGAATCAATTCAGCAGGTCCATGCGGAATTTCACCTTCTAAGGTCAGGCAGTCACCCGCTTGTAGATGAAAGATTTCATCACCATGGCGGTATTTAATTTCACCCTCTAAAACATATAAAAGTTCTGTCCCAGGATGCGCGAAGGTTGGAAACTCTTCACTGGCATCATCCATGGTCACCAAATACGCTTCAAAGTTTTTACGTGGCCCACGTGAATGTGTGAGGAGATGATAAGTGTGACCTTTTTCAGTCCCACGGCGTACCACTTCCATTCCTTCACCTGCTTTGACCAACATCGCTTGGCTTTCTTGATTATCATACTGACTAAATAAAGTCGATAATGGGATGCCCAGAACTTCACATAACCGACTTAATGTTTCTAAACTAGTAGACACTTGTGCATTTTCAATTTTACTGAGCATGCCTTGACTAATATCGGCAATTTGCGCGACTTCGGCGAGTTTTAAACCTTGCTCCTGACGGTAACGTTTAATTTGAATGCCAATATACCGTTCTAACTTTAAATTATTTTTACCTTGTCTCATTTTAGGTCAACTCGCACTATTTTGAATCTTCATGCTGCTCAAATTTTATAAAAATTAAATGGCAGGCCCATCGTAATTGAATCAATTTATAAGAAAAATTTATTCCTAACAAGAATATTAAGTGTTTTAGCAGAAAATCACAATTTATTTTGGTTTTGCTGAAAGTTGGCAAGAGAATTGCTTTCTTAATAAGAAAGAAAGTTTCTTAATTTGAATAATGTGGCTTCTATAGTCTTTGCATGATTCAAGCCAAATCTCATTTTTTGTCATATGAGGAGTATGTCAAATATGTTGCAGCAGGCCATACAAGAGTTCTTTGATGAAGAACCAGACATGATAACAAAGGCCAAGTACCGTCCAGAAGTACAAAAGGTCATTGATGAGCATCAATTAAAATATGTGTTAGCACAGTTTGTAGATATTCATGGTGCAGCAAAAACCAAGTCAGTGCCTATTTCGGGTTTAAAAGCCATTGAAGGCGCAGGGGTTGGGTTTGCAGGTTTTGCCATCTGCGGCATGGGGATGCAACCGCATGGCCCAGATTTTATGGTCAAAGGAAATCTTTCCCAACTCACCCCTGTCCCATGGCAGCCAGGTTACGGACGAGTGGTGTGTGAGGGCTATGTCAATGGTCAGCCACATGCTTATGATTCACGTTATGTGTTACGCAAGCAAGTCGAGCGTTTAGCTGAAAAAGGTTGGACCTTAAATACAGGTTTAGAACCTGAATTTAGTCTGTTTCGCCGTGATGAAAGCGGCAAGCTGACTCTAGTCGACCATTCAGATAACTTAGATAAACCGTGTTATGACTATAAAGGCTTATCACGCTCACGTGAATTTTTAGAGCGCTTAACAGAAGCCTTGATTCCTGTCGGTTTTGATATTTATCAGATTGATCACGAAGATGCCAATGGTCAGTTTGAAATTAACTATACCTATAGTGATGCTTTAAATTCTGCCGATATGTTTACCTTCTTCCGCATGGCTGCAGGTGAAATTGCCAATGATTTAGGTATGGTGTGTTCATTTATGCCAAAGCCCGATCCAAAACGTGCTGGCAATGGTATGCACTTTCATCTGTCGATCGCTAGTGCTGAGTCAAGTAACTTATTTCATGATGACACCGATCCACAAGGGATGGGCTTATCGAAAATGGCCTATCACTTTATTGCAGGTTTACTTGCACATGGACCAGCCTTATGTGCCTTTTGTGCACCGACGGTGAATTCTTATAAACGCTTAGTGGTAGGACGTTCATTGTCTGGTGCAACATGGGCCCCCGCATTTATTGCCTATGGCTCAAACAATCGCTCAGCGATGGTACGTATTCCTTATGGACGTATTGAGTTACGTCTGCCGGATGCAGGCTGTAATCCGTATCTTGTTTCTGCAGCGATCATCGCAGCCGGCCTCGATGGAATTGAACGTCAACTGACCCCACCGCCTGCCTGTAATGAAAATTTATATACCTTGTCTTTAGAAGAGATTGCGGCACGTGGTATTGGCACTTTGCCACAATCGCTCAAAGAAGCCATTGATGCCCTTAAACAAAACCCACTGTTTAAACAACAGTTAGGTGCTGAAATTGTCGATGAGTTTATTCATCAAAAGAGTATGGAGTGGGTCGAATACAGCCGTCATGTATCCGATTGGGAAGTACAACGTTATACCGAATTTTTCTAAACAACTGACCTATAAAAATTTAAAAAAGATTAAACGGAGAATGATTATGTGTGGAATCGTAGGCCTTTATTTAAAAAATCCAGCCTTAGAATCAAAATTAGGTCAATTGTTTGAGCCTATGCTCCAAGCGATGACAGGTCGTGGACCGGATAGTGCAGGCTTCGCTATTTATGGTGATGAAGTACAAGATGGTTGGGTAAAACTGACCTTACAAGCGGTGACAGAAAATTTCGACTGGAGCAGTTTTAGCCAAGCGTTAAAACAACAACTCAACACCGAGTTAGATTGGTTTCAAAATGCAACCGCAGCGGTCATTAAAGTAAAAGCTGATGAAACGATTGTGCGTGAAGCGATTGCCAAGCTTGCCCCTAGCCTCAAAATTATGAGCGTTGGGCAAAGTATCGAAATTTTAAAAGGCATGGGCTTACCTGTAGAAATTTCTGAGCGTTTTGGTTTAGCGCACATGAAAGGCAGCCACATTATTGGGCATACTCGTATGGCCACCGAAAGTGCGGTCACCATGGAAGGTAGTCATCCATTCTCAACAGGTGCAGATCTGTGTTTGGTGCACAATGGTTCTTTATCTAATCATGCCCGTTTACGTCAAGAACTCAAACGTGAAGGCATTCATTTTGAAACCGATAATGATACTGAAGTGGCAGCAGGCTACCTGACTTGGCGTTTGCAACAAGGTGACAACTTAGAACAAGCATTAAATCATGCCCTTGACGACTTAGATGGTTTCTTTACCTTTGCCATTGGGACCAAAGATGGCTTTGCCGTGATTCGTGATCCAATTGCTTGTAAACCTGCGGTATTGGCCGAAACTGATGACTATGTGGCGATGGCATCTGAATATCAAGCCTTAGCGTCACTACCCAATATTGATCAAGCCAGAGTGTGGGAACCAGAACCTGCAACCCTGTATGTGTGGGAACGTAATTCAGTTAAAGCGGCATAACATCAATAAAAAATCACTAAAAATAGGGGAAACCATATGAGCATTGCATTTGCAGAACAAGTCACAGCAACGTTATTCAAAGATCATTATGATTTAAATGTTGATACGATTCGTGAACTCAATCAAGCGCTGCATAATCCTGACTTAACCAGCAGTATTGAGCATTGGACGGTAAGTCATCCAGCGGGTCAACACAATATTGCTGTGGGCATCAATGCACCTGTGAAGGTCACGATTGATGGACATGCAGGCTATTACTGTGCAGGGATGAATCAACAGGCACATGTCGTGGTCAATGGTAATGTCGGTGTTGGCGTGGCTGAAAATATGATGTCGGGCTCAGTGTATGTTAAAGGCAATGCCTCGCAAGCGGCAGGTGCGACTGCCCATGGTGGACTCTTGGTGATTGAGGGAGACGCTGGTGCACGTTGCGGAATTTCTATGAAAGGCGTCGATATTGTGGTCGGTGGCAACATTGGGCATATGAGCTGCTTTATGGGCCAAGCTGGGCGTTTGGTGGTGTGTGGCGATGCAGGTGATGCTTTAGGCGATTCACTGTATGAAACTCGTATTTATGTCAAAGGCACAGTGAAATCTTTAGGTTCAGATTGTATTGAAAAACTAATGCGTCAAGAACATCTGGATGAGTTAAAAGAGTTATTAGAACAAGCAGGTTTTGATGCAGATCCAAGTCAATTTAAACGCTATGGTTCAGCACGCCAACTATATAACTTTAAAGTCGATAACGCGGCAGCTTACTAACAAGAACAATAAAATAATTTGGAGAACATCATCATGACAACAACTATTCAAGACTTTGAACCTGTATTACGTGAATCAGCCACTTTTGATCGTTTAACCATTCAAGAAATTCAACGTGCAGCAGCCACAGGCATTTATGATATTCGTGGTGGTGGTACCAAACGCAAAGTGCCGCATTTTGATGATTTACTTTTGTTGGGCGCGAGTATGTCACGTTATCCATTAGAGGGATATCGTGAAAAATGTGGCACAGATGTCGTACTTGGTACACGCTTTGCCAAAAAGCCAATTCATTTAAAAATCCCAGTCACCATTGCAGGCATGAGTTTTGGTGCATTGTCTGCACAAGCCAAAGAATCCTTGGGACGCGGTGCCTCAATGGTTGGCACCTCAACCACCACAGGTGACGGGGGGATGACCCCTGAAGAACGTGGTCATTCAGAAACGCTAGTGTATCAATATCTGCCATCACGCTACGGCATGAACCCAGATGACTTACGTAAAGCGGATGCGATTGAAATTGTGTTGGGCCAAGGGGCAAAACCGGGTGGCGGTGGGATGCTGTTGGGCATGAAAGTCACAGAACGCGTAGCGGGTATGCGTACTTTACCTGTCGGTGTCGATCAACGTAGTGCTTGCCGTCATCCAGATTGGACCGGTCCTGATGATTTAGCCATTAAAATCGCTGAAATTCGTGAAATTACAGATTGGGAAAAACCGATTTATGTGAAAATTGGTGCCAGTCGTCCGTATTATGATGTCAAACTGGCAGTCAAAGCAGGTGCGGATGTCATTGTACTTGATGGCATGCAAGGCGGTACTGCAGCCACCCAAGAAGTATTTATTGAGCATGTGGGTATTCCGATTTTGCCTGCGATTCCCCAAGCCGTGCAGGCCCTACAAGAAATGGGCATGCACCGCAAAGTACAACTGATAGTCTCAGGGGGGATTCGTAGCGGTGCTGATGTGGCCAAGGCGATGGCATTGGGGGCTGATGCTGTAGCGATTGGTACCGCCGCTTTAATTGCACTCGGCGATAACCATCCACGCTTAGACGATGAGTTAAAAGCCATTGGTTCGGCAGCGGGTTACTATGATGATTGGCAAAATGGTCGTGATCCGGCGGGGATTACCACACAAGATCCTGAGCTAT
>Ga0172378_10001438_pt1 | contig 21962 bp, 16 predicted proteins | sample GrowelOW332metaG_FD_119755 | JGI IMG/M metagenome (GOLD analysis project Ga0172378, IMG submission 119755) | Groundwater microbial communities from an aquifer near a municipal landfill in Southern Ontario, Canada - Pumphouse #3_1 metaG | ecosystem: Environmental > Aquatic > Deep subsurface >... | reverse complement strand
ATTCTACGACCACTTACTGTAGCCATTCTAGCTCTAAAGCCATTAACATTTTGATTCTTCCGTTTACTAGGTTGATATGTTCTTTTCATATTTTCTCCTCTATGTGAAAAAATAATTTTCACGCGAAAATATTATATATAAATAACATGTGCAAAGTCAATTAAGAAAAACCCTATTCATACAAAGTTTTTGAATAAATAAGGCATTGCAGAAATATATAAATAAATTCTTGATTATTTTCTTAGACTCTTTATCTCGAAATTAGGGAATAATCTCTTGAATTCCTTTGGTTCTGGAGCTCTAAATTTGAACTGTTTTCCCGTTACAGGATGCAAGTATTCCAGCACATAAGCGTGAAGTCCTAAACGATCAATTGGATTGCTGGGATTCCCGTATTTATCATCTCCGATCACGTGGTGTCCGATAGCTCCTAATTGTACTCTAATCTGATTCTTTTTCCCTGTCGATATGTGAACATCAAGCAACGAATAATCAGCAGTTTCGGCGACTACCTTATAACTAGTTATCGCAAGTTTTCCCTTGGGATTGCCTTTATTTGTTAAAAACATCAAATGAGTTTTAGATTCAGCCAAATAGTGACAAAGTGTATCTTCGCGCTTTTCCATGTGTCCTTCAACTATAGCTAGATATCCTCGATCTTTAGTGTTTTTGTTCCAATTTTCCTGAAAGGCATCAACTATTTCCTGAGATTTACCAAACATTAGTACGCCCGATGTCTTTTCATCTAAGCGATGCATAACGTAAAGTCTTGAATGTTTATCTCTATACTGCACATAATCAGAAGTTAATCTGAAAGCTGTCTTTGTTTTAACTCTATCTGTAGGAACAGTTAATAATCCCGCTGGTTTATTGATTACTATAATTTCATCATCTTGATAAATTAAAGGAAATTTATCGGAGGTATGCTTCCTGGGTATTCTAGTTTTTGAAACCATCACTACATCTTTTGGAAACAAAGGAGCGTCAAATTGACTTATTGGTGCACCATTAATAGCTATTTGTTTATTTTTAAGCATTGATTTGACAGCATTTTTTGATATGTGAGGATACTTTTCGTATAAGAAAGGCAACAATTCTGCTTTTTCTTTTATTTCGTATTCCTTCATCGCTGCATCGCGATCTCTTCTTGTGACTTTCCCATTAGTTTTTTTAGGTAAAGGTTTTCTACTTCCATATTTTCTACTAACAGGTCTCTCTTCCTTACGATCTTTAACAGGTTTTCTCTTACCCGAACGCTTCTTACTTCCGCCGCGTGCATTTGCTGCTCTTTTATCTATTTTTTCTTCTGATTTGGAACCTTTAGCATAATCTCCAGGTTTTGATCTCTTCGGAAATGATCTCTTCTTTGTTTTGTTTTTGTTTTTGTAATTATTCATTGATAAATTCCTGTATTTGCTTCAAATACTTTTTTCCAGCTTCTCGTCCTCTCTTATAAAGAGAATTAATCTTGTCTACGTCCTTTTCTGTATGGGATATTGTTATTGGATCTTCAGGTCTAACAACAAATGCTTTTCCTTCTTTTTCTAATTTTATAACATCTTCCGCCGCTCTATTATATACAATTCCATCATTTAAGCAAGCTAAGTATGCTTCAGGGTAATGAACGCCATACATCATATGCAGGAATCCTCTATGCTTTGGTTTCTCGCTTTTTCTAAAATTGTAATCACGTGTAGCGATAATTATCACCTTTTCATTTCCATCTAAAAAAGCCTTCTTAAATGGAATTGGGTCGGTTAATCCCCCATCTAAATACTCTTTCTTGTCTATTTTGTATGGTTTACTGACTAACGGCAAACTAGATGATGCTGTAACGCCTTGGATTATATCTTTGCATTTTCCCAATTCAAAATAAGCGGCTTTACCCTCACTACATTCTGTAGCTACCGCAAGCATTCTAGTCCGTCCAGAATCAAATTCATCTTGATTAAACTTAATATCTTCTCTTCTCTTTTCTTCGTTCATTAAATACTCAAAATTAAACATTGAGCCCCTTTTTCTAAAGTTTGATATCGATAAGAAATTTTTATCTTTAATATATCCAGTAATTAATTTAATAGAACTGCCAGGATTTCTTGATACGTAATTTATTGCTATCATAGATCCACCTGATGTACCAATTACATAAGGTAAAAATATATTATTTTCCATCATTACATCTACAACACCTGTAGAAAAAGCAATCCGAGTTCCACCGCCTTGTAAAACTAGTCCAACTTTTTTCATTCTATTTTTCTCCAAGCAATAATTTATGATAAACCTCACTCAAATTATTTCCATATTTTTCAATGCTATATTGAGTGGCAAAGACCTTTGCTTCTTTTACTTGATTTACTGTTTCTATATTCTTTAGACAATTATAAAAGTCCTCTACATCATTTCCTAATAATGCAGTTTTTTTGTCTATTAGCAAATTGTAAAGAAATGGACAATTTGCCGAAACGACTGGAACATTAGCTTTCATCATTTCCAATATCATTGTCGAATCAATATGATATTTATACGGAATGAATAAAGCTGTGGTTGAAAATATTGCGGAATGATATAACTCTCTGTGCAAATGTGCATGAATATGTAAATTCTTAATACTATTAATTTTACCATAGTGAGAAACGCTGCTGATTTTTCCTCCAAAAAAGAAGAACTCATAATCAGGCATAATCCGCGCTACTGCCGCTAATTCCTCCATGCCTTTGGAGTATTCGTATTCTCCGTAAGATATAATTATTTTTCGATTGTTTGTAATTCGATAATATTTTCGAAAAGCGTTGAGTTCTTGCGAACTGTATTTAGTTTTATCATAATCTTTTACACCTGGATTAATAACTTCTATTTTAACATTAAGATCATTGTGCTTAAGTATCAATCTTTGAGTTTCCCAGTTGCAAACAATTTCATCAACTTCATCTAAACCTTTGTACGTTTTCGATATTAACTTCATGTAGTCTTTTTCGCTGTTTTCTGAAGTCTTTGATAAAACATTAAAATCGTTGTAGTCATTAAATGTTGAAAGAATAACAGGAGCATCAGGATTAGCTTTTTTATGCTTGCTAATCCCAATGTATGCCTTGTATTGTTCTAAATTCAACATGTGGACAATATCGTAGTGTTTATCATAATTGTATGTGTATTCTAATCCAGCGGATTCAATTGCATATCTTAGAGCGGTTAACTTTCTATCTAGAATAGCTTTATTATTTCCTCTTTCACCATTAACACATAGAAGAATGGTATTTTTTTCACCTCTCATATTGTCCCTCCGTTTTTTTATTCTTGTTCGTCTTTTACAGCGGTTTCGCTGTCTGTATTATCTTCTTTTTTTGCTTCATTATCATCGGTATTTCCCGCATCTTTTATTTCTTCATCGTCGACATCCATGTCATCTCCGCCGATTTCTTTAGTAACAGATGCTATAGATTCACCTTCTCTTAATTTAATAACTTTAACACCGAGCGTAGCTCTACCAGCTAAGTGGATTCCATCAACTTTTGTTTTAAACACTGTACCAGCATCCGTAACAATAATAATTTTATCCTGTTCAGTAACATTCATAATTGAGATTAAATCACCGGCTTTCTTGATGTTATTTAAGCCTTTAACACCTTTCGACCCTCGACTTGTGATTCTAAATTCATCACACGTAGAGCGTTTACCATATCCATTTGCAGAAAGCGTTAAGATTGTTCCGTCAACTCCATCTTTACATACTCCTACAACTTTAGCGCCATCGAGATTCATTCCCTTAACACCTGTTGCAGTTCTTCCCATAGCTCTTACATCTGATTCGTGGAATGTACATACCTTACCAGATGATGCACCTAGAGAAATAGTAGCGCCTCCATCAGTGTATCTAACCGATAACAGATTATCGCCTTCACGCAAAGTGATAGCAATTTTACCATTTCGATTAATACGATCGAATTCACTCGATTGAGTCTTTTTAACAACACCATTTACAGTAACAAAGAAGAAGAAGTGTTCTTCGTCGTAGTTATCACAAGAGATAATAGACATAACTTTTTCGCCTTTATCAAGATTAATAAGATTGACACAAGGTACTCCTTTAGAAGTACGAGAACCTTCAGGAATTTCATATCCACGTATTCTGTAAACTTTGCCAAAATCTGTAAACATCATAACGTCGGTTTTTGTACGAGAAGGAACTAAAATATCAACAATGTCATCTTGCTTTGTCGTCATTCCTTTAACACCAATTCCTCCGCGGTTTTGCGTCCTAAATTCATCTGGAGAAACACGTTTGATATATCCGGACTTTGTCAGGAGTATCAATATGTCTTCGTCTTCAATAAGATCTTCATCTTCACCAGAATAAATTATATCCGATAATTCTGTGTGTCTCTTATCTCCAAATTTAGATTTAACTTCTTCGAGTTCATCATAGACAACCTGTTGTAATACAGAGAAGTTGTTAAGTATGTTGTTGTAGTTTTCAACGTCTTTTTTAAGGTTTGTTTGCTCGTCGATTATTCTTTCCGTCTCTAATCCAGTCAATCTCTTTAATGGCATTTCCAAGATTGCTTTAACTTGGATTTCATCAAATTCAAAGCGAATCATAAGTCTATCTGATGCTTCATTAGTAGAATTTGAAGATTTGATAATATCCACAACTTCATCAATGTTATCGTGAGCAACGATTAGAGCTTCTAAAATATGAAGCCTTGCTTCAGCTTTATCTAAATCGAATCTCGTGCGTCTTTCCACGATTTCCTCTTCAAATCTCAAGTAAATATTTAATGCATCTTTCATATTGAGAACTCTTGGAGCACCATTGTCCAAAGCAAGCATATTCACCGCAAAACTATCCTGTAATTTAGTGTATTTAAACAAGTGATTCAATATAATTTCAATATTAGCGTTCTTCTTTAAATCTATTTGAAATCTAGTTCCAACTTTTTGAGAAGAATAATCATTAACTGCAGCGACGCCTTCTATAATTCTTTTTTCGCAAAGAACAACTATCTTTTTAGCTAGTTCTTTTTTATTTACCATATAAGGAATTTCATAAAAGACTATCGATGTGCGATTTTTCTTTTCGATAATTTCATATTTACCACGAACTAATACACTGCCCTGTCCGGTTTCAAAATAATTTTTAATGCCGGTTTTGCCGAGGATCATACCGCCACCAGGGAAGTCAGGTCCTTTAATATAATTCATCATTTCAAAAGGAGTAAGCTCAGGGTTTCTGAGTAAAGCTTGAATACAATTTATTGTTTCAAACAAATTGTGAGGAGGTATATTAGTAGCCATACCAACCGCAATACCGGTCGTTCCATTAACTATTAAGTTAGGGATTTTCGCAGGTAAAACCGAAGGTTCCTTTCCTTCACCATCATATGTGGGAACAAAGTCTACTGTATTCTTATTAATACCCTTGACCATTTCCATTGATATCTTAGCAAGTCTAGCTTCTGTATAACGCATTGCGGCTGGATCATCGCCGTCTTGCGAGCCGTAGTTACCATGACCATCTACCAACGGATATCTCGTAGCAAAGTCTTGCGCTAAATGAGCCATAGCCCCATAAATCGCGCTATCACCGTGAGGGTGATACTTACCCATAACGTCACCAACGATACGAGCCGATTTTTTAAATGGTTTATCAGGAGTAGTTCCTGAAGAAGCCATGCCATAGATAATTCTTCTTTGAACAGGCTTAAATCCATCTCTTGCATCAGGAAGAGCACGAGCAACAATAACTGACATGGCGTAGTCTAGAAATGATTCTTTAACAATAGGTCCCATTTCTACATCTTCAATGCCGCCAACGATACCCTCAGTCAATCCGTCAACTACTTCAGGAGCACCATCATCAGTAGATTCTTCTTTGTTTTCATCTTTTTCTTCGTTTTCTTCATCTTCTTCGTTATTTAACACTTCTTTTTCTTCTTCTGACATACTGTTCTCCTTTCCTAGTTGATGTCTAAGTTCTTAACGAACTTAGCATTCTTATTGATAAAATCTTTACGGGGGAAAACATCTTCTCCCATAAGATCTTCTAAAGTTTTACCGGCTTCTTCTGCTTCTGCTACGGTTACTCTCCACATCTTGCGGCGATCACTTTCCATTGTGGTCTCTGCTAATTGTTGTGCATCCATTTCACCTAAACCTTTGTAACGCTGCAATTGGAATTTTGCGTTTGGCGGTAGTTTCTTTTTGATTGGATCAAGTTCCTCTTCTTTAAAGCAATAGTAATCATGTGAGTGATATGTAAGCTTATATAAAGGAGGTTGAGCAATATAAACGTAACCTCCCTCGATTAAAGGTTTCATAAATCTATGGAAGAAGGTCAATAGTAATATACGGATATGTGAACCATCAACATCAGCATCGGTCATGATAATAACTTTGTGATATTTGATTTTAGTTACGTCAAATTTTTCGCCATAACCCGCCCCAATCGCTTGAATCATAGTTGCGATTTCAGCATTCTTTTCAACTCTTTGAATATTAGCTTTTTCAACATTAAGAATTTTTCCTCTAAGAGGTAAAATAGCTTGTGTAAACGCATCTCTACCATTTTTAGCGGAACCGCCAGCAGAGTTACCTTCTACAATAAATAATTCTCTCTCTTTAGGATCTTTAGAAATGCAATCAGCTAATTTATCTGGAAGTGTGGCCGATAAAGAACCTCGACCTTGAACAGCATTACGAGCGCGTTCTGCAGCTTTTCTTCCTTTGAAAGCAGATAGTATTCTTTCGTAAAATAAACGTCCTAATTTAGGATTTTCCATCAACCAGTCTCTCAAAGAGTCACCGACGACGGAAGATACAATTTTTCTTACTTCAGCATTTCCAAGTTTATCTTTAACCTGTCCCTCGTACTGAGGGTCGGGATGTTTAACTGAAATGACTGCCGTCATACCTTCAGTAATATCATCAAAACTGAAATTGACATCGTTGTCCTTAAGCCATTTTTTAATACGGAAGTATTTGTTTAGTTCACGACCTAGAGCAAGTCTAAGTCCTTCTTCATGAGTACCGCCACCTCCTGTGCCAATGTTGTTGCAGAAAGATTTAATTGTGTATGTTGATGATTTTGTAGGTTGAAGAGCACACTCAGCATAAATATTCATGGCTTTACCTTCAAAATGAGGTATTTCTTCAAATATTTTCACTTTCTTCTCATTCAAGAATTCAACGTATTGAGCTATACCACCTTCGTAGCAATAGACTTCTTTGTATTGTTCTTCGGGTCTATCATCGATCAAGGTCAGCGATAACCCTTTGTTTAAATATGCAGTTTGTCTACAATATTCTCTTACTTCACTATAATCGAATACGATTGTTTGTTTGAATATTAAAGAATCAGGCATAAAGTTAACCTTTGTACCAGATTTCCCTTCAGGAGCGTCTCCAATAACGTGAACGCCGGGGGCCACTGTGTGACCTCCTTCAACAAATTTAATTTGATATTCTTTGCTGTTTTTATATACAGAAACAGTTACGTAAGAAGACAAAGCGTTAACAACAGATGCACCAACTCCGTGAAGACCACCAGAAACTTTGTATCCGGTTGATCCATCGAACTTACCACCCGCATGAAGAAGTGTATATACAGTTTCGATACCAGATAAACCTGTATCTGCGACGATATCAACAGGAATACCACGACCGTCATCTTCTACTGTTACGGAACCATCTTTTTCTAGAGTGATTATAATATTGTGACAATACCCCGCTAAAGCCTCATCAACAGCGTTATCCGCTATTTCTCTAATGAGGTGATGCAATCCTCGCGCTGATGTTGTACCAATATACATACCAGGACGTTCACGAACAGGCTGAAGACCTTTTAATACGGTAATATCTTTACCGGAATAATCTTTCTTAGCTCTCTCTTCTTCTCGTTCCTTTTTGGAATCGATTCGTTCAAAATCAATTTTTTCATCTTCTGCTACATTGATTTGATCTAATTCATCTTTTTCTTCCATCTTTAACTCCTTTTTACTTGATTATTAATTATTTGATAAATATCTCCGTCAGATGCTTTTTCAAATTTATCCGCTGATGTTATGAATACTTGTCCTTTGTCTTTTAGATAAGTAAGAATATTTATTCTTCTTTTTTCATCTAAATCCGATAAAACATCATCCAGCAACATAATGGGTCTTTCTCCCATCTTTTTTTCTATTATTTCCGCTATCGCTACTTTGAGGGCTAGCACAAGTAATCTATTTTGTCCTTGAGATGCATAAGCAAATACTGATTTGCTATCAATAAATGCTTTTAGGTCATCTCTCTGAGTTCCAATCAGCGTTGTTTTACGCATTCTCTCCTCAGTTTTTATAGAGTTGTAGTATTTCCGCAACTCAGTTATAAATGTCTCTTGTTCGTTGATTTTAGGTACGTTCGTGACATATTCGAGCTTCACATCTTGTTTTAAACCATACAATTGGGAATATATTTCTCCTATTGTTTGATTTAGTATTTTAATAAACTTAGATCTCTGGTCATAAATTAAGAATGATATGTTAATTAATTCTTCTGTGAGAACATCAATAACATTCTCATCATATCCTGAAGAAAGAGCTACATTTCTCTCTCTCAAAATTTTCTTGTGTCTAACTAGAGCATATAAATACCTACTTGATAGACTTGATAGAGAAGAATCTATTAATTTTCTTCTCTCGCTCGGCTCATTTTTAAAAAGCATTACCGAACTCGGAGTGTAAACTACACATTGTATTTTTCCGACAATCTTGGTTACTGAGCTTTGTTTTGTTCCATCTAGATAAATAACTTTGTTGCTAGGAGAAATATCTGCTCGCAAACTATGTTTTTCTCCTTTTGACTCATATTCAACTAATACTTGAGCGAGATTCTCACCTTCTCTAATTAAGTTTTTATCTCTAGCTTTTTTAAACGATCGTCCAAGTGCTAAATAGTATATACCTTCAATTAAATTCGTTTTACCTGAAGCGTTAGGCCCGCAGATATAGTTGAGTTTATTTTCAAACTGTACAGAAAGATTTTCAAAGCTTCTATAATTAACTAATCTTATTTGTTTAACATGCATATTTGGTATTGTTGGGAATCAATCTCAATAACATCGCCATCACGAAGTTTCTTTCCGCGTCTATTTTCATCAACGTCATTGACGATAACTTTGTGAGAAGCAAGATACACTTTTTGCTCACCACCAGACGAGATAATGTCCGCTATTTTTAAAAATTGACCTAAGGTGATGTATTCTGAAGTAATACTGACTCTTTTTCGCATGCTAGAAGCCTTCTTTCTTATTCCTATTATATCATATTTTTATATATTATATATTATATATATAAATATATAGGCCAGGAATGAAGCAATTATAAACTCTCGCAAAAAAAGTAAGGATTCACAATAGATTTTTAAAACAATATCGGTTCATTATCAGGCAAATTTGAGACAAAAAGCATTTTACATACGATAGTACTAAAAACTTGAATAACTCTTTAAAACAGCTTTAAAACCATGTTGAAAGCAATATCTATGACAAGAGAACAAAAAAAGAAGCGGTACTCTATTCCGCTTCTTCTATTTTGAATATTTTCTTATTCACCAAGCGATCTAATTGGTGTTATGACTTGAGTTATTGAACTATCTCCTGAATTTACTAAGAAAGCTCTATTTTCCGCTGCGAAAGCGAGCGTAACTCTCTCACTGCCCAAAGCTTTAATTGCTTCTATAACAAATCTAGCATTAAATATTATCGAAAATCTTTCTCCTTCAAATTCAGCACCTTTAAGTACTTCTTTTGAAGAACCGACATTTAAGTCTTTCGAAGATATTTCAACTTGTTCTGCACAAGCATTAACTAAAATTTTCGTATTTCCAACAATTGTTATACGTTCGATTGATGAAATAAACTCTCTAGCATTAACATTTAATTTATAAGCCATGCCAGAAGGGATAATCCTATCAACATTCGGGAATTCTCCATTATATAGTTTGGAAGATATAGTATACTTGCCAGCTTTGAATAAAACTTTATTAGTATCAATTACCATTGTTACTTCATCATAATCTGCAACTTTAGAAACAACGTTCAAGGTTTTACAAGGAACTGTAATTGAGACGTGGTGATCTCCCTCAATAGGAACAAACTTACGAGCTAATCTAAATGAATCAGTAGCAATGAATGTTAGTTTATTGTCTTTTGCTGTTATATTGATGCCGTAAAATAATTCTTTGGGACCTCTTGTTGCAACAGCAAAGGATGTTGAGGAATATAACTTATCAAAGTCCTCCATATTAACAGTAATACTTTCTTTTGAAGCTGTTTCAATATCAATATCTGGATATTCTTCAGCTCTAAAGATATTAAGTTTAAATTGGGATATTTCATCAGAGACATAAAGCAAAGATGAATCCACTAATTCTAAAGTAACTATATTGGATTCTAGATTCTTAATAATATCTAGAAGATACTTAGCTGGTATTTGAACTTTTCCTGGAACTGAATTGATAATTGCATTATCCTCTTCTCCTACATTTAATATAGCTTGGATAGTTAATGTACCATCCGAACCAATTACACATAAGTGAGTTTCTGTAACTTCAATAAGGAAGTTTTTTAGTGCAGCTATAGGAGTTTGAGCAGGTATAGCTTCATAAGCGTTTTCAAGTAGTTTTTGAAAAGAATTTCGCTTGATTGTGAATTTCATAATATATTATTTCCTTTCTTAAGAATATAACAATAACAATAAGGGTAGTGAATTCGGTGGATAATGTGGATAAGTCTTAAAAAACACCACATTGTCTTTAATATATTATACCAAATTTCTAATAAAAATAGCAGTAAATATTCATATATTAAGGGCTTTTTCTAATTTTTTAAATCGGTTGTTAATGTCTTAATTGCTTTCTTCATATTGGAGTCTGTTTTCAACATATTTTCCACCTTTTTACAGGCTGCCATAACCGTTGTGTGGTCTTTGCCATTAAAGGCTTTTCCAACAGCTGCAAATGACATATCCAACAAATTTCTACACAGGTACATTGATATGGCACGAGCAAGGGCGATTTGAAGCGTACGAACCTTAGATTTAATTTGTGAATCAGCTAAATTGTAATATTTAGCGACTTCATAAATAATCTTATCAGCATCTAACTTACCTTTCTTTTTACTGGCTGTTGTATCATATTGAAAAGCTGATCTTACAAGTTCTAATGTTATTCGATCTGTATTGTTAGCTGAAACATTGAAAAATAAGATTCTATTTAGCGCTCCTTCGAGTTCTCGTATGTTTTTTGAGTTATTTTCAGCTATATATTCTAATGAATCTTCATCGAATAGCCGAGAATCGAAACCGTTTGCTTGAATTTTAAGTTTTAAAATTTCTATAAGCGTTTTTCTTTCCGGTTTTTCAATATTTACCGATAAACCTTGAGAAAAACGAGAAACTAAACGTTCTTCAAGTCCTTCTAATTGAGAAGGAGAGCGATCAGAAGTGATAACGATTTGTTTTCCGTGCGAAACCAAGAGATTAAATATGTTAAAAAACATAGTGGATGTAGCTTGTTTTCCTGTTAAGAACTGTATGTCATCAATAAGTAAAAAATCTACAGTCTTAAAAAAGTCTTTTAACGATTCTCTATCGTTGTCGCCTCTTACATATTTTACGAATTCATCAACGAAATCTTCAGAAGTTATATATAAGACCTTTTTATTAGGCTCATATGTGTGAACTGCATTACCTATGGCGTGCAATAAATGAGTTTTACCTAAGCCAGAACGAGAATAAATAAATAATGGATTAAAAGATCCTGGATGTTTAGATACATATAAAGCTGATTGATAAGCTTGTTGATTAGATTTGCCTACAACGAAACTCTCAAAAGTAAATTTGGGTTGAATGAAAGCTGATTCAAAGAAAATCGTGTTTTTCTTAGTCGGTTCTGATTCACTTTTATTCTTAATTTCATTTGGGGTGATTATGTTTAAAGTGTAATCCGATTCGGTTACCTTATTTATTGCTTTCAAAATGACAACGGAGTAATCTTGTGTCAATATTTTCTTGGATACAGCAGAATCTGTCACGACGACAGCATTTCCATGTTCTAACGAAAAAAGAAAGGAAGTTGCGAAGAAAGAATTGTACAAAGAACGATCTTTTACCTGTTCCGACAAAATCTTTAACGCGAGATTCCAAATAGATGATAATTGTGTTGATTTTGATGTCATAATTTTATTACTCCCGACTTAGAGAATTATAGCATAGAAAAGAGAATATTTAGGGTAGAAAAAAAGAACAAAATCGCAAAAAAAAGTTATCCACAAAATGTTCTTTAAAAAAGAACCGATAAATGAGCATAATTGAGTTATCCACCGTTTTTTGAAGTGGATAACTTGTGGATAAATAATTGTGAATAAATTTTTGTGGGAACTGTGAATAGCAATCCACCGGTGACAAACTTATTAACATAGCAATAAACCCTGTAAATAGGCGCATATTTGATTTACCAACATAGTGAATTACAATTATTCACATGTGGTGGATAGTGGTTTTTACAGTGAAAAAGTTGTGAATAAAGAAAAAATTTGGGGGTTAAAACCACCAAAAAAATTTCGAGAAATTGTGGATTTTTACAAAATGGTGAAAAAACCCCTGAAAATCTAGTATAAATCGCATAAATAAGAATGCGCATAATCGCCTTGGATTTTACTAAAATTCATCCTATATTTGGCGAGAGTTACAACGGTAATAAACGCAAAGTCAATTTCTTATTTATGAACGTTAAATTTTCTGATATTAACATTAATTCTCTTCATCTTAGGATATATTTTTCTATATATTTTCCTGAATAAATTCTCGTAAATTTCCACGTTTTTTTCATTTGGAAAGAAAGTGGTTTTTACGTGAACCATGTTAGTAATAGCTTCTTTATAGCTGGAATAGTATTTTGCTGAAACAAATACTATTATGGCGCAACCTAGAGAAGAAGTTTCATTAGTTTGTACTTTGGTTACAGGCCTGTTGAATAAATCAGCTGTTATTTGACAAACTTCTGAAGATCTAGATCCACCTCCAGAAACTCTTATTTCTTTAACTTTGTGATGTATATTTTTTTCTATACCCTCTAAACCTTCTCTTAAGGCGTAACCTATACCTTCAATAATAGCCTTATATAAGTGATATTTGGTATGATAGTCGGCAAATCCACATATTACCCCTTTTGCAAGAGGGCGTTTAACACCTGGGCCCCAATAGGGCTGAAGCATCAAACCTTCTGAACCAGCGGGTATATCAGCAATTTTTTTATTGAGGAGAGCCTCTACAGCGCAGCATTCGTAATTGGCTTGTTCAGCCTCCTTAGTAGCGAAATTTTTAATAAACCACTGCAACATCCAATATCCTCTATATACCTGTACTTCAAGAGCATAAAGGTTATCAGCGGGAAAGCAATATGCTGGACAAAAAGTTTCGGGTTCAACGTATCGCTTATTAATTACTTCGATTGAACTCGCTGTGCCGTATGAAATAGAAGCTATATCATTAGTAATGCACCCCACTCCTAGGGATTCGCAATTTTTATCAGCTCCACCGGCGTACATAACTAAACCTTTTGGCAAGCCAGTCAATTCAGCTGCTCTTTGTGATAATTTACCAATCTTAGAACCAGAGGGAACTAATTTAGGAACCAAATCAGTATTTATATTAAAAATGTCGTAAGTTAACGCTCGTTTTGTTTGCCATTTCCCTTTCTTCATATTTATTGGAAAATGACCGGTGTAAGAGGAGGCCGTATCAACTTCTTTTCCAGTAAATGTGTATATAAAATATGTAGATAAAGCCCAATAGTATTTAACTTTACTCCAGGATTCTGGTTCGTTTTTTTGAATCCAGTTTGATGTAGTTCTCTTTCTATTTAATTCAACAGCATCTCCCATTCCTACGAGGTTTAATATTAATCTTTTGTGCAAGGGATACTTTTTGTCGCACTCGCATTGTCTTTGATCTAACCAAAGTATAGAAGGACGAATTATCTGGTGATTTTTATCTAGGAGAACAGCTGTATCTCTAAAGGTGGTTATGGTAAAACCAATTAGATTATCCATAAGTTCTGGGTGAGCGGAAGCGATTGTTTTTGTCGCTCTACACAAACTATCTAAGTAGTAAGAGGCGTTTTGTTCAGCATATCCTGACTTAGACGAAAAATAGGGTTGATGATATTTTATTTGAGACATCGCAAGGGAATTTCCACGGTGATCAAAAATCATAGCACGCACAGACTGCGTGCCAACATCAAGAGTTAAAGCATAATTTTCTTTCATAGTAATTACCTCTTTAAATTTTTTGACTTATTGTTGAATTGAATAAATTTCATCCTTCGAATAAAAGAGTTGCAAGTGCTCTTTATTTTTAACTGTGAAAAGTTCCACAAGATAAACATCAGGTTCACCCTCTTTATTACCGATAACTGCACCGACGCTACCTTTTGGAGCATCCCCCTTACTCACAACGGTTGCAACTAAAGTGTTAATTTGATATTTCATATTAATATATTGTAAACTATCAGTAGTGTAATAATCAAATAGGAATCGGCATTATTTAGAAACATAAAGACAAAATAAAAGGATTGAAATCTATGAAATCAATCCTTGCTTTTCAGATATTATTTTTTATGACTAAGAAGTATGGGAAATTAAATTTGAATATTAAATTTATTCACCATACAGTTCTTTATCGCGCTCAGCTTTTTTCTTGCGATAGCGAGTTAATCTTCTACGCTCTGCAGCCTTAAACTTATTTCTTTCAGCTAAAAGTTTTTCGTATTCTTTACGTTCCTCATCGGATGCAAAGTATTTTTTAGGACGACCTTTTAGTTTAGAAGTTGCTGCTGTTGCGGTGCCTCGTTTATCTCCGAATGATGCCTCACCAAAGCGACGATACTTTTTTACCCACTGCATTACCGATTCTTGAGATGCTATACCATATCTATAGGCTAGTTCTAGATACGAAGTATGCTTTTCAAGTCGCTCCATGACTATCTTTCTCTTTAGCTCGGGAGGGTATTTTTTGAATTGTTGACCTTTTATTGCCATAATCAATCTCTCCTTTCATATGGGAATTCAAAAGATGTTTATAATATTCTACATCTGTATATCCATATATTTATATTATCCTTAACAAATGTAATGAAAGCAAATAAGATGCATTATTTATAAAATTCATACTATAAACAAATGTTATAACTTATTACGGTTATATAAGGGATAAAACATAAATAAATGAGTCAAATAATTTAGTATTATTGAAAAAACTTATAAAAAAAAGGCTTTTTATCTATATTTATTATCGCACCCTCACAAAATTAAGAAACGCTTTATTTGGTGATGAAAGGTGAAAATATGTAAATTTAATATATTTTAGTGCAAAATTTCTTTTCAAAAAATTGCTCCATTATTAATTTATGCTCATTGTTCTTTATTTTGTCTTACGAGAATGCTAAGATTTTCTTAGGAAGAGAGATTAAAATTATGAATATATTAGAAAGATTTTTAAAGTACGTATCCTTTGATACTACATCTTGTGACGAAACTAAGGAGGATGCAGCTAGTTCCCCTAATCAATATGAACTAGGTAAGGAAATCATGAGCCAGTTGAAATCCTTAGGAGGACAAGAAATATCTGTTAATAAATTTGGAACAGTGTATGGATATTTTCCTGGAACAATAGAGGGTGATTCAATTGCGCTTATTGCTCACATGGACACTTCAAATGCCGCAAAAGGAGGGAACATTAAGCCTAGAATAGTTGAAAACTACGATGGGAAAGATATTGAACTTTCAAAAGGAATCACGATGAAAGTTTCGGATTTTCCCGCATTAACAAATTCAAAAGGACACGATCTTGTAGTTACTGATGGTAACACTTTGCTTGGAGCTGACGATAAAGCTGGTATTGCTATCGCTATGGACGTAGTAAATTATTTTGTGATGAATAAAATACCTCACAAATCTATCGAAGTAGTATTTTCAACAGATGAAGAAGTTGGCGTTGGTGCGGATCATATCGAGATTAGTAAATTACATTCAAAATACGGTTACACTATAGATGGAGGGGATATTCATTATCTCTGCATAGAAAACTTTAATGCCGCTTCAATGAGTGTAGAGATTACTGGTAGATCCATTCACCCTGGTTCAGCAAAGAACAAGATGATAAATGCTATTAATGTAGGCGTGGAATTTCAAAACGCGCTACCAGAATTCATGAGACCTGAGGATACTGAAAAATACGAAGGTTTCTACCACATAGTTGGATTTAATGGGAACGAAGAAATAACTAATCTTAAATACATTATTCGAGATTTTGATATAAATAAATTGCGAGAAAAAATTGAATACGCCAAATTGGCTGCAGATAGAATAAACCGAAAGTACGGGACAAAAGTTATTGAACTAGACATCGTAGAAACATATACAAACATGAGAGAGGAGATAAAAAAATCTCCGGAAATCATCGGTAGAGTTGAAAAGATATATAAAGAAAAAGGTATAGATTATACATTTGACCCTATCAGAGGCGGAACAGATGGTGCAGTTCTTACAAGTCGTGGATTCCCCTGCCCTAATTTAGGAACAGGTGGAGCAAATTTTCACGGAAGATTCGAATATTTAGATATAGATCAAATGAAACAAATGGTCGAGATAATAATAGAATTATTCAAATAGAAAAAAACGCCAAGTAAAAACCAGTCTTCAAGAAGAAGACTGGTTTTATTTTGTCTGGAAAATTATTCTGTTCGCAAAGCGACAACAGGATCTTTTTGAGCTGCAGATCTTGCAGGAATCAAAGAAGCCATAAACGTAAGAATGATTGATATACCAATTAATACTAAAGCGTGCCACCAGACAAGGGAGGCGATATTTCCAATATCAAATTGTGGATTCAAGTTATTGACTATTACATTTACTATAGGACTCAGCAAATATGTTACAGCTATTCCTACTATTCCAGAAAGTCCGCCAATAATCATAGCTTCCGCTTCAAATAATCTTGAAACATCTTTCTTTCTAGCACCAACAGCACGCAAGATACCAATTTCCTTTGTTCTTTCAATGACAGACGTGTGAGTGATGACACCAATCATAACTGAAGATACTATCAACGAGATTGAAGCAAACGCGATTAGAACGGAAGAAATTATGCTTATTAGAGTTTCTAATGTGGAAGTAACGGATCCAGCTAAATCCGAATATTTAACCTGATCTATTTTATCCTTCCCTATGTTATAAGAATCCAAATATGAGAGTATTTCCGCTTTGCTTTCGAAGTCTTTAGGGAATATAGTTATCGAGGTTACTAACAAATCTGTACCAAACACTTTTCTATTGGTGAAGTATGCGGTGATTTGTTCAATCATATTATCAATAGTTAAATCAATTTTATTGCTGTTGCCAATTATATTGTAAAGACTGGGTAAGTTTGTGGTTGAATTTAGTACTAGATGATTAGCGTAGTCAGTAGCGATATCGGACGTTGCATTGCTTACAATCTCGCTATCTACTAAAGCCTTCGTGTAATAGATACCATTAGATAGTACAGGTGATACTGTAGATTCTTTAGGACGTAATATACCAACTACATTTAAAGTATCGGTTTTGCTATCGTCATTATATATAGCTTTTTTCTCTTCATCTGAAGGAGCCGAGTAAGATTTTAAAGTTCTTGTATCTTCAGAGGAGTTGAAATAATTCTTAAGTTCTTCGGTAATGGCAGTGATTTCTGCCTGTGTTTCAGGTTCGTCGATTTTCGTATAATCAATTTCGCTGACTTTAGCGATGGTTTCTTGCGTTTGAGTTATGCTTAAACCTTCGGCAGCAAGTTCATCATTTGATTTTAAGAACAATCCTGTGACGTCAGTCGTCTCGGTATTCTCAGTATAGTAATTATTGTTAGAAACTAATTTAAATTCGTGATTTAATACATCGGAGACGGAAACCGAATCTTGGTCGGCATCGTATCCCAATTGAGTTAAAGTTGATTTATACATGGAGTTGTATTCATCTACAACTAGGACAACGTCATTTTTGCTCTCGGGATAAGACCCCTCTATAACATCGTATTGTGAAAGAATAAAATCTTCAGAATCAGGTAATTGATTCCAATAATTACTCGTTGAAAACAACGACGAAACAAGAGAGGCTTGCGTCGTTTTAAGAGAATTAACATCACCGTCTGTATTTTTAGCTAATACGTTAGATTGTAGAGAATAGTTATATTGTACATCTGAAGTTAAATCTTCGTCCATGGCCTCTACATAGCTTATATATGCGTTATCTATGTTGTTAACGTGAAGAGATGCGCTCGCGGGTTCAGTAACTACAACATCGTGATTTTCGGGGTAAGTTTCTAAATCGTTAGTTCCACCACTGGAGAAACCTTCAGCGTCATAAGAAAATTCTTCTACAGAAACTGGAAATTGAGCTAAAGTTTCTGATTCCAAATTTGAAAGATAACTACTGAATCCATTTGAAATAGCAAGAACTAAGGCTACACCAATAATACCAATAGACCCAGCGATAGACGTTGCTATTGTTCTTCCCTTTTTGGTCCTTAAGTTACGTCCTGAGATAGAAATAGCAGTGCCGAAAGACATTGAAGTTTTATCTTTTTCTTTTTTCTTTTCTTTGGATAATTCTTTTGCTAGTTTAGCATCAAAATCTTCTTCGATCATGGTAAAACTATTGGTTTTTATGCTGCTTTTTTGACTTTTGTTTTCTTTGATTACTTCACTCTTGTAGGTGGGAATGTTTTTAACATCGTTAAAAACAAGACCATCAGACATTTCGATAACGCGAGAGGAGTAAGTAAGCGCAAGATTTCTATTATGAGTAACCATAATAACTAACTTGTCTTTAGCTAATTCTCCCAATATATTCAATATTTGAACTGATGTTACAGAGTCTAAAGCTCCTGTGGGCTCATCGGCTAAAATCACATTAGGAACGTTAACGATAGCGCGAGCAATAGCGACGCGCTGCATTTGTCCGCCCGATAATTGGTTGGGCTTTTTATCGAGTTCTCCTCCCAGACCAACTGATTCTAAAGCTTTCTTTGCAATCTCTTTTCTTTTTGATCTAGAGACACCTGAAAGAGTCATAGCTATTTCAACATTTCCTAATACAGTCATGTGACTGATAAGGTTGTATGATTGGAAGACCATGCCGATTTTTTTGTTCCGATAGTTATCCCATTCTTTGTCGGAAAATTCCTTAGTGGATTTGCCATCAATTTGTAAGTCGCCTGTCGTATAACGATCTAAACCACCCATAATATTTAACAGCGTTGTTTTACCACATCCGGATTGTCCTAGTATAGAAACAAAACCATGCTCGGGAAATTCTAAGTCTATTCCCTTTAAAGCGTGGACAGATAAATTTTTATCGATTACGTAATCTTTCGTAATTTTTTTAAGTTTTAACATATTTTTGACCTCTATTTAGTATACTCGAAAACATCAAAATTTAGTATCAATTTGATTTTAAGGAAAGCATATATCCAACTTAACAAATAATAAGTGCTTACAATTTAATTATATAAAAAAAACGAAATAATTATCATGTTGTTATTTTGTGTTAAGTAGCATAAAATTATAGTAATAAGTTAAGTGAGGTAATTAATTATGGAACATTCTATTATTTGTGTTGACGCGAGTTATGGGGATAAGATATATGGGCATGCTTGGCTAACTGGAAAAAAGCCTAAAGCCAACGTTATGATATGTCACGGAATGGCAGAACATTCAACGAGATATGCTGATTTTGCTAAATATTTAACGGAAAAAGGATACGATGTTTACGCTGTAGACCACGTTGGACACGGGTTGAATGTATCTATGAAAAAAGATACTAAGTACAATTACGGAATGTGGCCTGAAGATGGATTTGATGTTGCTATTAAACAATTACTGGAATTGACCAACTATATTAGAAAGACATCGGATGCTCCTATACTATTATTCGGACATTCAATGGGTTCTTTCGTGGCTCAAGGTTTTTACCAACGAAACTCTGAAATGATAGATGGCGTCGTGTTTTGTGGATCAAGCGCAAATAATGGCACATATAAGATGTCTAGCAAATTAGTTTCCGTTTTAAAAGCTTTCAGAACAAAAGAGATGAGAAATCGAGTTTGTCCAATGCTAGTTAATGCGGGTAACTCCACATTTAACAAGGGATTAAAGCCTTTCCCTGACGGATATGATTCAGTTAATAAATGGATATCTATAAATGAAGATAACGTAAAAAAATACGATATGGATCCTGAGTGTGGGTTCAAATGTTCCTTTAATTTTTACTATTCATTATTCAAAGGACAACAGGAAATATTCAAAGCAAAGAACTTAAAAAATATAAAAAATAAGTGCGATGTTCTAATAATATCTGGAGCAAATGATCCAGTTGGCGGAAACGGTAAAAACGTTGTAAAACTTAGAGATTATTATTTAACATGTCAAAGCAACGTTGAAATGAAGATATATCCAAATGTGCGTCACGAAATTCTCAATGAGGATATACATCAAGAAGTATATGAAGATGTATCAAATTTCTTTGATAAGTGTTTAACTAAATAAAAGTTATAAAAAAAGATAAGCGAGAGACTTAGTGGTTTAATTACAATACAAAAACAGCTTGTAGAAAGCGATTGTGATTTTGAACTGACAAGTCTCTTTTTATTGCACGCAAGCAGCGATTCATACTTTTAATTAATGTATGTTCTTTGGAGTCTGGGATATAGATTCAACACAGATTATATTGCAAATAAAAACTAGCCGAACAAAGGACCGGCTAGTTTTATTGTTGTTTATGAACGAGCTTGATAAATTGGCTTATCGTCACCAGTTTGTTGAGGCGCTGATAATTTAGATACAGCAGACATCAATCTAAAGGCTACGATTAACAAGAACACGTATGATGCGTATTCTGAAAGGAAGAATGAAGAAGTGAATGTTAGAATTGCGGGTGATAATGAGAAGAACGAAACAATCTTGAGAGATTCACCGAGAGTAAAGTGCAATCTAGAATTCTTTGAACGAGTAGTTATAAAGAATATGAGACCACCAATAAGAATGACTCCGGCATTCATAGCTGCATAAATTGCGGCTTGATACCAAGTGCTTCTAATCTTCAAAGAGGTATACGCCTCATTAGCAAAACTAATTGTGTTTTCTATCACTTGCTCATCAGTGGCAGCAACCGCTGATGTGGCATCCATGTCTACATATTTTAATGAAGATAAATCAAAGTTGTCATATGCAGTTAAGTCGCCAATTATTGAACCGAGGTTTGTATCACCTGCCGATCCATTAAGGGCTCTATATATAGTTATTTGGACTGATTTTGGAGTGAATATCATGAAAGAATTGGGGACGCGAGTAGCTGTACCAGTTGTATCAACTTCATTGATGTGATTATCGATGAAACTTGTTATGAGTGTTGAGTCTGTTGCGTTGTTAATAGGATCAACACCTGAAAAACAGTAAACGTCCAAAACATCTATTACTTCATCGTTATTATCTATTGTGTACGAAGCATTTGGTTCAACAGTTGAACCTGAAGCAGCAACATCATCAGTGAGTTGAACGAATCCGAATTTACCGCTTGTGGTTAATGCGCCATTTTCGATAATCATAGAGTTTTCATCATCGATGTCGTTGGCAAATTTGTAATACCCCTTATCCAATCCTGTCTCGTAAGATGTAGTGTAAATAACGCTTGCATCAGATTGGTATCCGTTGATTACTGTACCGGTAACGGCAAAGCAAAGTGAGAAAATAGCAATGATTAAAGCTAACCACCATTTTTGTTTGTGCTCAAGGACTACTTCATTTTTATAAAGTGATTGTCCTAAAAATTTTAATGTGTTCATTTAATATTTTTCCTTCTTAGACTTTGGCAATATATTGCCTGTTCCTAATTATATCAT
>Ga0172378_10001437_pt1 | contig 21970 bp, 17 predicted proteins | sample GrowelOW332metaG_FD_119755 | JGI IMG/M metagenome (GOLD analysis project Ga0172378, IMG submission 119755) | Groundwater microbial communities from an aquifer near a municipal landfill in Southern Ontario, Canada - Pumphouse #3_1 metaG | ecosystem: Environmental > Aquatic > Deep subsurface >... | reverse complement strand
TTCAATGCGAAAATCAAACTTTTCAGGGCTAATCTGCGTGGGGTCGTAGATAAGAAGTTCTTCCTATTCCGTATCGCCAATATTTATGCTTTTCCCCACTAAATTTCTACTGACCCAACTTTTAGGGATCAAGTGCAAAAGCCTAAAAGAACTGGCTTTTACAACAAGCTATCAAGGCGACATTTACTCCACCTTTTAGATTGATTTACTGAAGTATGTTTTTTCCTTATTTCCGACAGAAATGAAATGCGTATAGGACGCGGTCACTCAGAGGACAGAACGTCCGCTAAAAATCAGGCAAATACATGTCCGTGCTAAATTTAAAAAACCACGAGCCTATACTTCTGATTTTTGCGGATCTAAAACAAAAAAATTAGAGTCAATTCGTGGTTTTAAAAATGTCTACACACTTTTTCTCTTAATCCCCTTTTTGTTGTTTTGTCTTATTAAAATCTAAAAGCCCAACAAACCTTTTGTCACATTATATCTGAAAAGAATCAACTTATTGCCCTTCATAATCTGCAATTGGAATAAAAATTTAAACCAAAGAACAATCGTTGCACACCACTTTACAAACTCCATACAGATTCGATGATAATACTTTTTCTTTGAAATAAGCTGGGTTCTTATTCTTTCACTCTTACCTATCGAATAAGTAAGTTTCACGAAATGTTCTCTTGTTAATTTCGAATCGGGAATGATATGATATAATATAGCCTTGGGCAAATAGAAGAAACGGATTTTCAGCGTTGTCATCTTATCGAAAAGATCTTTTTCTTCCGCACCTATCAAGCTGTCACCCTTTCTACCCAAATCCACATTAAACAATCCTACTTTATCAAAAACAGTCTTTCTATAAGCCGCATTACCTCCTCCAGGAAATGATCCTTTGGGAAATTCTTGTTGTTTCTCTCCCAAATACAATCTGCCCGTAATAAGTTGTCTTGTATAATGGCTAACCCATTCTGGTTCTTTTGATTCATATACAGGTAAAATCGGACCTCCTGCTGCATCTATTGTCGGATTTTCAATAAAAAAATCGGAATAAGTCTTCAAATACTCCTCATTTACTGTAGCATCATCATCCACATAAACCAAGATATCTCCATTTGCATTTTTGATTCCACAATTTCGGGCATAAGACAGACCCTGATTGTATTCGATAAAATAACTGAAAGTTATATCGGGATAATCACTCTTAAATCGATTGCACTCTGACTCCGTATTATCAGTACTGTTATTATTTACGAGAACAATTTCATACTGATCGGTAGGAAAATTATTCTTTGCAATGCTTTTCAATACATTGTATATGTATTTATCGCGGTTATATGTACATATTATTAATGACAGCATAATTTCTTATTATAAATCTGAGTGTTATAATTCAATATATATTTATAGAAGTGCATTCTTTCTTTGACTCTTTTCTCCAATTTTATATGTCATCTATGTATTGGCATCATCCTGGCTTATTCTTAAGAATATGGGTTTTATCCTATTTGTCAAGCAGCTCAAGCCGTAAAATAAATCACCATTTAGCACCTCTCATCTATCAACAACATTGCTGCATCAATCCAAACACCTCCATCTTTTTCAAGTAATGCAAATCAAAAAAAAAAATCTACTCTTACTTTGTTTTATCTCGGATGCAGACCAAACTGATTCACAAATGCTCTATTGTAGTATAATACGGAGTAATGAAGATAAACTTCATGCCTCTTCTGTTGGAATTACAGTTTTGTTTTTGAACAGTTTTAATGCAACAAACCTCATGAATGCTATTACATAGGCATATAGTTTGTGAGAGCCCAACATCTTTTGGCAATAAGTACCATGGAATGTCATGCCACCGAAAGTGACGTCGTATGAATTATAATTGAAATAATGATAACTATTCTTGGATATAGACCTTTCGGTATCGAGAAAGTAAAAGCCGAATTTGAGACAGGTTTCCTCCTCTTTCTTTGATGGAAGATTTTCCGTCTCCACTAGTTCCTTTAGTTCTTCTTTTGTCTGAGGCACATAACACACATCATCAAAATAATAGATGGCACCAGCTAAGAGTATAACGGGTTTGTTCCAATATGCAGCTTCTATTCCTGTGGTAGAGCCAAAAACAATCACCTTATCCGCTTCGTCCATCAATGCATAAGTACTGATTTTCTCTCCTGCGGGAATAATTGTGATGTTGTCAAACTCTTTGTCTATGTCATAGAGATCTGTATGATATCTATACTTGATGTTAGTCAAGTTAGGATGAATTCTAAGATAGAAATGTATATTATCATTGCCGGCATGCATTTCCAATATAGACCTAATTCCTTCCATTTGCGATGGAAATAGTGCATATTTATCATATTCGTCGCCAACAGACGCAAATTCATCTTCAGATGAATTAAAAATCACCACATTCTTTTTGCTTTTGTCCCAATTCGAAGGGAGCATACCTGCCACTTGATTGCCTATATACACCTTGTCTCCTGCTTCAATTCCATTGCGGCGTCGTTCAAAAAACGACTTTCCGATTTTAGTTTTCTCTTCTTCTGTTTTGGTTGAGTTTTCCCATCCGGAATTAATCAGCTTTTTCAAATATGGCAAGTTATGAGGAAGACTATTTTGAAAAATCACCTTATAATATGGTGCTTTTCTTCCTCCTATAAGTTCGTAAATGTCTATTGGAATGTTTTTATTTAAAGCCAACTCATATGCCGGTCTTGTTTCGAAGAATCTGCCATTGAAAATACATATTTTATCTGGGGCTATTTCTTTTATTAAATTGTCAAGAGCATCAGTAAGTCTTGAAGCCTGAGTTAGCAAGCCATCAAAATATTGTTTTGTTTCCGAAGTGATTTTAGGATTCAGATTTCGCGTTTTGGAAATGTAGTATGACACGACAGCGAAACCTATCTGTACCTCTTTATACTTGACATGTTTTAGTTCCGTCACATTACTGTATTGCCAATCATAAGCTTTTTCAACTAAATATTTTTTTAAGTCTATTATATTGGCATTTGATAAAAGTTTCAAACTCTTTTTTACAGAAAAATTACAAACGTCACAATCGTATTTGTTGTTGGTTGGGTTGGAGAAACAACAATTCATCACTCCATTGCAAGTAGCAAAGTAAACTTCGTTTCCTTCTCTGGATAATTTTTCTGCTTCATCAATAAGTTCACAGAATGGAGCTTTATAAAACGAACAAGAATGATAAAAAAGTATTTTCATAAACATATACATTGCTGCAGCTTATGACTGCATGTCATACACAAATCTATTATTTTCTCCCGTTTTCAAGATTACCTATTTTTATCTTTCATTTTAAGCTTATGAAATAGATAAAAAACATCATAAACAGAGACCAACAAATTTTAATTACATATCACTCATATAGATAACAACTTTCAAAAGAAAAAGATGCTATTCATAAAGGAATCTATAAGCAAAACGAATTTTTTATAGGACAACAGACCACAATAATTGTAGTAAAAAGTAGCTGTCACACAAAACCAACAACGGTAGATAGGCCTTAAAAGGCCTATCTATCATTTTTTCTCACTCACCATATTACATACTTCATCTTTCTTTCCTTTTACTATACCTCTAACCACAAGCAATATCAAACTAGCGAGCAGTAAAAATGAAAGCACAGATGTCAATTTCATAAGATTCCAATAAGTATCTGGTTCAAAACTGAATTCAATTGTGTGATTACCTGCAGGAACATTCAATCCACGCAATATCCAGTCGGTTTTGAAATGATCAACAGGTTTACCATCTATAAATGCCTTCCATCCATTTTCGTAATAAACCTCAGAAAAGACTGCAACTGCATCCTTGTTTGAATTAGACTTATAAGTAACCTTATTTGGTTTATACTCTGTCATTGTAATAGACGCAGAACTATCTACGTCCACAGGACCCTCTTTCACAACAGAAGAAAATGATTTATCCACAACTGCTGTTGTCTTAGGATTGACCTTATTTAATGCCGTCATTTCAGCATCTGCATCATTCACATACTGAACATTTTTCACGAACCAAGCATTTCCATTCGCGCTTTTATTGGTTGCTGCAGGGATATCCTTATTTATAATCAAATATCTCATATTAAGCATATCCAAAACAGGTGTCGATGTTTTGGTAACCAAACTATCAGCCTCTGCCAGTGTCTTAACAGACCTTAAGTTTGTCATCAACATTTTCATCTCTGGATCGATGTGTATATCAATCAAATCTTGATAACGTCTCAGTTTTGCAGCATTGTAACCGCCTATAGATTTATGAAAATAAGGAACATCTGTATCATTAAACGGATTGTTCAAAGTAAGCACACGGTAAGACAAATCTTTATCTTCCAAAATCATCTTATCCGCAGGAGATTCGACATAAGAGTTCTTCTTTTTGTGATCATTCACAAAACTGTCATCATTAAGATATCGTCTGTCAACTGTCCACAAATCGCATAATGTCAAAAATGCAATTGCTGCCAATCCATATTTAAGTAAATTTTCTTTCTTTGGCATTGTACAAACATACAAAATCAAGAAAGCTATCAATATAAAGAAGAATGAACGCCAAGCATCTGAAGTCAACAAATCCTCTCTATCCAAAATCAATGCAGACATATACCAATCTGGCAACTGATAATTAGCATCCATTGGACTTGTGAATGACATAAACAAAGAAGGCATAACAGCAAACAACAAACACAAGCCGCCTGTGATTCCTGCTGAAATAAATAGATATTTCTTCAACTTAACATATTCAATCTCCTTCTTGTATATTGTAGTCAACGCCATACAAGATAAAAGAACGAATGTAAGCTGAGGAATTACCAACGCCATTGATGGTGTTCTGAATTTATTATAGAATGGTAAATAATGGAATAAAAGATCGTTCAACGATGCGAAATTCTTACCCCAACTCATCATGATAAGCAATGCGGAAGCTCCCACTATCCACCATTTCACTTTGCTCTTTACAACAAATAAAGAAAGCACAAATAAGAAACAGACAATAGCACCAAAATAAACGGGACCAGAAGTGAACGGCTGATCACCCCAATAGGTGTAAGAATGTAACACTTTAGGCTTTTGATAACCTTTTTCATTGAATGCTTTTGCCAAATTAGAATCATCTGAAAGGACTCCTCCTGATGCACCTCCATAAAGATCTGGAATTAACATAGTAAGAGTTTCTGCCTTTCCATAACTCCATGCAAAAGCATAGTCTCTATCCAAGCCTGAAGATTTATCTGTTTTTCCATCCACATTAGATGTCAATTCTGACTTTCCTCTCACACTTGTTTTACCCATCTCATAATTAGAATATAGCAAAGCTGAGTTAGCCAAAACAGCAAAGACAACACCTATAGCAAAAACGCCAGTAACCTTTAAAACATCAGAGTATAATTTTTCTTTTAAATTATAGAATAAGAATGCTGCATAAAAGAAAAGGCACAAAAGCATTAAATAATAAACGATCTGAAGATGGTTATTTCTCAGCGTAAAATATACAGCTATAGTAAACAACAGGCCTCCCCACAACCATTTTTTCTTTATAGTAAGATATATACCAGACAAAACTAATGGCATATATGCCATGACCAATCCTTTAGTCACATGGCCGGCTCCAATAATAATCAAGACATATGAGGCAAATGCGTATGCTATAGCTCCCAAAATAGACACGAAAGTGGGGCTACCCATTACAGACAACAGTATGTACATACATAACATGGACAAAAACAAGATAGCACCATCTCCGTTTCCTAGTACATAAATCGGTTTTTCTAACCACGACATCGCATTAGGATAATTATGTCTGATTGATATCGTATAGGCAGGCATTCCTGAAAACATAGACCCACACCATGCGGAAGATCCTCCTTCCTTTTCATACTCTGCAGCTTCATGAGCCATACCTTCCCACTTCTCTATATCACCTTGTTGCAACTGTTTGCCTTCCAACTTTGGACTAAAATAAACTACCGTCAGCAAGAGGAACAATACGATACTGCCAACATGTATGAACCAACTCTTCTTCATAAATTTTTTTATTTAGACTTTTTATTAGATTTTTATTCAACATCAAAAAGTTCAAAATGCACCAAAAACATGCTAAATACATAAAATTAATACTTTATGCAGAATAAAAGAATGCATTTAAAACCGTACAAAAATACAGAATTTATTTCAATCAAATCAGATAATAAACAAACAATTAAAGAAGCATAAGATTCTTGAATATCTTCTTTCCTAAAAAAACAAGAGTGAGTACGAAACGCGTCGCACTCACTCCTCAGCTATTATAAATAAGGTTTTTATTATTTCAGATATTTATCCATTGCTGCGGCAGCGGCACGACCGTCGCCCATAGCCAAAATAACGGTTGCTCCACCTCTCACAATATCACCACCTGCGAACAACATCGGAATAGATGACTGCATTCCCTCATTGACCACAATAGTTCCCTTAGGAGAGACCTGCAATCCTTCTACCGAGCTAGGAATCAATGGATTTGGAGAAACTCCAATACTTACGATTACCTCATCAACATCAATTTCTTCGATAGCGCCAGGAATTTCGATAGGAGATCGACGGCCAGATGCATCAGGCTCACCCAACTGCATCTTCTGCAATCTCATCTTCACTACTCTACCCTTTTCGTCGCCAATATATTCGATAGGATTATGTAAAGTCATGAACTCCACACCCTCTTCTTTTGCGTGTTTAACCTCTTCCAAACGAGCAGGCATCTCTTCTTCTGAACGACGGTAAACAATCATTGCACGGTCTGCACCCAAACGCAAAGCGGTACGAACAGAGTCCATTGCAGTATTTCCACCACCAATAACAGCTACGTTATGACCTTTATTAATAGGAGTATCACTCTCAGGATTTGCAGCATCCATCAAGTTTACGCGAGTCAAATATTCATTGGAAGACATAACACCGATCAGATTCTCACCAGAGATATTCATGAAACGAGGAAGACCAGCTCCACTCGCCACGAAGACACCCTTGAATCCATCTTCTTCAAGATCTTTTATTGAGATTGTCTTTCCAACGATGCAGTCTTTTATGAAAGTAACGCCCATTTTACGAAGGTTCTCAATTTCAACATCAACCACCTTGTTAGGCAAACGGAACTCAGGAATTCCATATTTCAACACACCGCCGATTTCGTGCAAAGCCTCAAATACCGTTACAGAGTAGCCCATCTTTGCCATATCACCGGCAAAAGACAATCCTGCAGGACCGGAACCAACAACAGCAATCTTTTTTCCGTTTTTCTCTTTAATTTCAGGAACAGAAATCATACCGCTCTCACGCTCATAATCTGCAGCAAAACGCTCCAAATAACCAATACCTACAGCATCTTTCTTCAATTTCAGTTTGTAGAAACATTGAGACTCACATTGTTTCTCTTGAGGACAAACACGTCCGCAGACAGCAGGCAATGCACTAGTCTCCTTCAAAACCTTGGCAGCTTCCAAGATTTCTCCGCGCTCTATATTTTTAATGAAACCTGGGATATTAATACTAACCGGGCAACCCGTCATACAAGTAGGATTAGGGCAATCCAAACAACGTTTAGCCTCAACTAACGCCTGTTCTTTTGTCAAACCTTGATTAACTTCCTCTCTTACGCGAGCACGATAAGCAGGTTCCAACTCGTTCATCTTAACTCTTTGAATCGCAGTTCTCTCTTTATTTGACAAACCCTTGCGCAAATCTTCGCGCCAAGCTACGTTTCTATCTTCTGCCATAATCTTATTGTTTACTTACCTTGTACATATCAGCCTGTTCTTCTTGCTTGTAGGCACCAAGACGCATCAACATCTGATCAAAATCAACTTGATGTGCATCGAACTCGGGACCATCAACGCAGACAAACTTTGTTTTTCCGCCTACCGTGACACGGCATGCACCACACATGCCAGTACCATCTACCATGATAGTATTCAAAGAAGCGACAGTTGGAATCTCATATTTTTTTGTCAGCAAAGCGACAAACTTCATCATAATGGCCGGACCGATTGTTACGCAAAGGTCAACCTTCTCACGGTTGATAACCTCTTCAATACCATTGGTAACCAAACCTTTCTTGCCTGATGAACCATCGTCTGTCATAATAATCACTTCATCAGAGAACTTACGCATCTGATCTTCCAAAATAACAAGGCTTTTGTTTCTTGCAGCCAAAACAGTTATCACTCTATTGCCAGCTTTCTTGAGAGCCTCAACTATTGGCAACATAGGAGCTACACCTACACCACCACCGGCACAGACTACAGTTCCGAAGTTCTCGATATGAGTAGCTTTACCCAAAGGACCAACGACATCGGTAATCTCATCACCTACGTTCAAATTGCATAACTTAGTGGAAGAGACTCCGATTTTCTGAACCACAAGAGTTATGGTTCCTTTCTGTGTGTCTGAAGCGGCAATTGTCAAAGGAATTCTCTCTCCTTTTTCTCCGACTCTCACTATAACGAAATGTCCAGCTTTTCGGGACTTCGCTATCAACGGAGCCTCAACTTCCAGCTTAACTACATTCTCCGAAAAATTTTCTTTACTGACAATTTTGTTCATTCAAATATAAATTACTGTTTTTTGAAAAACATTTAAAATCCACCACTCTCTTAATGGACTTTTATTAATACAAAAGTAAAAAAATAACTTCAGTTTCAAAAGATTCTACTATTTCTTAACCACAAAGTTTATCTTCTCTGTCTGATATTTTTGGTTTGCAACATATATATCAAACGAAGGAATTTCATGCTCTGCACTGTCATTTGCCTTCAAATAATAGATAAAAACATAGGATGAGACACCATCTACGGTCTCTATTCTTGAGGTTTGTCTTTCGATTGAAAGATTCCACAAGTCAGGAAAAGGCGGTTGGTCTGGTTTCGCATTCATCGTCAAGATAAGTTGAAAGGCATTTCCTACTTTTGGATTTTTCGGATCCAACTCCAAAGTATAATGAAACTTGAAATTCTCATCCAACGCCAATGCAAACATTTGTTTGGGTTCTATTGTATATTTTCTATCACTAATAATAACAGACGCTGACGGTATTGTGAAAGATCCACTTTTTTTTGCCTTGACATCATAACACAAGGCCTGGATGGTTACTTTATGGTTGCCCTCCATCTTTAATTCTCGCATGTAAGCATCTTTTACTATTTCAAACTCAGACAAGTCTGGACGGATAAAACTATCAGTGTGAGCTTCTGAGCAATATCTTATACGAAAAGTCTGTCCTACCCTAACAGTATCAACATCTGTCAAAATATAAATATCAGAATTCACCACTTGAGAAAAGCAAGCCGAACCGATCATCATTAACAAAAAAGAAAGAAAATGTTTCAAACACCTCATATTCTGCATGAATTAAATTTTTACCCTTCACAAATATAACGAAAAGCATTAAAATGTAACTAAAAAAATAAACGTTATGATTTTACTTTCTATGAAAACTTTTTTATTTTTGTGTTATATTAAAAAACGAAAAAAGATTTAATTATGACAAGAAGATTTTTATTCTCAGCATGTATTGCATTATTTTCTATGTGTGCTATATCTTTATCATCATGTAGTAGCGACGATGATGATGAACCTAAAGAAGAGCCACAAGTAGTATATACAAAAGCTTCGCTTTCTTTTTCTGTAAATCAGGTAGCGCAGAAAAATGGTGATATTGTAATGGCCCTTAACAAAGCTTCTATTTCTAACACGAACCAGAATTCAGAGATTGTCACTTTATCCTTCAATGCAAAACAAGGAACAAGTGCTATTAAATACGTAACTGTAAAATATAGTAACGACTATGTAAGCAACGTATTTGTTACTGATACAGACGGTTATGTTTGGAACGGTAAAGACAAAGGTGCTAATGTAACAAATGGTGAAATTTCTTTCGTTGGTGTTTATGCTAAATATACAATTACTGTTGTTGATGCTATGAACATTCCTTCATCAATCACTTTTGAATTGTCAGGATCAGATTCTAAATACTCTTCTGTTGCTAGATTATTATCAAACAAACAAGTTATTAAGCTTAGCTTTGATGGCAAGAAGTATGAGAAGACCCAATTAGGTCTTAGCTACTCTCCTGAGACTGAAACTACAAAAGGCAAATTCAACACAGCAGGACAATTATTGAAGGTTGACGAGACTCTTTATAATGATTATCAAGCACAAGACATCATCTCTTTCAAAAAGGATGCAGAAGATTCAGAATACATAGAAGCTAACAAAACAATCAATGACTCAGCTCCTATCTTCTTCTTATACAAGAACAAAAATGGTAATTATGACCAATACTATCTTCTTAAAGTTGTTTCTTTAGACGAGAACACAGCAACTATCGAAGTTCAGTATTAATAGGTATAGAACCAATCAAAAAAGGAAGGGAAGATTTATCTTTTCTTCCTTTTTTCATATCCATAAATAAAAAGGTTATGAAACAATTAACCTACTATCATAAAAAACGTTTGCCTATTTAAGAAAAAAAGTCGACTTTTGTAAGATATTTCTGGATTTAAAACTCACTCAATTCTATATGAAATTCGAGCTACAGTATACTGATGCCAAAAGCAATGCAAGAGCTGGTAAAATAACAACTGACCACGGAGAGATCACAACTCCGATATTCATGCCCGTCGGAACGATCGGTTCCGTGAAAGGCGTGCACATGCATGAATTGACTGACGACATCAAAGCCCAGATTATTTTAGGAAACACTTACCACCTCTATCTTCGTCCAGGACTAGACATTTTGGAAAAGGCAGGAGGTCTTCACAAATTCAACGGTTGGAGCAAACCTATTCTGACCGACAGCGGTGGATTTCAAGTATTTTCCCTCTCCGAGAACAGAAAACTAACCGAAGAAGGTGCTATTTTCCGCTCTCACATCGACGGATCCAAACATATATTTACTCCCGAAAATGTAGTTGATACACAACGTACCATCGGAGCCGACATCATCATGGCGCTCGACGAGTGCACACCTGGTAACGCAGAGTATAAATACGCAAAGAAATCTCTGGAGCTGACCCAGAGATGGTTGGACCGTGGTTTGAAACATTTTGACGAGACAGAACCAAAATACGGCTATAGCCAAACTTTTTTCCCTATCGTACAAGGCTGTACATACAAAGACTTGAGACAACAGTCTGCAGAGTTTGTGGCCTCTAAAGAGAGAGAAGGAAACGCTATCGGCGGTTTGGCAGTAGGCGAACCTGCTGAAGTCATGTATGAAATGATCGAAGTGGTCAACGAGATTCTACCAAAGGATAAGCCTCGTTATTTAATGGGCGTTGGAACTCCGATCAACATTTTGGAGGCCATAGAAAGAGGAGTTGACATGTTCGATTGCGTGATGCCAACCCGTAACGGTAGAAATGGCATGCTCTTCACCCGCAATGGTGTAATGAACATGCGCAACAAAAAATGGGCAGACGACTTCTCGCCGATCGACCCTGACGGAACTTCATACGTTGACCAATTCTACAGCCGTGCTTATCTACGTCATCTCTTCATCGCAGATGAGCTTTTAGCCCTTCAAATTGCATCCATACACAACCTCGCCTTCTATCTTTGGTTGGTTGGCGAAGCTAGAAATCACATCATCGCCGGCGACTTCTCCACGTGGAAGAGCTCAATGGTACAATCGTTAAGTAACAGACTTTAATTCAAGAATAAGTAACTAATAATCTATTAGTGATATGCTTAAAAAAATAGATATTTATATCATACGCAAGTTCCTTGGAACTTTCTTCCTAGCCATAGTGCTTATCATCGTCATTGCTGTAGTTTTTGACGTATCAGAGAAGTTGGATGACTTCATCAACGAGCCCGTGACTCTAAAAGAGATTATCTTCGACTACTACTTCAACTTCATCCCCTACTTCGTCAATCTGTTCAGTCCGCTGTTCACATTCATTGCCGTTATTCTTTTCACATCTAAGATGGCAGAGCAGTCGGAAATCATTGCGATTCTATCAACAGGAACAAGTTTCAACCGTTTGGTAAGACCCTATATGATTTCAGCAGGTATAATTGCCCTGTTGACATTCACTCTAAGCAGTTACATCATTCCACCAGCCAATGCAGAAAGGCTTGAATTCCAAGACAAATACATCAAGAAAAGGAAATCAGACAATGCAGCTCAAATCCAAATGAGAGTAAGCAAAGAGGAGATTCTCTACATTGATTATTATGAGAAAGAAAAGAAATGCGGTTACAGATGTACTCTTGAAAAATTTAACGGAAAGACTTTGGTATCCAAACTTACAGCAGACTCTTTAGTTTGGGATACAGCTTTCAGCTGGAGTGCTAGAAAATACATGTTACGTGAATTCGATGGCATGTATGAGAAACTGACAAGAGGCGACCGTCTTGATCTTACCATTCAAGTCGAGCCAGAAGACTTCTTCATATACAAAGGCATGCAGGAAGAAATGAGTAATCGTCAACTAAGGCATTACATCTCAAGACAAAAAGATAGAGGAATTGGTAACATAAAGGAGTTTGAAATCGAGTATGCAAAGAGATTTTCATTCCCATTCGCAGCCTTCATTCTGACTCTTATTGGAGTATCTCTTTCATCTAGAAAGGTAAGAGGCGGCATGGGTCTCAACATGGCATTAGGTCTGCTGTTGAGTTTTTCCTATATTTTATTCTACACCGTTTCGTCAACTTTTGCAGTCAGCGGAACACTTTCTCCAACGCTATCAGTATGGTTACCGAACTTCGTCTTCGCTATTATCGCAGCCATTCTTTACAAAAAAGCTGTAAAATAAGCAAGAATAATCATATTAATAAGGCATTATCATCCACATGGTAATGCCTTCATGTTTTATATAAAGCAATTCTATTTAAACATTAAATAAAGTCTCTCTTCACTTTATTTATTACTTTTGTATAAGAAAAATCAAAGCATTGACCTTATTTCTAGCTTTGAAATTTATAACCAAAACATACTTGTATGTCACTAGAAAAAGAGATTTCATTTTTAAAAGAGGAAAAGGCAATTCTTCAAAAAGGGGGCGGCGAGGCTGCCATTGAGAAGCAGGTTGCCATGGGAAAAATGACGGCAAGAGAACGTATAGCCGCTTTATTAGATAAAGAATCCTTCTGCGAATATGACCTATTCGTAAAACATGAAGTCCACGACTTCGGAATGGACAAGAAAGATTTACCTTGCGACGGTGTCGTTACCGGAACAGGTACCATCAACGGAAAACCTGTTTGCATCTACGCTCAGGATTTCACCGTTATGGGAGGATCTTTAGGTTTGATGCATGCACGCAAAATCACCAAGATAATGGACCATGCGCTGAAGATGCAAATACCTTGCATTGGAATCAATGATTCTGGTGGCGCACGTATTCAGGAGGGAGTTGGCGCATTGGCTGGTTACGGAGAGATCTTCTACCGCAACACAATGGCATCAGGTGTCATTCCTCAGATTTCCGTGATTCTTGGTCCTTGTGCAGGCGGAGCCGTTTACTCTCCTGCCCTTACAGACTTCGTCTTCGTTGTCGAAAATATTTCCAAGATGTTTATCACAGGTCCTGCCGTAATCGAGACTGTACTTGGCGAGAAGATTTCACAGGAAGAGTTAGGAGGTGCACGCGTACACGCAGAAATCACAGGCAACGCTCATTTCTATTCTATGAATGAGAAAGATTGCTTCGATCAAATCCGCACTTTGCTCTCTTACCTTCCAAGTAACAACACAAAGAAACCGGACGAGACAAAAGTTATGGCACCGACATTCAAAGGCAAGTTGGAGGATTTCATCCCAGCTGACCCTAAACAGCCATACGATGTCCGTGATATCATCAAAGCCATTACTGACGGCTCTGAATTTTTCGAAATACAGGAACTTTTTGCACGCAACATCGTCATCGGATTCGGCAGAATTAACGGTCAATCTGTCGGCTTCGTAGCCAACCAGCCGCTTTATCTTGCCGGCGTTTTGGACTGCGACAGTGCAGACAAAGCCGCTCGTTTCATCCGTTTCTGCGATGCATTCAACATTCCTATCGTAACGCTCGAAGATATGCCGGGTTACCTTCCTGGCGTGGACCAAGAGCATGCAGGCGTGATCCGTCACGGAGCAAAGGTTTTTTACGCTTACTCAGAAGCTACTGTTACAAAGATCACAGTTATCTTGAGAAAGGCTTACGGAGGTGGTTACATCGCCATGAACTCACGCCACTTGGGCGCAGATTTCGTCTTTGCTTGGCCATGCGCTGAGATTGCCGTAATGGGGCCAGACGGAGCTGCTAACATCATCTTCAGTAAAGAAATAAAGGATGCTGAAGACCTAGAGGCTATGAGAAAAGAGAAGATTCAAGAGTACAAGGATAAATTTGCCAATCCATACGTAGCAGCTGCCCGTGGATTCATCGATTCTGTGATTGAGCCTTCACAAACACGTGCTATGCTTATCCACACATTGACTATCTCAAAAGACAAGACAGAGGTAAGACCTACGAAGAAGCACGGACTTCCTCCATTCTGATTTTTCAAACAATAAAACAACGATTATGTCTGAAGAGAAACAAGAACTTGTAGATTTGACAATCGAAGAAGGGACATACAAAACCCTATTGACTGAAAAATTCAAGATGAAAAAGAAGTACGAGCCAAAAAACACGGACCACGTCTATTCAATCATCCCTGGAACTGTCTTGAAATTTTTCGTCAAAGAGGGAGACACGGTAAAAGCCGGTTCTCCACTGCTCATACTTGAGGCGATGAAGATGGAAAACATCATCAAAATGCCTTTCGATGGTAAGATAAGAAAGATTCTAGTTTCAGAAGGTGTCCGTATTGCAAAAGACACACTGATGGTAGAATTGGATAAATAAAAAAAATCAAGGAAAGGATGGACAAGTTGTTCATCCCTTCCTTTTTCAATTTGCACTCTGTGAACAAAACGATACTGAAAATAGCCATTCCGGCTATTGCAACCAATATTTCGATACCACTTCTCAGTTTGGTCGACATGATGATTGTTGGGCACATGAGCAACGTTGCCTACATTGGAGCCATCGCTGTAGGGGGAGCCCTTTACAACCTCATTTATTGGAACTTCGGTTTTCTCCGCATGGGAAACAGCGGACTCACCGCGCAAGCTTACGGAGCCAAAGATCCTGCTGAAATGATGAACATAGTGCTCCGTTCACTTCTGGTTTCATTGGTAGCTGGTGTCTTCATTTGGGCCATCAAAGATCTCTTCTCCGGGATAGCATTAAACTAATGGACACTACGCCTGACATACAAGCGTATGCGCTCACCTATTTCAATATCTGCATCATAGGTGCACCAGCTGTACTTGGCATGTACGGCATAAAAGGATGGTTCATCGGCATGCAGAATTCCATCTTTCCGATGATTATTGCCATCTCGATCAATGTCATTAACATCATTTGCAGTCTGCTGCTAGTGTTTGTCTTCAAAATGGACATTGTCGGTGTTGCCCTTGGAACTGTCATTTCACAGTACTGCGGAATAATTATTGCCATTGCTCTTTGGTTCTTACGTTATCGAGAATTAAAACAATATGCTAGTATAAAAAAGTGCCTTGAAGTAGCTAAGTTGAAGCGTTACTTTTCCATCAATGCCGGAATCTTCATCCGCACATTATGTCTATCAGCCGTAACCAGTTTCGTGACCTTTGCAGGAGCAAAACAAGGGGAAGTTCTGTTGGCCGTGAATACATTGATGATGCAACTCTTCAATTTCTTCTCCTATTTTACAGACGGATTTGCCTACGCAGGCGAAGCTTTAACCGGCAAATACATAGGTGCCGGTGATGAACAGATGATGCATAAATCCATACGAAAGATTTTCTATTGGGGAATCTCGCTCGCATTAATTTTCACTGTACTTTATGCTGGTTATGCGAACCAGATCATGGGCATCATCACCGATAAGCAAGAAGCACTAAATGCAGCAAAAGACTTCACCGTATGGGTTCTGATTATTCCAATCACAGGATTTTTAGCCTTCCTTTGGGACGGAATCATGGTAGGTGCCACAATGATTAAAGGAATGGTTTACGCCATGTTAGTAGCTGCTGGCGTTTTCTTCGGTCTATACTTTGCTTTCATAGATACACTTGGAAACCATGCACTTTGGTTGGCATTCGTCTCTTATCTTTCTGCAAGAGGATTGACGCAAACATTTTTCTTCAGGTATAGAAGCAAACGAAAGCTTGTCATTCGTTGATCAATCTTCGCATTTAGGAAGTTTTATGCGATAACCCGATTCGTTTTTTTTATATTCCACGCTCTTAGAAAATAGTATATTTTCTACCAGAAAAGAGGTCAAATCCAAATTCAACCAATCTTTCACTCTAAGCTTAGAAAACTTCTCCAAAGATTTTTTTGTCTCCAGAACAGGAAGCACACCGATATAGTCGGGTTGCCAAAACGTATAGGTAGGCACACATGTTATCTCTGAAATACGTGTCGCACCATTCCATTTGGTAAACTGCACAGTTGCCAGCAGACCAACATCTTTCAAAAGACTATCTTTACGAACCTGGCTTGACAAAAAATTTCCCAAGGAGTAAAAGACGACACATTTATGTTTGCTTCCATTACGTACCACCTCCTTGATCTCCATCTTCTGCAAAATATGAGGATGACTTCCAAAGACAACATCCACACCATAAGTCAGAAGAGAATCGACCACTTTACACTGATATCTGTTAGGCAAAGCTTGGTATTCCGTTCCGAAATGAACCAATGCAATGACAGCATCTGCCCCAGCCTTTTTCAAAGCCTCCACATTCTGTTTCATCATTTGCATTTTATCATCACGGTACCCTTCAATCGAAGAAATTACATGTTTCAAACTGTCAGGAATATGAATGCCATTGGTGGTAGAAGTATAAGCACAGAAACCTAACTTAACCCCTTTCACATCGACTAAGAAAGGTCGTTGACGTTCATCTTTTGTTCGATAGGCTCCAACATGTGAGAGGCCAACAGAATCCAACAGATTAATGGTAGAACAGAGTCCTTCATAACCAGAATCAAAAGTATGATTGTTGGCTAGCGTCATCAAATCAAATCCAGCCGACTTAATAGTATATGCAAACGTATCCGGCGCATTAAAATAAGGAAAGCAAGAATACCCAAGTATGGAGGTATCCCTACCCTTTCCTTTTCCGGCAAAGGTGGTCTCCAGGTTTCCGACAAGCCAATCGGTCTGGTCAAAATAATCTTGCATGAAAGAAAAGACTTTCGAAAAATCAAACGTCTCAGTCTCTTTTCTATGAGCCTTATTCATCTGCCAACGATGCATCATCACATCACCAACAGAAGAGACTGTAATGGAAATTGGAGAAGAAGGAACTGTTACAAACGAAGAATCTCTCATCTCTTCAGGCATCACATTTGTATGTTGAACCTCCTGACGACTACAGGAAATCGCCATCCATAAAAAGAAGAAACAAAAAATCCAAACAAACTTTTTCATACACAAAAAAACCTGCGGCATCACCATTTGCAACAGCAATGCCACAGGTTCAATAAATATTATTACAACAAGTTACTTGCTAATTCAGAAAGAGAACTTCTCTCACCCTTAACCAAATTAATGTGTGAGAAAATGTCCTGACCTTTCATCTTATCAATCATATAAACCAATCCATTAGACTGCATATCCAAGTAAGGAGTATCAATCTGCTGGATATCACCCGTGAAAATCATTTTCGTACCCTCACCCGCACGTGTGATGATAGTCTTGATTTCATGAGGTGTAAGGTTCTGAGCCTCATCTGCGATGAAATAAGTATCACTCAAACTACGTCCGCGGATAAATGCCAAAGCCTCGATGACCAACTTATTCTCTTTCTGCATGTCTTCAATCAAACGCAACTCTTTTGATGTTGGTCCGAACTGATTCTTGATAACATTCAAATTATCAAACAAAGGCTGCATATATGGAGCTATTTTTTGTTTCTCATCACCTGGCAAGAATCCCAAATCTTTATTAGCCAAAGCCACGATAGGACGTGCCAATAAAATCTGTTTGTAACGCTCATTCTGCTGCAAAGCAGCAGCCAAAGCCAACAAAGTTTTACCAGTTCCAGCCTTACCAGTAATAGCGACCAACTTAATATCGTCATTCAATAATGCATCCAAAGCGAAAGCTTGCTCTGCATTTCTGCCCTCAATACCAAAAGCCTTGGTCTTCGTAACCTTAACCACCATCTTGGTCATGTTATCGTAGCGAGCCATGACCGTAGAACGAGAACTCTTTAGAATAAAGCATTCATTAGGATCAATATGATTTGGTAAATTCAAATCGTCCAAAGATATACCAGTCGGTGTGCTATACAACTTGTCAATCAAGTCTGGATCTATATCTTCGTAGGTCATCTGAGACTTCTCGAAGATATCAATGTTTGTAACCTTATCTGTAATATAATCCTCTGCCAACAAGCCCAAAGACTTTGCCTTCATTCGAAGATTAATATCCTTTGTTACCAATATATTTTTTGATTCTTTGAAAATTCCGTTCATGACCTCTATTGATGCAAGAATCTTATGATCAGGAATTTTCGCTGAGAACGCCTTTGAAATACGGTCTGGATATGTTGGATCTGTAAAGATATACAATCGACCTAAACCGAAACCTAGCTCAACACCTTGCTCAAACATATCGTCGGTGGCAATTTCATCCAACTCTCTTGCAAATTCCCTTGCATTGAAATTTATCTGGTCGTTACCCTTCTTGAACTTATCCAACTCTTCGAGTACGACAATAGGCAAATAAATATCATTTTCCTGGAAATTGTAGATACACTTGTAATCATGAAGAATAACATTCGTATCTAAAACGAAATTTTTCTTTGCTCCCTTTTTCTTTGCTCCCATGATATTCAGTATTTAAGTTTCTTACTAATCGTTTTATAGGTGTTTTTTTACACCTGACTTCAAAAAATTCAAGAACAGGCTCCGAGAAAAGTCAATTTTAATACTAAATTAACATCTTGACGTTTTTTATACCTTCTTTTCTCCTTTATGAGCATCAAATTCTTTAATTTCGCTTTACGTAAAGTTATGTTTTTCGAAACAAAAAAACGAATAAATAAAGTAAAAAACTTGCCCGAAAATGAATTATTCTGAGACTTTAGAATTCATATACAACCGTCTTCCTCTTTTTCAGATGGTTGGCTCTGCAGCCTATAAAGAGGGAATTGATGGAATGATCGAGTTTGACAACCACATAGGCAATCCCCATAAGGCTTTCAAATGCATTCACGTAGGTGGAACGAATGGAAAAGGTTCCGTTTCTCACACCATCGCATCCGTACTTCAGGCATCAGGCTATAAAGTAGGATTATTCACATCTCCCCACTTAAAAGATTTCAGGGAGAGAATCAGAGTAAATGGAGAGCCCGTGCCCGAGCAGTTTGTCATCGATTTCGTGGAAAAACACAAAGATTATTTCGACGTCATCTACCCTTCTTTCTTCGAAGTGAATGTAGCCATGGCTTTCGATTATTTCAAGAAACAGAAAGTCGACGTTGCCGTTGTGGAAGTTGGACTGGGCGGACGATTGGACAGTACCAACATCATCACCCCTGTACTCAGCGTGATTACCAACATCAGCATTGACCACATAAACATACTAGGAAACACCTTGCAAGCTATCGCCCAAGAGAAGGCCGGAATCATAAAGAAAGGCATCCCAGCCATTGTTGGGGAATTTTTGCCAGAAACGAAAGACGTCTTCATCAACAAGGCTGTAGAGGTTGGAACTGACCTTGAATTTGTGGAAGATAAGACTGAGTGCCAATTTATCGGAACGAATAACACGGACGGAACTCCTCGTCAGATATTCGAAATCAACGGCGACCGCATAAGCACTCCATTGTTGGGTTCTTATCAGAAGAAAAACATGCCGACTGCATGGTTTGCTGTGAAGAGGCTGCAAAAGCTAGGATTCAAAATAACAGACGAATCTCTTCACGAAGGATTTGCCAACACAATCAAATTGACGGGTCTGCAAGGCCGTTGGCAGAGACTGCAGGAAAATCCGACTGTCATCTGCGACACAGGTCATAATATTGCCGGCATAAGCTACATCAGCAAGCAGTTACAAGAGACTCCGCACAAGACTTTGCGTATTATATACGGTATGGTGAACGACAAGGACATCGACCATATTTTACCAATTTTACCTAAAAACGCGGTCTATTACTTTACCAAGGCATCGATCAAGAGAGCCCTACCCGAAACCGAACTTCGCGAAAAAGCAAGAAAATGCGGATTAGACGGAAAATGTTTCGCCACAGTAAAAGAGGCATTGGAAACAGCTAAGAAAGAGGCAGACAAAGACGATCTTCTATTTGTAGGAGGAAGTACATTTGTGGTGGCTGAGGTGATATAAAAAGAATTGATAATCCATAAAAGCCTGAGTTCAAATTTGAACCAGGCTTTTTATATGGCATCCGATTTATCAAAGAACATCTCCATTTTCAAGACTTTTAAAGGTTCTTACCACCCTTTTTCATTGACTTTTTTCGTCATTTCATTATCTTTGTGAAATATAACTTGAAAAACACAAAATGAACAAATTATATTTTCTAATTCCATTACTCGTCATACTCTTCAGCTGTAACTCCACAAATAAGGAGAAAGGAGAGACAACGCAAGAAGTCAGCAACGAAACAACAGTAAAAGAACCTAAAATTCTATACGGCATTAATGCTGATAGTATGGATGTGATTCAAGATGAAATACCCAACAATAAAACACTGAGCGACATTCTGACCACCTACGGTGTGAGCCAAGTTCTCATCAACACTTTGGCAGAAAAGTCGAAAAGCATATTTGATGTCAGACGAATGAAACGAGGGAACAAGTATTGTATACTTCGAGACATAAATGACACTCTTCCTCAGGTGAAATATTTCATTTACGAAATAGACCAAATCAACTACATCACATACAAACTAAGCAATGATAATATCGAAATAATAGAGGGACAAAAAGAGTGTAAAACAAAAGAACGAATTGTAGAGGGTGAGATCACAACCTCTCTTTGGAACGCCATCACTGAAAAAAACGTTCCGTTCATGTTGGCTTACGAGCTTTCCAACATCTACGCTTGGAACATTGACTTCTTCGGATTGCAGAAAGGCGATAGATTCAAAGTAGACTATACTGAAGTTTGGGTCGACTCTACTTTCATCAAAATAGACAACATCAAATGTGCCATTTTCAACCACTGTGGAACTGACTTCCACGCCATTCCATTCCAGCAAAATGGCAGAATCGACTATTTTGACTACGAAGGAAACAGTTTACGCAAGGCTTTTTTAAAAGCACCTCTGCAATATTCACGCATAAGTTCCACTTTCTCTAACAGCCGTTTACATCCCGTTTTGAAGATTAGGCGTCCGCACCACGGCATTGACTATGCAGCACCTGTCGGCACACCGGTCATGAGCATTGGTGACGGTCATATCATCGAGAAGAGATACCACACCGGAGGCGGTAACACCGTTAAAGTTCGCCATAATGGTATGTACACAACCGTTTATATGCACCTCTCCAAATTTGCGAAAGGCATTAGCGTAGGCTCTTTAGTAAAACAAGGACAAACGATCGGTTATGTTGGAAGTACAGGACTCTCAACCGGACCTCACCTCGACTTCCGTGTTTATAAGGACAAATCTCCGATCAATCCGATTAAAATGGAATCACCCTCAGTGGAGCCTGTCAAAAAAGATGACCTGTCAGCATTCAACGCTGTGCGCGACAGTTTGATAGAGAGGCTGAATTCAGTTAGATTATAATTGTGACCTATGGGTCAATTTGCGTGGTGCAACATGCTCTAATCTGCGATAAATGCTGGTGGTTTGAGAGATTCAAAACATTCAGAGCCAAAATCGAGCAATGTAACTTCTCTATAGGTCA
>Ga0172378_10001435_pt1 | contig 21981 bp, 2 predicted proteins | sample GrowelOW332metaG_FD_119755 | JGI IMG/M metagenome (GOLD analysis project Ga0172378, IMG submission 119755) | Groundwater microbial communities from an aquifer near a municipal landfill in Southern Ontario, Canada - Pumphouse #3_1 metaG | ecosystem: Environmental > Aquatic > Deep subsurface >... | reverse complement strand
TGCAGCGGTAATTCCGGGAGTGATGATGATTGACCTTTCACTGCTCATATTTGAATCAGAAAGTTTGTTAAACTGAGAAATGTTAATGTCTAAAACTGGTTGCGGATTGATTGTTATTTGAACAGTTTTGATAACATTGTTGCTTGCCACAAACTTTACAACAAAAATTGTTTGTGTTTCAATAAATTTTTTGCTTTCTTGAAGTTCAAGTTCAAATTTGCCTGTGCAAATATTTTGGAAAATTCCTTCGTCAAGCACACTAGTTAAAACTGGAAGAATTTTTCCATTTGAAACATTGAAACTTGAGAATGATTTGAAATATGTTGAAAACTCTTCAGCTGTTAAAATTTTTGTTACACCATTTTCAATTTTTGAAACTTCAACAGAAACACTTTCAGCATTATCATCAGTGGCAACTGAAAAATCAATTATGTTTTTGTAGTAAGGAACTGTGGAAATATTAGAAATTGAAGTGCTTATGCTTGAAGCACCAATGTTTACCCTGTGATGAAAATTTTTAACTGCATCAACAAGTGAAGTCAGATAAGTTTTGTTGTTTATTTGAAGTTTAATTTGACTTTGCAACTCAAACGAGCCACTTGACTGAGCAGTTAATCCCGTAATTGTAAAGAAACCATTTGCATAACTAAAAGCAATGCTAGGTTTAACTTCACTTGTTTCTGTTGCAACTAATGAAGGAAAATTATTTTTTATAATTTCAACTGAAATATTTGCATTTCCATCATTCACATTCACATTTGGGCAAGAAAGTTGAGCATATAATTTTCTTGTTTCATTTCGTTTGATAACAAGTGTTACATTGTTTCCGATTCTGCTTGAAAAATCTGAACCAACAAAAACATCAAGTTTTTCAGCTGCATTAACAACAAAAATATAAAATTCTTTATAATTGCCACTATTAAATTTTGAAACAACAGAAATTTTTGCCAACCCTGTTTTCAAAACTTTTACACTTGCATCATTTTGGAATGCCAAAATGTCAGTGTTGTGGTTAATAATTTTGTAACTTATTCCAAGTGGATTGTTTCCAACATATGAAGCTGTCAAATAATCACTGAACAAAAATGTGTTGCTTGAAGTTAAATAGGTTTGCAAGCTTGTGTCAACTGCCTGATAATAATAGGTATAAACCACAAGTTCAGTTCCACCATCAGTTGGTAAAAGAACATTTTTTTCTGCAGTTACAGAAATGTCTGTTGGAGGATCAACATTAATTTCAACATCATTAAATTTAAGTATTGCTCTACCTGCTGAAATTGAATTTGCCCAATTTCCACTATTATTTAGCAAATCAAAATTTGCTAAGGTATTTTCATTTCCAAAATAAACATTTTCACCATAATAAGTTATAGGTGTAATTGAAGAAGCTAGTGGATAGAAAGAATATCCATAGTTTATGCTAGAAGATCCCCATATTCCTTCTTGACTACCAACAATTTGAACTGAAGAATCACCGTCAATATTAACATTACTTTTTGAGTAAAAATCTTGAATTATGACAGGAACAATTGTGTTTGAAATTTTACCAATAAGAGAACCAATTGAATTTACATTTCCTTCAACTGTTGCATGTGAGAACACTTTGGTAAGATTGCCACCTTCAATTTTTCCAACAAAACCACCAACACATTCATCACCAGTGCCATATATTTTTACATTAAATTTAGATTGACTGTTTTGATAGCTAACAAAGAAAACTTCTTGAACATTTCCAGCTGTCATAAGCCCGATAACACCACCGACATTCCTGTAACCAAAAACAATTTCACTATCTGCCATGTCTTCATCAAAAACTTGAACACTTGAAGACTCCAAAGAACCAGTGTTTTGACCAATTAATCCGCCAATATTTGTTCCACCAGAAAGAGCTGAAACTCTTACACTAGAAACAATGTTTATTGCTTCCCCTTGATTAATTCCAATTGCTCCACCGATATTATTACAACCAATAATGTTTCCTTTAACAATAACTCCAGAAACAATTGAGTTCAAAAGATTAACTCCAGCAATTCCACCGAAAGCATATGTTAATGAACTAAACACTTTTGCCGAAGCAATAGCAGTTACATATTGTTCTTCAAAAGCATTTATTTCTTTGAGCCAATCAATATTTCCAGCCATTGCAGGAATACTAGAAACGCCTTTTTCTCCATTTTGTCCAACAAGCATACCAAAAATAACATTTGTTCCACAAACATTAAATATGTTTTCATTAAGCATTTGAACACCAATTTTGCTTGAAATTTTATTTTCAATTGTACGATTGTTAATTAGTCCTGCGTTTAGACCAACAACTCCACCAACACGAGTCCATGTGTAAGCATCAATAACTGCTGTTGCAACACTTACTGAAGCACTTGTTAAACTAACAGTTGAGCAAGAAATCTCACCATAGTTTTGTGCGGCTATCAAACCAATATCAAGCAAAAGATTTGAATCATTATTTGTAATATCAATAATTCCAGAAAAATTTACATTTCTAATAAATCCGCTTTGATAAACATCTCCTGATTTGACTCCAAGAATTTTTGTGAAAAGACCAACACGCACACGAGGTGTGGTTTGCAAGTTGTTATATGGATCAGTTCTGACATCAATATCATTTTGCATCAGCTCTTTTGCAGCAATAATTGATGAATTGTCAAGCTTTATTCCTGAAATTGTGTAAACTCCATTTCCAATAATTCCGCCTGTAAAAATTCCTAAAGGTGACCATGAAACATTGCCAAGATTTATATTTGATTCAAGAACATAGAATTTTTTAAGTCCTTCGCCCTTTATGTTTAGAACATCATTGGCTGTTCTAAGAGTGTATGGATTGCCAATTGATCCATCGGCAACTCTCACAGGAATGTCAACGAACCTTGTTGGCTCGGTTGAAGAAACATAAGAGTCTTCTGCTGAAACTCTGATAAATCCTCTTCCTGCTGTTACACCGCCACTTAACACAAGTGAAACAAGACCATCGTCATTAACAGTTACATTTGCAGTTGCTCCACCGCCAGTTGGAGGAAAAAAGTCATATTTAAGATTTGTGTTGAAAGCTTCAAGTGGTTCAGCATCTGCAATAATTTGAAAAGTACACCTGTTTGCATCTAAATAAATTTCTTCTGATTCAGAACAGTTTTTAAGAGTAATTGTGTCAACTTTTGTTTGAAGAAGCGGAGCAAAATCAATAGAATATGAAAATTCGCTATCAAATTCTTTTACAGTAAAGATAATTGATGAAGCTGTTGGAAGATATCCAGATTTAACATTTGCTTCAATAACATTTGTTGCATAGTTATAACGCACATATTCAGAATATATAATTGGTTTGTTGTTATGTTTTTCCATATCAAAAATAATTTCTTTACTTTCATCACTAAAATCTGTGGAATCCTTGTACGAAAGATGATAATTTGAATTGCTGAAGCTAATCAAAAATTTTGACTGGTCAAAAGTGGAAACACCTTGATCAGTTGCAGTAAAATTCCTATAAGTTGCATTTACAGGGCTAAAAACAGGAAGCAACAATTCTTCACTCATTGCTTTGTTGTAATAACCAACAGAGTTGTAATCATACAATTGTACTCTTGATTTTGACATACTAAAAGATTTCAATGGAACATAACATTCACCAGTCATGGTTTTTGTTACATGTTGATCGGTTACAACCAAATTTCCTTCTTCATCAAGCGACGCATATCTATAATATATAATTGCTGAAATTATTACTTTTTGTGTTTGACCGCCAATACCTTTTCCAAAAATAAGTCCAGAATTTGAATTGGTTTGAATAACTTCACCATTGGACGAGCCAAATGAAATTGAAGATATGCTTGCATTTGCTGGTTCAAAACTTGGAAGCAAAAAAGCACTCATTCCAAATTTAATTGCAAATTGAATAACACTAGAATCTGTATTTTTGTAACCAATTGCATCAACATTTTCAACATCAAGAACAAGAGTATCAGTTCTCAAATTTGAAACAATTTCGAAAGTAAATTCTTTTTGAGCACCATTTCCTAACAATATAATAAAACTGCCAGTTCCAACTTTGTGCGGAACAAGTTTAAATGTTTTGTTTTCAAGTTTAACAAATGAAGCAATTGTACTGCTTGAATAAATTGTAAAATCACTTGTGTAAGCATCAACTGGATCTGTTACAAATGTATATTCTTTTTCTTGTCCAGCAGTTTCGCCATTGATTCCAAGCAAACAAACAATGTTGTCTGTAGGCATACTTATTTCTGTTGCACCTTTAACAATTTGAATTGGAATGGAATAATAAATTGGCAAAGGTATTTCTGATTCAATTCCATTGGCTGAATAAGTTGAATTGAGTGCTAGATAAGCGTTGAGAAAGAAAATTTCATCACTTTCTGCAATTCCTTTCACATACACCGTTGTTCCTGAAGCAATTTCAAAATATGTTTCAAAAAGGACAACCCCTGAATCAATTCTTCTTCCAATAATTTTTTCTTGCTCTGTCATTTCAATTGGTGGAATAATTTGATTTCCCATAACTGTGCTAAGTGCAATCAAGTCTGGAATTTCTTGATAATCAATTCTGACAACTGAGTATTTGCTTGCACAATCAGTCGGATAAACCAAAAAATTTACTGGAGTTCCATTTATAGAAGAAAATTTTGTGTAGGTTGAAACATATTCACCATCAGCAAAACTTGTTTTGTTGTTAACTTCAATTCTTTCAGCAACAACTTGCACAACAACAGTCAATTCTTTGCTTATCTCAAGATTAATGTTATTAAAAGATAGCGAAGCGGTTAAAATTGCAGTTCCATTTCTTTTTGTTGATTGAAGAGTGAAATAAATTCTTCTGAATCCATCTAGTTTTTCTGTGTAAACATTGCTTACAATAACAAGAGAAGAAGGGGATTCAATGTTCAAACTTACAAATTCTTCTGCTGATTCAAGCTCAAAATCTTCTGATGAAACTTCCACAAAAAATTTCTTGTGCGAAAAATCAACACTGTTTGAAAGCAAATTTATGCTTGAGATTGAAGCATTTGTTCCATCATTTCCCTCAGCATACAGAACCATGCTGTCTTTGTCAATTGAAGAAATAACAGCAAAACTAATTTCTTTTGATTCAATGTCTTCTCTTATTTGATGAGTGCCATTAACTTCTTTGTAGGCTGAAAAAATGAATGTGATTGTTCTTTCATCAAAATCTGCAGGAACAGTTATTTCGTTATTTTCAAAAACAATTCCTTTTTGACTCAAAATGTCCAAATTTTTAACTTGAATATCAATATTTTTTTCTGTTGTGTCAATTGGCAAAATGTCCACATAATCTAATGGATCAATTGATATGCTTGAATTTCTCATGAGATATGGTTTGACTGAAGAATTAATTGCAAAACTTTTCAATGGCTGAAGAACATTGACAGTTAAAAATGCACTTTTGCTTCCTTCAAGTGTTTGTGCCTTAAGAAGAACTGTTCCGGGTTTAAGACCAACAATTTTAATTCTGGTTTTTCCATTTCCTAAAGTAGTAGTTTCTTCAATTTTAACAACGGTACGATCAGGAGAAAAGAACATAAGATCACTCATGCCAGTTACGAATTTTTTAATTGATGAAACAACGCTTATTGTGTTGTCAGGAGTTTCACCTAAAACAATTTCTACTGAGCTAGCACCTTCATATTCAACATAAACATTTGCGTAAGGATCGCCACAACCAACAAGAACCACTGCAAGAAGCAGTAGCATGCTCATCAAAATTCCTTTTAACCTTCTGTTCATATTTCTCCTTTGACCAAATTTAATCTTTAAGTGTTTTCATATTGATAATTGATAATGGTTCTAGTTTTATTCCATCGTACAAATGCTACATAATATTGCAAGATATAGGCTGTGGAAGTGTCTGAATTATCACTACTTGTATATTGATAGTATGACTCTTTTAAAGCATTAAAATCTGTGTCAACTGATTCAGAAATAATAGACACAGAATAACCATTTAAACTTAACTCTCCACCCGGAATTGAATTTAAATTACCAATTTTTTCTCCAAGATAGAATTTGTAGTTGTATGTTCTTGTGTAAGAATTTGTAACAGTGTACCATACTGTTGCTGGAATAACCAAAACCATATCTAAATGTTCTGATGAAGTTTTTGTTTCTGTTAAAACAATTTTTTGAGTAATTGCTAGAGTTCCATTGTTTTTGCAAGTACCTACAAAGTTGATTGAATAATTTGAATATCCAACCATACCACCAACAACAAGTTTTGATGAAATTGTTTTGTTGTTTGTACAATTATTTATTGTGATATCAGTGGAAAATACCTGACCAATCATGCCTCCAGCACCATTAACAGTTAACATTGATGTGCTTGTTATAGTTCCGTTGTTTATGCAATTAACCAAAATAGATTCATTAGAATCATTATAAGCCGCACCAACAATTCCACCAATAGAAGAATTGTTTGTTAAGTTTGAATTGTTTACACAAGACTCAAAATTGCATGTGATTATAATTTCACCAACAATTCCGCCACATGCATATCCGCCACTAAGTTCAGAATTGTTTTCACAGTTAATAAAAGATGAATTTTCACTAAGACATTTACCAACCAAACCACCAATATAATCCGCCTTAAGAATGTTTTCTTGTGAAACGCAACCAATAAAGTTTGAATTCACAGCAGTACCAGCTATTGCACCAACAAATCTTGCATACATATCAATTATATTTATTGGTAACATTTGAATTTCACAAGATTTGACAACAAGATTTCTAATGGTTGAATTTTGTACCACACCAAACACACCACCAGATAATTTAGATGAAGATTTAATTGAAACTTTTAACTTATTCAAATTTTTGTTAAGTCCTTGCAAATTTATATAAGTTATGTTTTTTATGTTGCTAAGTCCCCAAGAACTCAATTCAATGTTTTGTCTTAAGAAATATTTGTTTGTTTTTGTTTCTGTGCCACTACTCATTGCATTCAATTCGTCAATTTTGAAAATATTTTCAATGTTACGACTTGTTTTTAAATATGGAGTGGTTGCATAGATTCCATCAGTCAAAGTTGGATAAAAATGATTGTATTCCGTTGTTCCAATAGCAAAATTGTTTGAAACATAATTTTTGGTTGCAAGATCGGTTTTCATTTTTGCATAGGTTAATGCAGTAACATTATCTATCTTTGTTACAATGCCAATAGCATCACTATCATAGTAACATTTGTTTAATGTTGCGGTTGAAGGGAACGAAGTTGGTACAATTGTTCCACTTGCATTCATAACCACAGAAGAAGTCCAACAACTATTAATTGTTGAATTTGAAGCTGAAGCTCCAATGAACGAAGAATTATTTCCACTTTGACAGTCAATAACACCTGTTGAATAAGAAGTTTCAATGAAGCTTGTGCTTGCTCCATATCCCACAAGTCCGCCGTGAGATCTGTTAGCAGTTGTATTGCTTAAATGCAAGTTGGCAAGAGAGAACGAATCTTTGATTCTTCCAACATTTGTTCCAACAAGTCCACCAACATCACCATCAAACCCGTCTATTGCTATAAGTGAACCATTTGTGTAACAACCCAAAATTATTCCTTCATTAACTCCAGCCAGTAAGCCATTTGCATTTCCATAATCACCAGTAACATTTGTGTTTGTTTGAAGATTATATCCAACAACTCCAAATCCTGAGATATATCCTTTGTTTTCTCCAACAATGTTTGCAACTGTCGTAGTAAGTTGATGTCCATCTCCGATAAGCATTCCATTGTTAACATCAATTGTACTTGAATTGCCTGTTTCATTTGAAGTTAAAATTTTAACTGTTAAATAATCATTAACATTTGAAGTAGCATTTTTTAAATTACTATATGTGCTTGCAGTAATAGGTTTCAATTTTGAACCGAACAAACATTTTGAGTCAGTTGCATAATTGAATCCGTCAATATTTTTTGAATAGTTCGCAACATAATTGTTAAGTTCATCAAAAAGAGTTGTTTCATTTGTTCCAACATTTTTTAAATATAAATTTTTGTTGATTGTGCTTGCATTTGTTCCATCTTCTGTTGAAAGGCTCATTTGATGAGAGAAATAATTTAAACCTTTGTTTGCAACTGATTTCCAAGTGTAACTTTTATATCCAACGATTGCGCCAAGAGTATAACCATCATATTTCACATTACATTTTAATGAAGTGAATGAAATGTTTCCATAAACATAATTCTTTGATGCTTTTCCAACAATTCCCCCTAAACATAGTGTTGAAGCCACTTTGTCATTATCAACATAGATATCTCCAAATGCCAAATTGTTTTCTGCACATGAACCAATTCCATTATCGCCAATTTTTTCAAATGCACCAGCAATTCCACCGGCAGAAATCTCACTAGATCCCTCACCATGTTTAGAAATCACAATTGTACCCGAATAATAGAATGGATTGTTTACTGGGCTTTGAGTCACTTCTGAATTATAGACTGGACTTTCAATTACATTTCCATTTCCAACCCTGCAATAATCTATAACTGTTTTCGCAAGATTTGTGCTTGCGTCAGAACCAAGGATTCCACCAATTTTTGCTTTTTCAGCTTGCACAAAAATGACACCTGTGAAAGAGCTTCTAGTAACAGCTTTATCTGCACCTTTCTTGGAAGAAGAATTGATATATCCAACAATACCGCCAACATTAACCATATTTTTTGCTTCTGTTGTTGTGTTAGTTAACACAACACTTTCTTCACAATTAGCATTTGAAACAGCAAGTTCACCTTCAACTCTTCCAATTGCTCCACCAAGTGAAGAAATTTGTGTGTCAGTAACATCTAATTGAATTTTATTTATTGAATTCGTTATGCTTGTGAAAGTTGAGTTGTTTAAATCAGCTTTAGTTGTTACTCTTCCTGCAAAACCACCAACAGAAACAATGGCTGAACTACCAATCACATCAGCATAAATGTTAGCTGAAACTTTAATGTTGTTTTGAATAAGCTCTGAACATTCTCCAACAATGCCACCAATTGAAACAACACCTTTTTTGCCAGTGCTTGCATCAAATGAACAACCTAAATTGTTCAAAATGATTGCTCCAGAAACAATTGAACCACTTGTTTCATCAATTGTTAAAGAACAAAGACTTGCATCTCCAACAACAAGTCCGCATTTATAAGTGCTTGGAGTGTCTATGTTAACATTGTTTGAAATTGAAATTTTGTTAATTTTGAGTCCATTAGAAAACACAGCCGTTCCGCTTGCAACACCAAAAACACCACCAATCCCAACTTCTTTTCCAGTTATACTTGTTGTTGGAGCATCAATTATGAAATTTTCAATTGTAAGATCTTCAACTTCATTTTTTACGAATGCTGACTGAGCAAGAACTCCCAACCCAACTGAATCGCCCGCTGTTTGAACAATTTTTGAAGTTATGTTACCAAGAGTATCAACATTTCCTTTAATTTCAATGTTTGAGAAAATACATCTTTCTGTTTTTTTGGCTAAAACTGCATCAGCAATACTAATAATGCTATTGTTGTCATCCTTTTTAATTGCAATATTGAAATTTACAAACTTTGAATCATAAACACTCTTAAACATTGTTTTAGAAACATTGGTTAAAGTTACTGTTTTTCCTTCAACTGAACGAATTGTTCCAGAAAATTTTGTTGGCTGATAGCCTTCGGGCCATGCAATTGTTGTGCCATCATTTTCTGGTTCTAAAATATAGATTGTTCCTTTTGAGTTTTCATTAATATTAACTAGAATTTCATTGGTGTTTGTTATTTTTTTAATGTTGTCAGATGGTAATCCAAAAGTTAGCCTTGGAAAAAGACTTGTTGAACTTCTTGTCCAAACAAGAACATTAAATGAAGTGTAAATTTGAGATACATTATAATATTCAGTTTCTGGTGGAAGAAGGCTTGCAAAATCATATGTAGCTTCATTTTCAACAATAGGAGAAAGTTTAACAGTTTGTCCTGAAACTCCTGTTGGAATTGTGTTAATCGAGACAACATTGTCTGGGTTGGCTATTACAACTGAAGCATTTAGTCCACAAGCTCCAAAAATTCTTCCATAGTTTGGATAAGTTTGTTTCATTCTCAAATAGGAAGCAACAAAAAGAGCATTTAAACGAAGTCCAGTTGTGCTGTTGTAGCCAATTAATCCGCCTGCAGCATTCAATGCCTGAACATCACCAAAGAAATAAGCATCACTAATTTCATATTCTTTTTCCAAAGTTGAAGTAATTGTTCCCATGCTTGCCTTTCCAACCAAACCACCTGCATACAAAGCTATTGGGCTAACAACTGAAATTTTTGAATATGAATTGATGATTCGTCCACTATCCATAAGTCCAACAAGGCCACCAATATATCCTTTTGAATATTCGAATATTTTTTCGTTTCCACCACGATCATAACTTGAATTTGTTTGAGCATAATATGTGCTTATTGTATCTTCAATTTTTGCTTGTATTTTTGACTCGTGTTCAATTCTTACATGATTAAGAATTGTGCTTGAATGTCCCGCAAAACCCCCTGCATATCCCTTTGAATTTGTTGAAGTTATTCTTTGAACAAATGTTGATCCACTATTAATCGTAACAAGAACATCTTTTACTGAAACCGTGTTACCAACAAATCCACAAACACCACCAGCAATCATTGCTTGAACAGAGAAATTTCCTTGAACAACGATTTGTTCAAAGTTGTTTGTTAAATTGGTTGGAACTGTTGAGCTGTTGACACCAACAACTGCTCCAGCAATAGAAAGGTTTGCAACTGAAATATTGTTGCTTATAAACAAAGGAACAGTAGCACTTGAATGCGAAGCTTCAACAATAATTTCCGCTTTAACATTTTTAAGTAAGCTTGCACCAACAACAACTCCAGCAACACCGCCTACAATGTTTTTACCAATAACTTTCGAACTGTCAGTAGATTTTTTAATTTCAACATTTGTTAAATAAGAATCTTTAATTATTCCTGCAACTGCACCAACTCTTTCAAAATCATTTCCAGAAACATTCAAAACTTCAATTGTTAAATTCTTTATTGAAGCATGTTGTTCAAGAGATTTGAAAAGTCCAATGCTTGTTCTGTTTGTTGTAGGAAGCCCGCTTGAAGAAACATCAAGATTTTTAATAACAAAACCATTTCCTTGAATTGAACCGCCCACAAGAGAAAGCCTTACAGTGCCAAGTTTAACATTGCCACTACCTTCAGAAGAAAGCTCTGACAAGTCAATATCTCTAACAAGCCTAAAAGTTCCACCATTAATATAAGTTGTGCCATAACTACTAAAGAATTGTTTCATTTCTGAACTTGTTGGATTAGAAATGAACCTATTAAATTCATCAGCAGATTTAATAAGTATTGGATTTGTTGAAGTGCCATATTTTGTTGAAGTGTGGAAAGGAAGAATATATTTTGATTCATCTGTTGAATCTGTTTTCAAAACTCTTATTGAAACAGTGTCAGTGTTTGGATCAATAAGTTCAATATCTTTGTTAACAACTCTCCAAGTTCCATAATTATTTGAACCAGAACTCTCAATGTTAAATCCAACAAAATTGACAATATCCATTGTATTTGGAACTGCTAATGCTCCAGTTTTAAATGAATTTTCACTGTTTATTGTTGATCCTGAATATGTCCTTGAATAATAATACGATAATGAAATTGTGCCATCATTCAAACTTTTTGCTCTTTCATCAATTCCTGAAAATTCAGTTTGACCAAGCAAACTTGTGTTCAAAATTGTTTCTGCAAATGAAGTTGAGATTGTCGCTGTTGCCAAATTTTTGTAAACAAAACCAGCTGTGTAACCACCAATTGTGCTTAACGAATCAGTGAAATTGAAGCTTGAAGCACAATCCGAAATTTTACCAGAATTTGAATACACGAAACCTGAGCGAATGCCCATTGAAGAAATTCCAAGTTTAGATTTGGTTTTTTCATAATCATAAGCATCACAATCTTTGGCTTGTGAAGTCATAACCACACCAACCGCAGTGTTTGTGATAACAAATCCTGCTGAGGCAACATTTTGAGAAGAAACAGAGCTGTTAACGATTGTGAAATTGAGAGCACTGCAAGAAACAATTCTTCCATTGTTTTCACAAACAAATCCAGCAATATTACCCTTTCCCACAATGGAAATTGGAGTTTTGGTAAGAACTGGAGTTGGAGCAGCTTGTTTTCCACTTCCACCAAAAGAGCTGTTTGTTATTGAACCAGTTTCTGAGTTTGTTTTAACAAATCCACACATATAAATAATTGAATCGTTAGAAGTGCTTGCATTGTCAATTTGAATGTTTCCTTTTCCAGAAACACTAAACAAATTGTCAGACAAATTCTGAACATGGCAATTAGTAACAATTCCAGTGTTGGTTACTGCAAGAGGAGCATAAATAACTGAAGCAAGATTTAAACCATCAAGGTTGATTGGTTCAAGATTTCCAATGTCTACAATAAGATTTTTAAGAATTGTATTTGATGAAATTGTGTTGAAAAGAGAAAATTTTAGGCTTTGATATTCTGTTGTGCCTGAATTAGGAACGGCAAAACTATTAATTGTGATAACATTGTTGTTTCCATCAAGAGAAGAAATTTTTGAAGTGTTTTCAAATGGAGTAAAATCAACAAGATTAATGTCAGCCATAAGGATATAATCTTCCGCTTCATTATCTTCAATTCCTTCAACTGCTCTAACTAAATCTTCATAAGTATAAATGAGTGAAGGATAGTCTTCGCTTGTGTAAATATCAATTTTGATTTTGAAATCATAAGTGTAAACAACACTTGAACCGCCACGGACGGCAACTTCAAGTTTGTATCTCATGTTTGTGGTTGAATAATTTATACCAGTAATTATAAATGAAGCATAAGTGCCTGTGCTATCAATGTCAGCTTCATTAACATCAAATTTTGAAGAAACAAGACTGTTAACTGCTCCATCAACAACAAGTCCATATTCGTTGTTTCCATCAACAATATAAAGGCTATTTTTCAAAGAAACTTTTGAAAGATTGTTTCTTAGTTCTTCAAGTTCTTTAATTGCATTTTTTTCAGTATCTCTTGCAACTGTTTGCTCAATGCTTTGATAGTGATAGTTTGTTGTGTAGCCTAATTCGTCAACGCCCTTGAATGAGTACTTAAAAGCAAGCTGTCTTTCAACATTAACATCGCTGACAAAAACATTTTCTTCATCTGAGCCTTCAATTGAAGTTTTGTTTGCTAATTTAATAGATTCAATAATGTAATCAACAACCCTTATTCTTATTGTTGAATCTTTTTGTTCTTCAGCACCATTTATAATTCTTGAAGTTCTAACTGAAAGTGTAATGTAACCATCATCAGTTATTTCATTATTTTCATTTTTAACTTGTTCACAAAGAATTCCAATTGTCATTCTGTGTGAAACTTTTGTACCAATCATTTCCCCTGTGTCAGAATCTTTCAAAATTGTGCTAGAAAGTTTTTCAATTTCAACTTTGTAGAGCGAAGCAAGAGAACCACTTGGAATGTTACCATAGCCAAGAACTTGAACATCGTCCATACGATCAACACCAATCAATGACACATCTAACGAGTAGTCCTGACCTCTTGGCAAAAGTTGATCACTTTCAGTTTTTCCATCAATTTCAAAAGTTGCACCAGGTAAATATTGAGCAATTAGTTTAAGTGTTTTTCCACCACCACTAATTTCTTCACCATTGAAATAAACTTTAATTGTAATGTAAAAAGTTGTGTCGCTTGTTATGTTTGTGCCAATAAGAAGCCTTGCATAGAACATTCCAATTTCTTCAGAGCCGTTTCTGTTAGAATCAATTTCTTCTTCAATAATAGATTCTTTTTGAACAAGTAATCCATTGTCAATAAACTGATAAACTGCATTTTGATTTGTTGCATAATTATCATTGTCGAGTTTAACAAGTGGTTCAAAGCTTACAGCTTTTCCTTCTTCTTGATAATATGTGAGTGAAAGAGAATCCCAAGATGAATAGAAAGGGAACAATTCAACAGCAAGAAGCCCACTTAATCCGGGATAGATTGTGTTTGAAGGCTCAATAGAAAAGTCATATTCACCATTCTCAGCCATGCTTGAAGCTGATTCTTGAGTTGAACAATAATTTCTTGCAGAAACTGTGTACAAAGATTGAGGTTTAACAATGATTGTTGTTATTCCATAAATATTTGTGGAACTTGAAGTTTTTGAAAATATTTTAATTTGATAAGACATTCTTTCAGTAATAAGTGATTTGTGCCAGTCTGAAAGATATACAAGTTCAATTGAATAAGTTTCTCTAACAAAACCATTTCCAAGATCTTTTGTCAAAAATGCGTCGGTTGTAATTGTGAAATAATTTCTCACTTTTTTGTAATAAGTTTTGTTAATATCTCTTGTTAAATCAGAAGTAACTTCAAAAACACATTCAAGATATGTGCTTTCAGCATTTGTTTCAGTAACCAAAACAGGTACTTCATAATAGACTTTGCCTGCAACCATAGCTGAATCACTTGTTGGCTCAATAGAAGCATACAAAATTTCATAATAAGATTTTGAAGAGTTGAAATTTTCGATTGTTTCAAGAATGTAGTTGCCATTATTGTCTTTTGTATACAATCCATCTCTAAACTCTGTTTGAGCAGTGCTAACAGCACTGAAAGCATTTTGTTCAAAGTATAATTTTTCAGAAACAAAAAAATCATCTGTTGTCTTTATCGGAAGAAAATAATATTCTTTGCTAGCTAAATAATCCGTGTCATTACTTTGAATAAAACTTGAAGTCTTTTCATAATATTCTGAAACTCTTGTGATAAGAGGAGTGCCAAAAATAACAGGTTTTTGATGTGATTGATCAATTTCAGCATAAAGTGTGCTGTTATCAGCAGTTGCATATATTGGATCGCCATTAATATCATAACCCAAAATGTCGCCATCAATAATTTCTTCAGCATCAGAAGTTACAAAAAATTCAAAAACTGGAGTAACAATTGGTTCAATTTCAATTGTACTTTGACTTGTTGTAATTGATTCAGCACCTGTCCAAACTTTTACATAGAAAGTTTTTGTCATCAAAGAAGTTATACTTTCAACAGCATTTTCACTTAAAGCAAGAGAAGCATTTCTAACAATTGACAAGCTTGCCTTGACTGTGAAATAACCATTTTCGCTTGAATTGTTTGCAGTTATGCTATGCGTTCCAAGAATTTTGTTTGTAACACTCAAATTGCTATTTCTTGTTAAAGATGAAATTGGTACAGTGCTATCATAAGTGTTTCCAAGAGAATCCTTGAAGCTTACAGCCACTGTTTCTGTTTTAAAATATACCAAACTGTTATCAATTACTTTTGATGCAACAAGAGTAGAAGAAATATTTTGAGAATATGTTCTCTTGATTTTTATAATATCGCCGTTTTTAATGCTTGTTCCACTTTCAACATTTGAGCCAAGAACCAACTTAAAAATTCCTTGTGGATAGGCAACTTCAACATCAAAAGAAATGCTGATACTTGAGTTTAATTTAGAAACAATGCTGATTGTTGCATTTCCAATACCAAATGCTTGCAAAGAAGAATTGTTAATTACTCTTACTGCATTAGTATTTGATGAAGTAATCACATAATGATCAAAAAGTTTTGTTGCGTTGGTTGGTAAAACACCAAATGTTAGTAGTGAGCCAAGTTTAATTTTGCCTTCTGAAATTGCCCAATTTAAGCTCACAGTATTGAGATTTGCAATTTCGGAAACAATTTTGGAAGTTAAATTTTGAGTCGTTAAAGGTTGGTAGTAAAAAAGTACAATTGCATTATTGATTTCACTATCTTTTTTGAAAGGCACAAAATTTGTTCCACCTGCTTCAAAAACCAAATCATTTATCTCAGTAGGGGCAACAGGTGCAACAGCATCAGAAAGATAAGGATAGTTTTGAGAAGCAATAAACAAACCATAGTTCCATGTTTTGTCAGAAGCAGTTTCTGTTGTGGAAAAATCCCAAGCAGGAGTAACTTCTTTCCATTCAGTAAATGTTTTTATTGCATCAACACCAATATAAATTCCTTGGAAATTAGTTAAAGCACCATCATTTCCACAAGTTGTTAAATATGTATCTTCAAGATTCTTAGCAACAGAATATGAAGTTTCAAAACTAAATCCGATTGGATAATAATAAGGGTCAATAAAAATTAAATATGTTTTTTCACTGCTTAAAACTGTGTCCTCAGTTATGAAAGGTTCATAATAAGTAACACCGTCAACAAAAGATGCAAGCGGTTTAAAAACATTGTAAAAATTTTCAATTTCATTATATGTTAAATATTCTTTGTTTGGATTTGGCGGATTGACATCGGTTGATTGTTTAAATTCATAAAGTGTTTGATTCAAGTCTACAATTGCACCAACAAGTGCACCTTGTCCAGCATTGCCTTTGTAAACTCCTAACGAATATGTGTTAGAAATTCTTGACACACCATTTTCAATTATCCCAGCAATTCCACCTGCATAACTGTCAGCATTCAAAGAACCATTTGTGAAACACTGGTCAATATTGCCATTAATTAGTTGTCCAACAATTCCACCAACATCGCCAGAAAGGGCATAAATATCCCCATAGAAATTGTTTTCACCAATAACTCTGCCAAATTTGTATGAAGTGTAATAAGAAAGGCTAATTGTTCCGCCATTCATTTTTCCAACAATTCCACCAACTGCAGAAGACTCAGAAAGTCCAACAATTGAAGAAGCTTCAAGACTAGATTCTCCACTTTCAACAGTTTCAAAATAAGCATTTTCAATGGTTGAAGAATTTAAGGCAACAATTCCGCCCACAATTCCATTGCCTGTAACTCTTCCCATGTTACGAACATTGTTTAATGTTCCAGCAAAAGTCATTGTTATTGATTGAGATGCCCCAGGGACTGTAATAATGCTTTGGAAAACCTTGTTTGTTCCAACAAAACCACCAATTGAAGAGTTGGAAGAAAGAATCAAGTTGCTACTTGAATTAATAATTTTTCCAGCATTTTCGCCAACAAAACCACCAACAACCGTTGCCCCATTGCAAGCAAAGATTGATTTGTTTGTGTCTGAATAGTCAATAATTTTTACATTTGAAATGTTTCCAACATTAAAACCAGCCAAAATTCCAACTGAATAGTTTGTGAAATCCAAACTAGAAAAGTTGAAGTTAACTTTGATATAAAGATTTTTAATTTCGACTTGGAAAATTTGTTCACTTAATTCTTCATAAGTATATGCACCAACTTCATGGAAAAGCAGTCCATAATAACCACTGTCAGTTGGAGATATCGTTGGTGCAGTGCTATAAGCAAGTGTAAGAGAATAGGTTCTTTCTTCAGTTATAGCCAAGCCAGAATTGTCAAAACCAACATTAACAATAAAAGAACCGTCAAGTGAGCCAGTAAATTTTTGGATTGGCTCAAAATTTGTAAGTGTTATATTTGCACATATTTTGTAGAAAAGAGATGGCAAGCTTCTAATTGTTTCAAATTTATATGAATCATAAATTCTAAGAGCAAATTCTTCATTTCTTCCATCAACAACAATAATTGGTATCTTTTTGATGCATTCATCTGTAGTCATGTTTGCTTTTGCGTAAATAACTCCAAACAAATCTTGAAATCTATCTTCTGGAGCAACAATAATATAACCCTTTCCAGAACCATTTTGATTTATTGTTACAACACCTGTTTCTTCATCAACTGAAAGAAAATTTGAAACAGTCATTGCATCTGGCAAAAATGAATATCTTAAATTTGTATTGTAAGAAGTTGTTGGATATGCCGTCGCAAGAATTGTGAAAGAATTTGTTTGATTTGGCAAATTTTCAAGATAAATTCCATTCAAGGTGTCTGTGTTGTGAAGAGCAACTTCTTCAACCATTTTTTCATCTGACCAAGAAATGTCGCAGTATTGCATAAATACTCTGTCAGAAAGTTCACTCACTGAAACAGTAACTTTTGCGGTTTCAACAGGTTTGGTGCTAACACTTCCAATTTTTAAGGCAATAAATGTGGCTTTTGTTTTGCTACTATCAATTGTTAGACTATAGAAAGACACATCATAATTATTACAACTCCAAGTGATATCATTTGCATGGGTTGCATTGCTTGGAAAAACAACAACAGAGAGATTAACTTCACTCTTTTCTTTTTTATAATATCCAACACTAGAAAGTGTTGACAAAGTTGCCGTTGTTTTGTTTATTGTAATTTTTGAAATTGGAACAAAAGTTTCAATCGTAAACAAAAACCATGCAGGATTGCTGTCATCAGCAAGTTGTCCAGCATCTAAGCTCAAATAAGAATCATTTTGTTTTGTGAAGAAAGTTCCATTAGGAGAAATATATGCCGTGATTGAATTTCCATTTGAATCAACAATTGTTGTTTTAACAAATGCTTTAACAAGTGTTTTTCCACCGTTAATATTTGTTGGTAAAATTTTTGATGAGCCAATGGAAATATAACTAGAAGCACTAGCAAATGTAACATCGCTAGGCATAACCCAATCACCCGATTCATCAAGGATATAATCACAATAACTATATTCTGTTGTTGCATATGCTTTTACTGGGTTTTTTACTAGTGTAAGAGAAATTCCTGTACTTGAACTTGAAACAATTGCACTATCTAAAGTGGTTAGCCCACTAGTTAAATAAGTTTTCGTGTTTCTCACTCTAACATCATTGTTTTCTTCATGAGTTGCAATTCTAAATCCAACTTCGGAAATTCTGTATACAATTTCAAGCTCAAATTTGACAAAGTAACCATTTCCAGAATAAATAATCAAAGTTGTGTAACCTTCAGCCTTTGGAGTCACACCCAAGCTTACTTTTCTCCAAGTAGTTACAATATCACCCAAAACAAATTCTGAATCAACAACAACATTTGCGTTGGAAAGACTAATACCAAATCCATCAACTTTTGAAATTGTTGGATAAACCATAAATGTCAAAAAAGTTGGTTCTTGATTTTCTGAAACAATTTCAAGAAGTTTATTTCCGTCATCACCTTCCACATTGCTCATGTCGGTAACGCCTTCGCAAATATCAAACAAAACCATTCTTGTAATAGGATCGGTATTTTCGAAAATACTTTTGCAAATAAGCTTTAACGATTGTTGACCAAAGAAACCATTTTGTCCCCTGACATAAATTTTAGTTCCGCTAGCAATTTCATCTCCAACTAAAAGCATTTCACCATTTTCTAAATATATTTCAAGTCCATCAAACAAACTTCCGTCTGCTTTGTTATCTTGAGAAAGAACAATCAAGGCATTGACAGGGAGAACATTGTTCGGAGCAACAGTAACATTAAACATTGTTCCAAGAAGAAGTGGAGCATATTCATTGTAAATGGTATAAATATAAACATCATTAAGAGAAACATCATCAAACAAAACATCTGTTGGTTCATTAACAACTTCAACAACCAACGATTGATTTGTAAATTCTACTGAATATGAAAATCCACCATAGGAAAGAGTGAGTGTCAATTGATGAGTTCCAAGTGTTTTAATCCAAACATTCCAAGAAAAGACATTATAATTTTCTTCAGAATATTCAAGAATGTTTGGTGTGATACTGAAATTGCTTTCATTTCCAACCTGAGTTGTTGGAGAAGAAAGTGTTGCAAAAACTTGTTTTGTTTTGTTAACTTTCACTAGAAGAGAAACCATTGAATGATTTGTGTTGTTTGCAACAAGCACATTTTTTGTACTTTCTGACATTGGTGTTCCATTAACTTCAACATCACTTGAATCAATTGGCTCAATAACTTTTATATCAAACTCGCAAACAAGATCAGGTTTTGAAAAACTTGTTGCAACAATTGAAACAAATTCTTCACAAAATGAAGCATCAAGGGAAAGAACACCGTTTTCAATGCTTGCACCCTCAGTTTCGTTTTTGAGAGAGAAAGTGATTTGCTTTTGAGTTGTGTTTGTTGGCAAAAAAGCAAACAAACTTTCACCATTAAGAGTTAGAGGGGTTGCGGGTTCATTAGCATTTTTCAAAATAAATGGAACAAGGTCAGTTTGAACAGAAAAGTTTTCTATAGGTTGAACAACATTAACTGTAAAAAGTTTAGATTTGTTTCCTTCAACAGTGGTGGTTTTAATTGTGGCCATTCCAGGTTGAAGAGCTTTTATGAATGCTCTATACTTTCCGTTGCCAAGACTTGTTACACTTGTTACAACAACATTGTTAACAAGTGGGGAAAACATAATCACATCTGAAGCACCAGAACCAAAGCCAGAAACTGTAGCAATAATTGAAGTTGTGTCATTTTCACTTACACCAAGAACAATATCAACTGTGTCAGAAGAAAACTCAATGTTAACATTTTTATAAGGGTCGCCACAACCGCCTAACAAAAAAGCGATTGATGTAATCATGATCATAGCAACGATTGAAACGAGCTTTTTCATGCTTTCTCCCTTTGTATTATCTTTTGTAAATTTGTTAAAAATATATCTAAAAATAAATAAAAATAAAATAAATAATAAAATCTAGAATATATTTGTTAATATTATAATTATTTTAGTAGAAAATGTCAAACAAATAAACCCTTAAATAATATTTAATTTTCAATTTTTTAATAAAAAATAAATAAAAACATTTTTTAATTATTTATTTTGAAATTTTTATTTAATTAAATATTTCATTAATTTTTTATTTTTTATTTTTTTATTTTTTAAACTATTAATTTATCTTTTTTCAAATATACTTCTTTGCAATTTTTGTGTCTTTTTACAACAAAAAAAAATCAGTGGATAAGGCAATATTCATCAACAAAAACAATCAACAGAAAAACATTTTTATCTTTTCATAAAACAAACAAATCTCGCTTTACACTTTGCAACTGCCCCTGTTATTAAAACCCCTTTTGTTTGTAAACAGCCTTTTTTAAATAAATATGTTAGTGGAAATCATTCAATTGAAATCATCATGAAAACAGCAAAGTTTTTAAATTTGTTCATTTTAAGCCACCCTATATGTCGCTTGACAAAAGGCAATCTTTAACTCATAATTTGTTGATATGAAAAGCATACTTGGACCAATGAGAAGGGCAATCCTAGAATTTAATCAAATTCAGAATGGCGACAAAATTTGTGTTGGTGTTTCAGGCGGAAAAGATAGCCTGGTTCTTTTGTATGCTCTTTCAGAATATAGAAAATTTAAAGATGCAAAATTTGACCTTGTTGCAGTTTCAATTGACCAGTCAAATGGCAACACAAATTTTGATGAAGTAAAAGAATTATGCAAAACAATCGCCGTTCCGTACAAAGTTGTTAATGCCCCAATATTTGATGTGATTTTCAATTTGAGAAAAGAAAAAAATCCATGCAGTCTTTGTGCAACAATGAGGCGTGGAGCATTAAACAATGCTGCAAAAGAATTTGGTTGCAACAAGGTGGCACTTGCTCACCACAAAGATGACCTTTTGCAAACTTTTTTTCTTTCACTTTTTCACGAAGGACGCTTGTCCACTTTTTTACCTGTAACCTACCTTTCAAAAATGGATTTGCATGTGATTAGACCATTGATTTATGTCAGCGAACAGACAATTTCTTCTGTGGCAAAAGCATTTGAACTTCCAATTGTTAAAAACCCTTGTCCTATCAATAAAAAAACTCAAAGAGAAGAGATGAAAAATCTTATTGCAAAAATCGAAAATGAGTTTCCAAGCAGTAAAGAACTTGCATTTTTGGCGATAACTCACCCAGAGCGAATAAACTTGCCGGGCATAGGAAAGATTGATACAAACATAAATAGAAAAAATTCTAAAATCTAAAAAAAATATCATCTTGTTTTTCCTTTCAAAAATGACAATTATTAAAGTTGATAATTAATTATCTTTAATTAATTTAATATTTTTTATTATTATATTTTATATTATTAAATTAAATTTTATTACTTAATTAATTATTTATTATTAATTTGATTATTAATTATATATTTTTT
>Ga0172378_10001434_pt1 | contig 21997 bp, 12 predicted proteins | sample GrowelOW332metaG_FD_119755 | JGI IMG/M metagenome (GOLD analysis project Ga0172378, IMG submission 119755) | Groundwater microbial communities from an aquifer near a municipal landfill in Southern Ontario, Canada - Pumphouse #3_1 metaG | ecosystem: Environmental > Aquatic > Deep subsurface >... | reverse complement strand
TAAGATCCACTATATTATGTAAGGAAGAGCAAATTACAAAAGGTGATTTACTGATGGTTGTAAAAAATAATTATTTTTGGTTAAAGGAAGAAAAAAAAGCAGATTTTATTGCCAACGGAGATATTGTTGAGGTTAAAGCTATTCACGGATATGAAGAGCTTTACGGCTTTCATTTTGCCAATGTTACTCTCTGTTTTTTTGATTATGATAACCTGGAAATAGACTGTAAGATTATACTGGATACTATGAACATAGAAACTTCGAGTATGACAAGGGAGGATAATTCAAAATTGTACTATGCTGTTGCAGAAGATTATGCAGAAATAACAACCAAGAAAAAACGATGGGAGAAAATTCGTGAAAATCCATATTTTAACGCATTGCAGGTAAAGTTTGCTTACGCCGTAACCTGTCATAAAGCACAGGGCGGGCAATGGCAGTCAGTGTTTATAGACCAGGGCTATCTTGTTCCTGATATGATGACAAAGGAATATCTTCGCTGGCTGTATACAGCATTTACAAGACCGGTAAAAGAACTCTATCTGGTTAATTTTAATAAAGATTTTTTTGAAGGAGAAGAGATTCAGTAATCCGGTCATTATCAGGATTACTGAATCTGTAATTTATTAAATGTGAGATGTGAAATTACTGTCTCTAAAATTTTATTTTTCTTTAAACTTTTTCAGGATGTTCTTTACTGCATCTTTATGAATAGTAAAGTCCATCATTTTAAGTTTTATATAATCGCTGCTAAAAAAATAGTATCCGAATTCAGGTTTATCTGTTCCGTTGTCTCTTGATCCTGATCCCGAATCTTTTATCAAATACCAGTCTTCACCTGTATTTTTATAATTTTCAAGAATTCCTGTTAAATGAAGACCATGATCGTCGCATGTTGTCTTATTTACAAATCTAAAAGCTCTGGAATCGTCATTAATATATTTTGAAGGAATATCATAATCAGGTATCATTGCACATTGCGTCTCTCTTGAAAATCCTGGTTCCGAAATATCCCCGCCGATGCTAACAGAGTAGCCATTCTTTACAGCATTTTTTAAAGATTTCATGAATTCATTCAGAGGTATGTTATAATATTCCTTACTGTGCCACCAGTTATCAGGAACAGTGTAATCCACCTTTTCCCAGAATGGCATCTTTTTGCATGATAATATTTCAACATAATCTAAAGGATGAAAATTCAGATAATCCTTCATATAAGAAAGAGGTGTATATTTTTTGCCGTCAACATTAAATGAGACAGGCGGTACTCCCATATAATGATTCATAATTGCCTTAATAGTTTCAACTCCTTCTTTTTCATTCCAGCTGTTATTTGTTTTAACAGAAATAAGATAATTATTCATTTCTGAATACATCTTACTATGGTCGTAGAATGTTTTCCCGTTAATTAATCCATTATAAACAGATTCCGGCATCATTCCGTATTCGTTTGCAATTCTGGAAACCGCATTAGATTCAGATCCTTCTGAAAAAAGCGAGTTCCCTCTTTCTTTAAAGTATCTTTTAGCTTTTTCTATATATTCGTAATAGGCAGTATACATTTCAGAAAGTTTTACTTTTTTTCCTGTTAATCTGTATATATCTGATTCATAAAAGGAGGTTGTTGAAAAATCCCAGCATGTACCTGCATTCCCCTGTGAAATTGAAGGGTTTGCCCAGACTCTTTTATATAAAGCTATTTTGTTTGGTAAATCGTAAGAAGACTGATCCATCACCATGCTTTTGGATGGCTTTTTTATATCTGATGCTGAGTCTTCCTGTTTTATTCCTTTTAAAATCGTATTGTAGTAATAGATTTTAGTTTTGTCAATGGATTTAAATTTAACATAATCTTTGTTTTGTGAAAAAGTAGTTGCTGTCAGCAGCATACAAATTAATGTTATAAAATATTTCATTTGTTTTAATTTTTATTTAAAAGTAGAGGAATTTTTTTTAATGTAATTTGATTTATTGTTTTTTGTTTGCTATAAGTCTTGTTTTTGACAAAATATGTGTGTTATTCTGAAATATTTTTCCCTTACTTTTTAATCTTTAAAAGTTGTTTTACAGAATAAGTCTTGTTTTCTTTTACGGCAAAGCTATTGCGAAATATTGTTCTGGCTTCGTACTGTAGTATTTTAGTGTCCTTATATCTCGCAGAAAAATGACCTATCAGTAATTTTTTCGCTTTTGATAGAGATGCTATTTTGGCTGCCTGTATTGCTGTGGAATGAAATGTTTTTTTTGCAAGATCTTTTTCTGCTTCAGCAAAGGTAGCTTCATGATATAGCAGATCAACATTTTTGATTTGTTCTACAATTTTTTCAAAATAGCAGGTATCTGAACAAAAAGCATAAGAACGTGGTTTTAACGGTTTCCTTACCAATTTTGAATTTGGAATAATCTCTCCTGTTTCTGTAACGAAGTCTTCGCCTGCTTTAATATCCTTTATTGATTTTATTGCAATATTATAATGGTCTATCTGTTCTTTTATAATATTCGGGTCTCTTGGCTGTTCATCAAAACGAAAACCACAGCAGTCAATCCTGTGATTTAAAGGGAAAGACGTAATTTTGAGTTTTTTGTCTTCGAATATAGTTTGCGGCTTTTTGAAATTTAACGGATGAAAGATTAACTGATATCCCAGATCTTCCATTTTTAAGTACTTCAGTTGTGATTTTGTATATTTTTGTAATTCTGAATGAGCATAGATATGTAAGTCTATTTTTCGACCCATTAGTCCCATCGTGGCTATTATTCCGATTAGTCCAAAAAAATGATCTCCGTGAAGATGTGAAATAAAAATATGATTTATTTTTAACAGACTGATATTGTTCTTCCTGATTTGATGCTGGGTGCCTTCACCACAATCAATTAGAAAGAACCGCCCAAGTACATTAAGTACCTGGGCGGTTGGATATCTTTCAGAAGTTGGCGTTGCCGAACTACTTCCAAGAATTGTCAGTTGAAAGGGCATTTGTTCCATTAAAAAGAAATTTTATTTCTCTTCTTTTTTTGGAGCTTCTTTTTCCACTTCTTTTTTAGGCTCAGCTTTCTTTACTGCTTCTTTAGTTTCTTCCTTTTTTTCTTCTTTTTTAGGAGCAACTTTTTTTACAGTTTTTGCTTTTACCTCTTTTTTGTTTTCTTCCTTTTCCATCTGAGATTTAAGAGCAGCTAATTCACTAATATCTCCAAGAGTTGTCTTTTCGTTACTATTGTTGTTATTATTATTTTTAGCTGTATTCATGGCTTTCTTTGTCTGCCTTGTCTGAGATTTCTTTGGAGAAATCTCTTCAGTCTTTTTCTCATCAGAATAAATTCTTGAATGTGAAAGAATGATTCTTTTCGCAGATTTTGAGAATTCAATTACCTTAAACTGAAGCTTCTCATCCGTTTTGGTAGGAGTACCATCTTCTTTTACAAGATGACGTGTAGGTGCAAAACCTTCAACACCATAAGGAAGCGCTATAGTAGCACCCTTGTCAAATACTTCGATGACGGTTCCTTCATGAACTGAATCTATTGTGAATATTGTTTCGAATACATCCCATGGATTTTCTTCAAGTTGTTTATGTCCTAAACTTAAACGACGATTTTCCTTGTTAATATCTAAAACAACAACATCAATGTCAGCACCAATAGAAGTGAATTCTGAGGGGTGTTTGATTTTCTTTGTCCAGCTTAAATCTGAAATATGAATCAATCCTTCTACACCCTCTTCAATTTCAACAAAAATACCAAAGTTTGTAAAGTTACGAACCTTAGCAGAATGTTTCGATCCAAGTGCATATTTAGTTTCGATTTCTTCCCATGGATCTTTTTTCAGTTGTTTGATGCCAAGAGACATTTTTCTTTCTTCACGGTCTAAAGTAAGAATCTGAGCCTCTACTTCCTCTCCAACTTTAAGGAAGTCTTGTGCACTTCGCAAATGTTGTGACCAGCTCATTTCTGAAACATGAATTAATCCTTCTACTCCCGGAGCGATTTCTACAAATGCGCCGTAGTCTGCCATAACAACAACTTTCCCTTTGATTTTGTCTCCAACTTTCAAATTTGGATCCAAACTTTCCCATGGATGAGGAGTAAGTTGTTTCAGTCCTAAAGCAATTCTTTTCTTGTCATCATCGAAGTCAAGAATTACAACATTCAGTTTCTGATCAAGTTTAACAACTTCACTAGGATGTGAAATACGTCCCCAGCTTAAATCTGTAATGTGAATCAGACCGTCAACACCTCCGAGGTCAATGAATACTCCGTAAGATGTAATATTTTTAACAGTACCTTCAAGTACCTGTCCTTTTTCAAGTTTAGAAATGATTTCCTTTTTCTGCTGTTCCAGCTCGGCTTCGATAAGAGCCTTGTGAGAAACAACAACATTACGGAATTCCTGATTAATTTTGACAACCTTGAATTCCATTGTTTTACCAACGTAAATGTCATAATCACGAATTGGTTTAACATCAATCTGTGATCCTGGTAAGAATGCTTCTATGCCAAATACATCGACAATCATTCCACCCTTTGTACGACATTTAATAAACCCTTTTATGATTTCATCTTTCGCTAAAGCTTCGTTTACGCGATCCCATGAGCGTAAAATACGTGCTTTTTTGTGCGATAAAATAATTTGTCCTTTTTTATCTTCCAGACTTTCAATGTAAATTTCTACTTCGTCACCTATTTTTAAATCAGGATTGTAACGAAATTCATTTAAACTGACAATACCGTCAGATTTATAGCCAATATCGATAACGACCTCTCTTTTGTTCATTGAGATGACCTTACCCATTGTTACTTCTTTTTCTGAAACAACACTTAATGTGTTGTCATACTTTTCTTCTTCCTGATTTTTTTCCTGATTTCCGGCAAAACCTTTGTCTTCCTTAATTAATGCGTCCCAGTCAAATTCTTTTGGTTCTTCCGTTTCTTTTTCCTGAGATTTCTCTTCGTCTCCGGCTTTTACTTCTTTTTCAGCTACCGGAGCTATATCTCCCTGTACTGTTTCTTTGAGATTCTCCTTGTTATCAAGGTTCTCATTTTTGATTTCTGTCATTAAATTTGAATAAATTAATAAATTAGACTTTATATATAAAATAAAAAATACGCAACAAAATTAGAATTAATATGTCATTAAAACAAAGATTTTCAGTAACTTTTTGATATCTTAATCATTTTTACACAGAAGATAATGGTATATTATAGAAAGAGATATAACGAATAATGATTTATTTGTAAAATAATCACGAAGAAACCGAGATATTATTTACCTTCGAATAATAAAAATAATCAATAGTTGTATGTTTTGGAGGTTTTTTTTAGGTAAAATAGGGGGAAGAGCATCTTTAATATGTAATTGATATAAGAATTAATCAAAAAATTAAATAGTTATGATGAAGAAAAGGATTTTAGTTACCGGTGGAGCTGGCTTTATAGGTTCTCATTTATGTGAAAGACTTCTGAACGATGGTAATAGTGTAATTTGCCTGGATAACTTATTTACCGGTTCAAAAGAAAAGATTTTTCATCTTATGAATAATCCTTATTTTGAACTTGTACGTCATGACGTTACCCTTCCGTATTATGCAGAAGTTGATGAAGTATATAATCTTGCCTGTCCGGCATCTCCTGTTTATTATCAGTATAATCCTATTAAAACAATTAAGACTTCTGTGGAAGGAGCTATTCATATGTTGGGACTTGCAAAACGGGTGAATGCAAAAATTTTACAGGCATCAACAAGTGAGGTATACGGGGATCCTGAAGTTCATCCCCAGCCCGAGAGTTACTGGGGCAGGGTGAATCCATTGGGAATCCGTTCCTGTTACGATGAAGGGAAAAGATGTGCCGAGTCTTTGTTTATGAATTATCACCGGTCACATAACATGCTTATTAAAATTATAAGAATTTTTAATACCTATGGTCCAAGAATGGAACCGGATGACGGCAGGGTTGTTTCAAATTTTATTGTCCAGGCACTACAAAATAAAGATATTACTATATACGGGGATGGAACACAGACAAGAAGCTTTCAATATGTGGATGATCTGGTAGAGGGAATGATAAGAATGATGAATAGTGATGATTCCTTTATTGGACCGGTGAATCTGGGGAATCCTAATGAATTTACAATTGGTGAGCTGGCAAAAAAAGTTGTCGAACTCACAGGGTCTTCTTCGAAGATTACTTATTTTGAATTGCCTTCAGATGATCCTTTGCAGAGAAAACCTGATATAGATCTTGCAAAAGAGAAACTTGGTGGCTGGGAACCAAAGATTCAACTTGAAGAAGGCTTGAAAAAGACAATTGAATATTTCGATGAACTATTGCGGAAATAAGAACAAAATATGTTTTTTCAGGTGATTGGGAAATTATTTAAAAAATTGTTTAATAATAAATAAAATAGTAGAGATGGCTATAGATAAAAAATTACTTAATGAAGTTACTGAAAAAGCTAAAATATGGCTTGGAAGCGATTATGATAAAAACAATCGGGAAGAAGTTCAGAAGATGCTTGATAATGAAGATAAATCAGAGTTAATAGATTCATTTTATAAAAATCTGGAATTTGGGACAGGAGGTATGCGTGGAATAATGGGTGCAGGTTCCAATAGAATGAATATTTATACAGTAGGCGCTGCTACCCAGGGACTGAGTAATTATCTTAAAAAAGAATTCTCTAAATTAACTCAAATAAAAGTAGCCATAGGATATGACTGCCGTAACAATAGTCTTTTATTTGCTGAGAAGTGTGCTGATATTTTTTCTGCCAATGGTTTTAAGGTGTATTTATTTGACGAACTACGTCCGACGCCTGAATTATCATTTGCTATTCGTGAATTAGGCTGCCAGAGCGGTATTATTATTACTGCTTCTCATAATCCCAAAGAATATAACGGATATAAAGTATACTGGGAAGATGGTTCTCAGGTTGTATATCCTCACGACCATAACATTATTGATGAGGTAGGAAAAGTAAAAGTCAGCAGTATTCTTTTTAACGGGAATAAAAATCTTATAAAAATATTAGGAGAGGACATTGATAAAAAATTTCTGGATAAGGTAAAGACTATATCTTTATCACCGGAAGTTATAAAAAAATATAAGGATTTAAAGATCGTATATACTCCTATTCACGGTACAGGGGTTAGAATAATTCCCAGAGCTCTTGAAGCTATAGGCTTTAAAAATGTAATTCATGTTCCTCAGCAGGATGTAACCAGCGGGGATTTCCCTACTGTGATTTCTCCAAATCCTGAAGAACCTGCTGCAATGAAACTGGCAATGGAAAAAGGAATGGAAACGGATGCTGATGTTGTTATGGCTTCAGATCCTGATGCTGATCGTATAGGTATATCTGTGAAAGATGATAGCGGAAAATTTATTATAATAAATGGTAATCAGACTTCCCTTCTCTTTATTTATTATATCGTAACCAGGATGAAGGAGAAAAAAATGTTTAAAGGCAATGAATATATTGTAAAAACAATTGTTACTACTGAAAAGATAGCAGATATAGCCCGTGAAAACGGAATAGACTACTATGATGTATATACAGGCTTTAAATATATTGCAGAAATTATACGTGATTTGGGAGATTCCAAAAAGTATATAGGAGGAGGAGAAGAAAGTTTTGGATTTATGCCTGCGTCTTATGTGAGAGATAAAGATGCTATTTCATCATGTGCTTTAATGGCCGAAATTACAGCATGGGCAAAAGATAAAGGCAAAACCTTATATGAATTGTTGAAGGATATTTATCTTGAATATGGCTATTCTAAAGAAAAGATGAAATATGTGGTTCGCAAAGGAAGAACAGGCGCCGAAGAAATAAAACAAATGATGGTGAATTTCAGAAACAATCCTCCTAAAAAAATTGGAGGCAGTCTTCTTGAAACAGTTAAAGATTATGGATGTCTGAAAGAGAAGAATATGATAACAGGAGAAGAAAAAGCTATCAATCAAAAGGAAACCTCCAATGTTCTTCAGTATTTTACTAAAGGAGGTACAAAAATATCTATAAGGCCTTCAGGAACTGAGCCTAAAATTAAATTTTATTTTGAAATAAGATCTGATCTTAAAAACAGGGCAGAATTTGATATTGTAGAGAAAAAATCTGAGGGAAAGATAGAAGATATAATGAAAGAATTTAATCTTTGATATTATTTTTCAATAATATCAAAGATATGTGATTTTTATGCCAACAAGTGAATACTATGTATTCAGGAAAAATATGTTTGTTATTTTTGTTTTATTGTGGTACAAAAGTGTATGTTATTGTTCCATGCTGGGAAGCAGGAGATTGTGGGTCATCATTGAATACTGTATTAAGAGCTGCCTGCCGGGCATAAGCAGGAAGCATTTCATCCTGAATTCCATCGTTTTCCCTAACTTCAGCTCTGATAACATTTCCGTTGGGCTCTACCCAGATATCTACAGTTATTATACCTCCTCCTCTTGCCAGATAAACAGGAATAGGAAGTCTTACATGGTATCTGTTTTTTAGAAGGTAATGAATATTACTTTTTCCGGAATAAATTGTGTTACTTATAGACTTTGGATTCATACCCTTTGTTGTTTTTTCAGGCATTTTAAAGTCTTTAATATCCGGTATTTTTTTTGATAGCTGATTATTTACATCTGATGCCAGTGCTTTTGCAGCATTAATTTCTTTTGTTAGTTCTTCGTCTTCAGGAGAGGATTTGTGAACTGCACCAATATATTGTGTGTGTCTTTTGTCGGTTTCATTTCTATCATCATTAGAGGGTGTATTTGTGAAATTATTTTCCTTTTGTCCTGTCATTGTTCTTTTTTCAACAGGGACAGACCTTTTTTCTTCAGATAAAATTTCAATAGTAACAGGTTTCTCTTTTATTTCTTTTTTAACTTTTATTCCCGACAGAAGAAAAACACTTAACAGAAGTATATGAAAAATCAGGGTGCCCATGACACCATATATATGCTTTTTATATAAATATTTTAGTTTCATTATATTTTTCTGACTCCAAAGTTATAAACTAAACTGTTTTTTTTAATTAAAATTTAAAAAACAAGACTTATATTTTTTTAATCTGAAATACTTTTTGAATTTTATTCTTTTTATTGTTGAAATATTAGAAACAGGAAATGAATTCAAAGTTAAGTAATACTTAACTTATACAGGAAAGTATAGTAATAGATAATTCCCTGCAGATTATAGGTAATAGATGAAATATTTTTTTTCTTTGTTATTAATTTCAAGATCTAGATCAAGCTGAAATGGAAATTGTTTTAAATATAACGTTTTCTATTTGTCTTATGCTGTTTTGTCCTTATAGTGGTGAAGCATGCAGGGTAGATACAACTTTGCATCAGGTCAGGCAGGACAAATTCAATGACGTTCAGCAGAGTTTTCAGGATACTGTAAACAAGATAGAGAAGATTCATTATGGAATAGGCGGACTGATTTTTAAAAATACTGATTTACAAAATGAGGACTTAAGATCTTTATCTTTTCAATATTCAACACTTGAAAGCAATAAGGGCAAAACGATTGTTTCTATACATTATCAGGAACTTGACCCTTTCGGTCCTACTTTTATGGATACTACAAAAGTGGCCAGGACAAAACTTGGTAGATTTGGTAACAGAATACATATAAATACACGATTAAACAGAATAAAGAAAAACGTTTTCATCAGAGAAGGTGATAAATTAAAAGTAGATGAAGTACTTGAAAACGAAAGGATAATACGCTCTCTTCCGTATATTGAGGATGTACGGTTTTTTGCAATAGGGAGCAAGACAGATGCATCAAAAGTTGATCTTTTGGTTATTACTAAGGATGTTTTTTCTTTTGGAGTTGGTGGACATTTCAGCGGAACAAAATCAGCTACATATAAGGTATATAATCAGAATCTGTTTGGTCTGGGTCATCAGATTACTCTGAAAGTTGTCAATCATATTGAAAAAAAACCATATGTAGGCATAGAAGGACTTTATTCTATAAAAAATATCTGTAGTAAATTTTTTGATGTTACATTAGGTTATGCGAATACTTACAAAAAAGAAGGTCTTTATTTTAATTTAGATAAGGAATTTTTATTTTCGACTACAAAATGGGGAGGAGGACTTTCAGGTTATAGAATGACCAGAGCAGAAAATATAATAAGTTATGATGATTTAAAAACTGATAGTATCCCGTTAAATTACAAGTTGGGTGATTTGTGGTTGGGTTATGCATTTTTACTTCATAAACATAATCCTCAGAAAAGGATGCAACTTGTATTGGCTGCTAGGTATTGTAATATACAATTTTATGATCGTTCCTTATCGCCGGATAAGGAATATTATTCCAATTCAAGTTTTATTCTTGGAAGTATAAGTCTGTCTAAAAGAAATTATGTCAGAGATTATTTGATTTATAGCTATGGGATTACAGAAGATATCCCCAAAGGCTGTCTTAACGAATTTGTCTTCGGATATGACAATAATGAATTTATTAAAAGATTGTATACGCATATTTATTTTTCAACAAGTAATCTTTTACCATACAGCCCTGCATATGTGTTTGTTTCTGCAGGTTTAGGAAGCTTTTATAATGCCCATAAACTGGAACAGGGAATGTTTGAATCGCATATAAGTTATATAAGTCGTCTTATGCCAATAGGTCTTCAAAAAATCAGGCAATTTGTTCAGATAGATTATATGACAGGACTAAAACGTTTTGGAAATGAAAAAATATATTTAAAAAATGATCTTGGTCTAAGGGGAATGCATAGCAATGAATTAATTGGTAACAGGCGTTTATCTATAAATTCAGAGTTAGTAGTTTTTCAAAAAAAAGCAATTGCCGACTTTCAGGTAGCTCTTTTCGGATTCTATGATTGTGGTTTTATAGGCTCAAAAAACAAACTTATTCTTTCACAAAAATTTTATTCAGGATTTGGATTCGGAATACGTCTTCGTAATGAGAACCTGGTCTTTAGAACATTACAGCTTAGGCTGGGTTTTTATCCTAACTATCCGTCAGATGCTCATTTCCTTGAAGTTTATTTTGCAGAGATGAATACAACAAAATTCCCAAGTTTTCAGCCACGGGAACCGGAAGTATTACGGTTTAAATAAGGTTGTAATAAAGTCGTCAAAAGTGTGGATGTCTAATATTATAAAAATCTGATAATAAGAATCCTGGGTCAGAGTTGATTCAGTCGTTTACATCCGGACTTCTTATGTTTATTATTTTAATACCTTTTAATGGTAATCGGGTACGCTCTGGTTTGTTATATTAAATGGGCTACTTTTTTTAAAATGACATAAAAAAAGGTTGTCTTTCGACAACCTTTGCACGGGAGGAGCGGCTCGAACGCCCGACCCTTGGTTTTGGAGACCAATGCTCTACCAACTGAGCTACACCCGTATTTTGCTTAATTCGGGTGCAAATATAATAACCTGAACCATACTAAAAAAGAATTTCACAGTTTAATTTCCTTTTTTGGCAGGAATAAATATAAATAATTGAATATATATCCTTATTTTCGTAAATCAGAATATTTTTTATATACGTATGAGTTATCAAAAAGCATAATAAAATGAATGTTAAGGAATTAATTAGTATTGCGGGAAAATTTGTTGAAGAAAATGAAATTAAGGAGGTTCTTCCTTTGGGAGAAGGGTTTATAAATGACACTTTTGTTATTTATCCTAAAAACCTGATTCGTCCTAAATATTTACTTCAGAGAAAGAACAAAAATATTTTTACGAACATTCCTGCCATGATGGAAAATATTAATCAGGTAACGACTTATATTAAGAAGAAAATTCGTGAAAATAACGGTGATCCGGAAAGGGAATCTCTTACGCTAACTCCTACGGTTGATGGTGAACTTTATTATCTTGATGAGAACAGGGATTACTGGGCAGCCTGTCTTTTTATTAAAGACAGTATAAGTTACGAGAAGGTAGATTCTCCTTTAATTGCAAGATCAGGGGGAAAAGGAATAGGTAAATTCCAAAAATTACTTTCTGATTTTCCCGGAACATTAACAAATATTTTACCCGGATTTCATGACATGAAATTTCGTTATAAACAATGGGATAAAACATTGGCAGAAGACAGGGTGAACAGGAAAAAGGACGTGAAAGAAGAAATAAGCTGGGTTGAAGACAGACGAAAAGAAATGCTTGAATTTTGGAATCTTATCGAAAAAGGCACAATTCCTAAAAGAGTAACTCATAATGACACAAAAATTACCAATATACTTTTTGATAAAAAAGGAGAGGTTCTTTGTATGATAGATTTGGACACGGTATTGAGTGGTCCGGTGTTGAATGATTTTGGTGATGCTGTGCGTACTTATGTTAATACAAGCACTGAGGATGAACCGGATCTCGGAAAGGTTTCCATGAGTCTTGATTATTATAAAGAACTTACCCGTGGATATGTAGAAGAAGCAGGAACTTTTTTGACAGAACCTGAATGGGATAATCTTGCATTTGCAGGTCGTTTTATTACTTTTGAACAGGTTTTGCGGTTCCTTATGGATTATATTGACGGAGACCGTTATTACAGGATAAAATATCCTGAGCATAATATTGTAAGGACACGTGCACAATACAAACTTTTGCAGAGTTTGGAGGAGCATTTCGATGAAATGCAAAAAATTACTGAGCAATTGCGCTTAAAATAATCTGGTCGTATGTTAATTTGGGTGTTGGAGAATGGATATTCTTTCATAACTAATTTTTCTATTTTGTAGTGAAAATATATCCTTGTGATTTTGAGTCTTTATAGCGTGATTTTGAATCTTTATGGCATTCCCCCATGTTCTTTTAATACTATAATTTGATTTATTATAAGATATTAACATATGTTAAATAATTAAAAAATGGTGATGTATTGTGGGATTTATTTAAATTTGTAGTCAATTTCTTAAGTGATAACTAAAAATATAGCTTAATGAATGATATAAAAAAAATGAAAAAACAGACTCTTCCTGTTATGCTACAGGCGAGTTTCGAAAAATATAAAAATAACAAGTCTCTATCTTTTGTCGGAGAGAAAGATAAGACTTATGCAGAGTTGAAGTATGAGGTCGAAAGACTTGGTACTCAATTACGCAATATAGGTGTCGTTAAAGGAACTAAGGTGGCTGTTTTAAGTGAAAACATGCCTAACTGGGGCGTAGCTTATTTTGCTATAGGTAGTATTGGAGCCATTGTTATTCCAATTTTACCTGATTTTCATTCCACAGAAATTACTAATATTTTGAAGCTTGTGGATGCTGAAGTTATTTTTGTTTCTGAAACTCTGAGAATGAAAATTAACAATACAGAATTTCCTCTATTGAAAATTATAGGTATGGAAGATTTCCATATAGAAAACGATGAGGTTTACGACAATTTTACTAATGCTAAATTTTGTAAAGATTTTCAGTATGAAGATGTTGATGAGGAAGATTTATTATCCATTATATATACTTCAGGGACTACAGGAAAATCCAAGGGTGTTATGCTTACCCATAAAAATATTGTCTGGACTACTGAACAATGCAAGTCCTTACAGGATGTAAATGAAAAAGACCGTTTCCTTTCCGTTTTACCACTTTCTCATACATTAGAAAACACTCTTTGTCTTAATCTTCCAATTATGTATGGTGCTTCGGTGTCTTATTTACACAGGGCACCAACTGCAGCAGTTTTGCTTCCGGCATTAAAAAAGGTAAAGCCTACTTTTATGTTGCTGGTACCGCTTATTATTGAAAAAATATACAAGAGAAAAGTTTTGCCTGAAATTAACAATAAGAAAATAATTAGAACGTTATATAAAATTCGTTTTTTTCAGAAGATAATTAACAGAATGGCTGGAAATAAACTTTATGAAGTTTTTGGAGGTCATCTAAGATTTTTCGGAATAGGCGGTGCGAAACTTGATATTCGTGTGGAACGTTTTCTTATGGATACTAAATTCCCATTGGCCATAGGTTATGGTCTTACTGAAACATCGCCTTTGCTGGCAGGTACTGTGGGCGATAATGTAAGACTTCTTTCTACGGGGATTCCGTTAAAAGGGGTAAAACTAAGAATTGCCAATGCCGATCCTGTTACAGGAGAAGGTGAAGTACAGGCATTTGGTAAAAATGTAATGAAAGGTTATTATAAAGAGCCTGAATTAACAGACCGTGTATTTACAGAAGATGGTTGGTTTAGAACAGGAGACAGAGGTAAGTTTGATTCTACCGGATTTTTGTATCTTAAGGGGCGTATAAAAAATATGATTGTAGGTTCAAGCGGTGAGAATATTTATCCTGAAGAGATAGAATCAGTGATAAACCGTATGCAATACGTCATGGAATCTTTGGTCGTTGAGCAGAAAGGAAGACTTGTTGCCATGGTTCATCTTAATATGGAAGATATAGAGCTTCGCTACAAACAAATGAAAGAAGAAACTGTACAAAAAGTTAATGCACAGATTGATCAGATTCTTCAGGATATTCAGCAGCATGTTAATGAGCAGGTTAATAAGTTTTCCCGGATCCAGAGGATCGTTTTACAGCCTGTTCCGTTTGAGAAGACGCCTACGCATAAAATAAAAAGATTTCTTTATTTATAAATCAAAGAGAATCGTTTTGCTTTTACATAGATTCCATTATCTCATAGAATTTTTTATTCATAGTAATAGAGATAGGAAAATATATACTTATAATCAGGATAATCATTAATATCAATAAGTATACTCATTCATAATGAAAACGTTTAGTTTTTCCCCAGTCAAAGACCTAAAACTTTTTTATTCTTTGTGTTTTCCAACTTACACATTTTAGGATATGGTGTCAATCTTATTTCCCAGACGTTTGTTTTTTTTAAATACCATTTACAACCTTCATTATTTTTTCTCCAAGTCCTATAGTATAACCTTGAGAAATAAAAACTATACGATTAAATGTATCTGTAAAAATAAATATAGGTAATAAATTTTTATTTTTTAGCTTCATATTATTAGCTATTTGTTTTTGGATAAAACTATCCTTGTCTATTCCAAAGACTACATTTAAGGGAAGTTTGTACTCAGGTTTATATTTTTTCATTTCCTCTTTTGAAGGGAAAAGCAAAATAATCTTACGTCCCCATCTTTCTAGTTCCCCTGAACAATTAGCTATATCTTTTAATGCATGATTTGTAGGCTCTTGATTTCCCAATATTCCCACGACAAAATATCCTCTCCCCGCTTTTTGAAGAAAACTCATATCTGTTTTATCATCTATAGAATAAAATTTAGATTCCGAATCAAAACTACCTATAACCTGAATTAAATTCGTTGCTTCTCTCATTAATAAATCTACATTGGTGGTTTTGCCAGCTTTTATACTAAAAAATATAAGATTTGAAAGCACTTTACCATTAGCTAAACGAGTTCCTGTAACTAATAAGTAATTTCCAACATCTATATTTACACCTTTTTTAAAATGATTATAGCATGCCCCCTTTTCATCATTACCATTACCCAAATCATAGTTTAACAAATCAGGTATTCCGTTTTCTATTTTAGAAATAGTAAAATTATAATAATATTTAGGGTTGTTTAAATACTTTGTAGGCTTATAGGACATTACAAGTTTTCCTTGCAAAGCAATTTTGTCTGAGGGTTTATTAAAATTAACATCTATCCACACTCCTTTTTTATTTTTATACTGAATTTTCCCAGTTATTATATCTTTCCTAGATTCAATACCAGCAGTCCTGGCAAGTGTTACAAAAAATATGTTTATGGATCTTATATCAGCTTTCCTTAAATTCCAAACGCCCATTGGACTCATGGGTATTAAATTATAGGAATTTTTGTCAATAGAAATATTGTTTTTACACCAATTTACTAATTTAGAAGGTGCTTCATTGTATTCTTTTAGTACCGAATGTTTTATCTTAGTTATAAAAAATTTTTTATAAGGGAAAAGTCTCTCGTTTTCGACTCTTGGGTTTAAACAAGAATTTTTTGCAGACATATTATCATCTAACACATCCATTGTTACATCTCTTAAATCTTTTTTAGTCAACAAGTTTAGAAGCTTGATAGCACGATTTAGTTCTTCTGTATTTTTATATAAAAAATCACAAATTATTTTATGATTCCCTTTGGACTCTATCAATAGATTAGTAATATTGGTTGACAAATCAATATTATCAACTATTTTTAATTTTTCTAGAAAATTATTAGCTTTTGTTTTAGTCATAAAAGTAGCTACGTAAGAATTTCTTATAGAATCTTCAATTGACTTTTTTTTATCATTATTCAGACGCTGTTTTGATGTAATTTTAGGTACATTAGCATGTTCAACAGGTGGCGTTTCGTCCAAAGATATTATACTATTTTCTCCTTCAGATTTATCTAAAACGATATTTACTAATGTATCTTTACCAACGGTCACTTTTTTATATCCATACTTGCCATCATAAGAAGACCATACTAATATATCTCCCAATCCTGCCGTTAAATAAGCTAAACCATTTTTATTAGTATATTTTGTTGCGATGGAGTAAAATTCGGCATAATTATATATTTTAAAATCGACCCTTGCTCCTTCAATATTTCTATCATTATTATCCTTAGCAACAACATTCAATTTAGCCACTGGAGCATAATTTGGGGTAACATTTATTACTGTATAATTTGAATTTTCTAACAATTTTTCCTCTTTACCACAATAATGACCAAAAACTTTTGTATCCATCAACATACCTCTACTCACTGGTGCATTAAACCATGCCAGATTTAGTAATGGTTCGGGTTGACAAGCGCCTAAAAAATGCCATTTACCATCCGTCCAAACTTCAACCCAGGCATGATTATCATCTGTATGGGCCCATCTGGGTGTATAGACTTGTCTCGCAGGGATTCCTATCGCCCTAAATGCAGATACAGCGAAAGTAGATTCTTCCCCACATCTTCCATAAGCAGTTTTTACTGAAGCCAAAGGTGAGCTAGTCCTACCATCAGTAGGTTTATAAATAACTTTTTCATGACACCAATGGTTAACTTCGAGAATTGCATCATACATGGATTTACCCTTAACTCGTGGAATAAGTTCTTTAGCGAATACAATTCTGGAACTATCTAAATTTTCATTATTTACTCTTATTGGAAGCACAAAGTGGCGAAATAATTCATCAGATATTTTCCAATTTAGTTCCTTTTGTGTTTTAAATGAACTTTTTATATTCTTTAAATAAAATTCATTTGTGTGATTAACTATATCTCCCAGAGGCATATAAGCATATAAAAATTTTAATGCTTCCATCTCTTTTAAAGAAATATCACCTTTTTTTATAGTAAATATACTATTCCCTAGATTTTCTATTTTTTGATTAAAATCTTTCTCAATTTTATTTCTGTAATTTTTATCTTTAATAAAATGATCCTTTTTACATGAAACCATTATTAAAAGAATGATCACTAATGTATAAGACAATATTTTTTTCATTATTAAATATATAAAAGATTAATCATTATCTGTATATCTATTTTGGTAACTGATCATTATCAAAAATAAAAAAAGCAATGGTTATAAACAATATATCATATATTTTTTTATAACTTGCTGTTTCACATAGTCTTTAATCTTATATGGATTAAAGGGGTTTGGGTTGGTGTAGTTTGCGAATAGATTTACATTAACCCTGTGTGTTATCAGTCTGTCCCGAAGGGCAGACTAATTGCACCAACCCGAGCCCCATTATCTGCAAGCCCGAAGGGATTGCAGATAATAGTTGTATTAAGAATATAAAAGTAGTTCCAAATAGATCGTTCTCCAGAACAGAGTAGAACAGAACAGAGTGACAAAACAATTAGCCACAGAATGTTTTGTGTTATAGCAGCCTGTTTTTGAATTTTTAACTATTGAGTTGTCTGATATTTTTTATGTTCGTGTATGTTTGTTTATTTGATAAACCTTTTATTTAAAGAGTAACACCACTTTTGAATATGTCGATTTCTTTAGAATCATTTATTTCGTGCTTTAATTTTTTTCCACCTGAGACAATTAAAATATATTCAACAAATTCCTGCATAAGATCATCCATAGATTTAAAATTAAGCAGACTCCCTGCATTAAAATCAATCCAGTTTTTCTTTTTATTGAAAAGTTTTGAGTTTGTGGATATTTTCATAGTTGGAACAAAACTGCCGAATGGAGTTCCTCTTCCGGTCGTAAATAATACCATCTGGCAACCGGACATAGCAAGAGCTGATGTAGAAACAAGATCATTTCCGGGAGACCATAATAAATTAAGACCATTCTCTTTAATTTGTTCTCCGTAGCTGAGTACGTCCACAACTGGTGAAGTACCTCCTTTTTGTACATTTCCTAACGACTTATCTTCCAGAGTACTTATACCTCCTTCTTTATTTCCCGGAGATGGATTTTCGTAAATTACCTGATTATTTTTTCTGAAATAGTCTTTAAATCCATTAATCAGCGCAACTATTTTTTCAAATACACTGCGGTCTTTTGCCCTGTTCATCAGGATTGTTTCTGCTCCGAACATTTCCGGTACTTCGCAAAGTACTGTAGTTCCGCCCTGTGCAATTAGCCAGTCTGAAAAACGTCCGAGTAGGGGATTAGCTGTAATTCCGGAGAATCCGTCACTGCCTCCGCATTTTAAGCCGATTCTGAGTTTTGATAAAGGAATGTCTGTTCGTTTGTCATGCTTCATTAATTCGGACAATTTCTTAATTATTTTTAGACCTTCTTCTACTTCATCTTCTACATCCTGTGCAATTAGAGTTTTAATACGCAATTGATCATATTCTCCCAACTCTTCTATTATTCCGCTAAGCTGATTATTCTCACATCCAAGACTAAGTATTAAAACACCGCCGGCATTAGGATGTTTAATGGCAGCTACCAGTGCTTTTTTAGTATTTTTAAAGTCATCTCCCAGTTGCGAACAACCATAAGGATGGCTTAAAACTTCAATTGCATCAATATGGGAAGTATCTGATTCCGCCTTAAAACGTTTTATAATTTCTCCGGCCTGACCGTTTACACATCCTACTGTAGGTACAATCCATAATTCATTACGAATACCGGCATCACCATTGCTTCTTAAATATCCTGAAAAAGTTTTATTTTCCCTTGCTATGTTTAATTCTGTTTTTTTAGGATTATATTCATATTCAAGGTTATTTTTTAAATTGGTTTTTAAATTATGGGTATGTACATGTGCTCCAACTTCAATGTTTGTAATTGTCCTTCCTATACTATAACCATATTTTATGATATCATCATTTATATTAAAATGCCGGAGTGCTATTTTATGCCCCATAGGAATATCCTCTTTTAGAATGATTGCCCTGCCGTCGATTATTAGTTTTTCTCCTTTTTTTAGATCATTAAGTGCAACGGCTACCTGATCTTCTGGATGAACCTTTATAAAATTTGCCATAGAATCTAATCTAATTTTTTGAGAGTTTCTTTGATTCCAAACGATAATATTTGTTGTACATAAAATGCAACTGCGTGATGAAGTTCGCTGAATTTAGCTATTTCATCTCCCCAAATTTCTACGTTTGACAGGATTTCAACTATTTTATTTTCAACAGTGTCGTTACATGTATATATTTTCTCCATAATATCCAGAAGCTCCTGTGTGTCATTTGCCTTAAACCTTATTTTGTTCTCCGGTGAATAAAGAACTAGCAGTGAGGCTAAAGAAAATGTAATTCTTTTTGGCAGTTTACCGGTACTTTTATAATCATCTTTTAAAGAAGGATAGTCGCGTGTAATCCATTTTGAAATGGAATTCAGGGAAATAGATTTTAAATAATGTTTTATGTATGGATTAAGAAAACGTTCCAGAATTCCATTGGCGAATTGTTTAAGTTCTTCCTTGTCTCCGCTAATATTGGGAAGTACCTCATCAGATATTAATTTATTGATATAAACTGAAATATCAGTATTTTCATAAGCCTCTTTTACCGTTGTATATCCCGATAAAAGACCTATAGGGACCAATGCAGTGTGTGCTCCGTTTAATACACGTACTTTTTTGTCTCTGTAATCCTTTAAATCATTTAACAACAGCACGTTTAATCCTGCTTTATAGAAAGGAAGTTCTTCTTTAATGTGTTCATTACCTTCAATAGCCCAGAGATGATAATATTCACCTACAACAATAAGATTGTCTTCAACTCCCAGCTCTTTCTGAATATTTTTTATATTATCCTTTGGAAAACCTGTTACAATTCTGTCTACAAGAGAATTGCAGAAAGAACATGATTTGTTAACCCATTTTATAAACTCAGCGGGAAGTTTGTTTTCATTCGCCAGTTCCAATACTATTTCTTTAAGTACCGAGGCATTATTCTCGATTAATTCACAGCATATAATGTTTAATCCTTTTCCAGAATCACCTTTGAAAAATTTAAAACGTTCATAGAGCAGGGCAACTATTTTTGCAGGGTAAGAAACAGGAGGCTCATCAAAAATATTAACGTTGGGAAGTCTTGTAATACCAGCCTCAGTTGTATTGGAAATAATGAATTTTAGTTTAGAATTTAAAAAATATTTCTTGTATTTCTGATATTCAGAGTATGGATTGACAGCATCTTTTATACAATCAATTTTTTGTATTTCACGGACAGGTTTTCCGTCTTTTATACCTTCAAGAATTACATGATATTTACAGTCCTGTTTTTTGAGTCTTTCAATCATACTACCTTTTTCACGGGGCTTAACAATAACAATGCCTATATTCAAATCAAGTTTATCATTTGTTTTCTGAATAATCCAGTCTACAAAGGCGCGTAGAAAATTACCTTCACCAAATTGCAATATCTGAAATGAATATTTCTTTTCTTTGTTTTGTGTTTGATTCATAAATAATATTTTTAACAGGTTTTTGTCATTGTTGTATATAATGATTTTTCTGATTTTTTCGGTATTGTTTTATTTCCGAATTATTCAGAAGGATTAATACAAATATAGTTCCTTCTTATTGTTCTCCGAATTTTTTTTTAATTCATTACGAAAAATAATCAGGCATAAATAAAATAATACTAATAAAATAATATTTGTTAACAGGATTAATTGTTTTCCCCGGATAAATTGTATTTGATATTTTGATTATATAAGCATATAAAACAATCTTTTACAGGAAAACAGGTAATGGTTTAGGGGTAGTTATACTGATAATTCTAATAAGCAGTATAGGCAGCTGAGGGAAGATTTTTGCATAAAAAAAATGTAACCTTTATAAAAGTTACATTTTTTTTATTTGTCGGGGCAGCAGGATTCGAACCTGCGACCCCCTGCTCCCAAAGCAGGTGCGCTAACCGGACTGCGCTATGCCCCGAAAAATATATAAGAAATCAATGATTGATACCCCTTACTTTTTTGTTGGTGCAAATATAGATATTTTTGTTTAATTCCCGCACCTTTTTTTATCTATTATTATAAAAATACAAGGCCGGAGAAATAAAGATGTTTTTTGTCCTGATTTATTGTGAAATATGATTTTAAATTTTTAGTTTTTATCGTTTTTTACTGTACTTTCTAACTCATTATAATATATTTTCATATATTTTCGGTGTAGTATTATATTTTTAATTAAATAATCAGAAAATATTTTTCTTCATTAATATTATGCGTTATATACAACAATCCAATCTATGGTTTTGTGTCTTTAATTTATAATTTGTAAATTATAAATTTATCTTGTTCTATACCTGTTTAGTTAATATTTTTGAAATATATTGATTTTTACCTATAACGTTATGCGTGTATTGTATGATTTTTTATTTAGATGAAGTGTGAAATATAAAACGATAATTATAAGTATATTAGGAATGAGAATAATTGGAATTATAATATCAGGAGTTTGTTTTTTTGGATTTTTACTATTTGGATGTCAGAGTGAAATCAGTGATAATGAGTATAAAGCAGATGTTATAGTATACGGAGGTACATCATCTGCGGTCACTGCTGCAGTGCAGGTAGTAAAAATGGGGAAATCTGTGATAATGGTT
>Ga0172378_10001433_pt1 | contig 21998 bp, 17 predicted proteins | sample GrowelOW332metaG_FD_119755 | JGI IMG/M metagenome (GOLD analysis project Ga0172378, IMG submission 119755) | Groundwater microbial communities from an aquifer near a municipal landfill in Southern Ontario, Canada - Pumphouse #3_1 metaG | ecosystem: Environmental > Aquatic > Deep subsurface >... | reverse complement strand
CGGACTTGTTGGTTTCTCATCAGCAATGATAAAAGAAGGTTTTTATAGTGGTAGTATTGATATCACTCAAGTTGCTAGTGAATTTGAAACAGCAGCGCAAATAAGATATTATGTAGGTGGACTTATTGGTAAATACTTTGGTCGTTTAGCAATTGTTGATGTAATTAGATTTGGTAATGATGCAGATGTAAGCATTACGACATCTGACCATGTTATTACATTATTTAATCAGTTAATCGCTTATGATAATTATCAAAAAATTCACAGTATTGGCGTATTTGGTGATCAAACGGCAAGCATTAATGAAGTTGTTGTTACTGATATGGCAACAGATATTGTCGATCCATCAGCATTCTTTAGTAGTGAATGGGTACAAAATGCATTTGATTTAATTAATGTAGTATCATAATAACAAATGTTAAAAATGACATGATATCATGTCATTTTTTATTTATATGAATATGTTATAATAATGGGGGTGATAATATGAAAATTTCTAAAACAAGATTTATAAATAATTTAAGATGCAATCGTTATGCAGGATTAGAATCTCTTTATCAAGAAAAGACAAAAGCTATTGTCTCTTTTTCAGATGACCCAGATTTAGATGAATTGATGAGTCAAGAAAATCAAGAAAAAATGAACTTATTGCTTGATGATATGTATGATGATGAAACGGAAGAAGATTTATTAGAAAAATCTGATCCACAAATGGATACAATGCTTCCATATTATAATCAAATAGAAATTATTTCAGGACAAGCTATTGATCATCGATTTAAAGGACAAACTGTTTATAGTCTAGATACATATAAACAAAAAAGATTTGAGTTTTCAAAAGATGGATATCAATTTTATTGTTTTTTAGATGGATATCAAGAAGATGATCAAAACATTAGAATATTTGAAGTAAAATCAACGACATCAAAGAAATTTTTAGATATGAAATTTAAAAATGATGATGGTGATAAAATAGGTATTTTTAATTATTCACCAGATGGGATATTGATGTTTGCCGAAGAATTATTGGTACCCGTAAATGATGATTATTATAAAAAGCTTAAAACATTAAAAAACAGATTATCAAAAACAGGTCGTTATATGTATGATATTGCATATCAAAGATATGTTTTTGAACATACAAACGAAAAAAAGAAAAATCATAAATATTATTTAGCAATTTTAAATAGCGAATATGTTCATGATGGTAAAACAGATGAATTAGGGAAACCAGTTTATCCTGATGAACTTATTGTCTTTATAGATGTGACTAAATTTTTAGATCAAATCATGACGATTGTTGAACAAGATATTAATATTGTTATTAATAGATTAAACCAGTTAAATGCTGAAGAAGTTAATTTAGGTGATCATTGTCAAAGAAAAGATTCAAGACAATGTAAATTTTATAGTATTTGTTATAAAAAAGTGCCTGATTATAATAGTATTTTTACTTATCTTGGTGGTCATGCAGGCTTTAAAGATCCATCAGGTGTTAAGCATGACCGTTTTGATTTATTAAATGAAGGTTATTTGAAAGCAACAGATGTTCCTATTGAGTGGTTAAATCGTGAGAATAATCAGTTGCAAAGACAAGTGATTGAAACGCAAATACCATTTATTGATAAAGCAAAAATCAAAGCGGCGATACAATCATTAAAATATCCGATATATCATCTAGATTTTGAAACATTTCCGTGTCCATTACCAAGATTTAAAGGTGAAAAGCCGTATAGTCAATCATTATTTCAATATTCTATTCATATTGAAAAAGAACCTGGTGTATGTGATATAGACCAAGACAATTCTAGTTATATTGCTGCAACCCATGATGATTTGCGAAAAGATTTAGTTGAACACATGCTTGAAGTGATTAAAGATGATCAAGGATCAATTATGGCATATAATATTTCTTTTGAAAAAACGAGACTTAAAGAAATGGCAATAGTTTATCCGGAATATCATGACAGATTACATCGTATGATGGATAGATTAGTTGATTTAATGTATTTTTTAAGAGGTAATAAGAAATTATTTGAAGTATTAGGATTTAATGAAAATTCAAGTTTTAATTATTATCATAATGATTTAAATGGATCATTTTCAATTAAAAAAGTATTACCAATCTTTAGCCATTTAACTTATAAAGGTATGCCAATTGGAAATGGTACAGAAGCATTAGTTGCTTATGCAAATTTTCCAAGTATGGATAAAAAAACATTTGAAAAGACATATCACGACTTATTAACATATTGTAAACAAGATACTTGGGCTATGGTAGAAATATTAGAATCACTAAGAAAAATCGTATAAAAACCATGATATGTTTATATGGTTTTTTTCTTTATAAAGCCAATTACATTAAAATGTATTAAACAAGGGCTATAACTTGTTATTTTTTTATTAATCCATTATAATAAAGCAAAAGGGGAGGTTTATTTGTATGCTTAAAATATACAATACTCTAACAAATCAAATTGAAACATTTAAACCAATAAAACCTAATAAAGTTAATATGTATGTTTGTGGACCTACGGTCTATAGTGATATACATATTGGCAATGCTAGACCAGTTATTTTTTTTGATGTTGTTAAACGTTATTTAACACACTTAAATTATAAAGTTTACTATGTTTCAAATATTACAGATGTTGATGATAAAATTATAGATCGTGCAAAAGCACTAGGTATGAATGAAGAAACGCTCTCAAAATTATATACCGATCGTTTTTTAGATATGCAACAAAAAGTAGGAAGTAATTTACCGGATTTTATGCCAAAAGCAACCGATTATGTAACTTCAATGATTGAGTATATTGATGATTTAGTGAAAAATGAATATGCTTATGAGACTAAAGAAGGCGTGTATTTTAGAATTTCTAAAATTAAAGACTATGGCATTTTAAGCAATCAGGATTTAAATGCTTTAAATGAAGGGGTTAGAATTGATTTAGATCCAGATAAGGAAAACCCTAGAGACTTTAGTTTATGGAAAAAGACTGATGATGGTTTAAGATTTTCAAGCCCTTGGGGTGATGGAAGACCTGGGTGGCACACAGAATGTGCTGTTATGAACCATGATATTTTTGATGGTGAGATTGATATTCACGGTGGAGGGACTGATTTACGCTTTCCGCATCATGAAAATGAAATTGCACAAACTGAAGCACATGATCATCATCATTTAGCAAAATATTGGATGCATGTTGGAAGATTAGATGTAGATCAAGTTAAAATGAGTAAATCATTGGGAAATATTACACTTGTTAAAGATATGATAGATACTTATCATCCGCTTGCTTTTAGATTATTTATGATTGCGCATCATTATAGACAACCAATTAATTATTCTATTGAAGTTATGAATGAATATGCTGGTATTTATGATAAAATAATAAGAAACCTTAAAAAAGCCTTTTTATCGTTATCTAGTGAAGGTTTTCAACAAGGTGATATTGATCAACATATTATGCAACAATTTGAAGCAATGATGAATGATGATTTTAATACACCTAATGTTATTACACTTATTTATGATTTAATTAAACAGCTTAATAAAACAATCGATAATGAGCATAAATTGTCATTATTTGCCACAATTGAACATATATTAAATATATTAGGACTTATGCCGAAATTTGAATTAGAAGATGATATTGTGATTGTATATCGTGATTGGCAAGCAGCAAGAGAACAAAAAAACTTTAGACTTGCTGATGAATTAAGAGGAAAACTTACAGAGCAAGGTTGGATTTAATGTGAATGGATTGACACTAGCTTATTTAGGCGATGCTTATTATGAGTTTAAAATAAGAGAAAATTTAATAGAACAAGGTTTAACAGATGTTAACCAATTGCATAAACATGCAATTAAATTTACATCAGGTGTAGCCCAAGCAAAGTTAATGGACTATTTAATGGAAGTACAATTTTTAAATGATGATGAAATTGCCTTATTTAAGCGTGGTAGAAATGCCGGCGGACAAGGTAGAAAAAATATTGATGCAAAAACATACCAATGTGCTACAGGATTTGAAGCATTAATTGGTGGTTTATTTCTTAATAATCAACAAAGAGCAGATAAGATTATTGAAGTGTGCATCGATTATGTGAATGGAGGTGCAACTTAGGATGGAAAAAACTAAAGAAATTAATAGACATAAGGAACTAGAAGATCTTTTGAATAAAAACGAAAAAGGTCCTAAGACACTTATTAAAGAAGATATGATTAGAATGAAAGGTGATCCTCTTGGACTACGTGTGCCATTAGATGATGAACCTTCTTTAGATACGCATAAAAATAAAGCTAAGAAATTAGATGAAGTTGTTGTTGAACGTTATAATCCAGATGTGAAAATCGGTTTAACGACGGAAGATGTTGAAACTAGACAAATTGCTGGTATGGTCAATATTGCAGATACTGGATCAACAAAAAGTATTTCTTCAATTATTACGTCAAATTTATTTACACTTTTTAATTTTTTAATGTTTATGATTACTTTATGGATGATTACAGTTAAAGCTTCTCTTACAAATTTCTTTTTTGTAATCATTGTTTCACTTAACGTGACTATTGGTATCATTCAAGAAATAAGAGCCAAAAAAACAATTGATAAATTATCATTGTTATCAGCACCAACGGCGATTGTTATTCGTGATAAAGATGAATTAGAAATCAGCATTTCAGATGTTGTTATTGATGATATTTTAAAATTATCTTCAGGAAAACAAATTACAGCTGATTCAGTAATTAGAGAAGGCACAATCGAAGTAAACGAATCATTATTGACAGGTGAATCTGATCCTGTTGTAAAAACAGAAGGTGACACTTTATATTCAGGCAGTTATGTCATTTCAGGGAATTGTTATGCTCAAGTTTCTGCAATTGGTAAAGATATCTATATTCAAAAATTAACAAGTCAAGCAAAAAAATATAAAAAACCACAATCAGAACTTTTAAGTTCATTAAAAATCATTATTCGAATCATCGGTGGTTTTATTGTTCCTATTGCTTTTGGCTTATTTTATCTAATGACAATTAATGGAGTTTTGTCTTATGAAGAAATGGTATTGAAAACATCAACTGCGATGATTGGTATGATTCCTTCAGGTTTATTTTTATTAACTTCTATGGCGCTTGCTGTAGGTGTTATTAGACTTGCACAAAATAATACGCTTGTGCAAGAACTTTACTGTATTGAAACATTAGCACGTGTTGATACACTATGTTTGGATAAAACAGGGACAATTACTGATGGCACGATGTCTGTTAAAAGTATTATTGAATTTAAAACAGATAGTAAATTATCATTAAAGAACTTGATATCTGCAATGCTTAATGCACAAAATGATGATAATTTAACATCTCAAGCATTAAAAGATCGATTTGGAACAGCCAAATCGATTAGACATAAAGCACTTATTCCATTTTCAAGTACGAGAAAATATAGTGCAGTTCAATTTGATCGTTATGGTACATATATTTTAGGTGCACCTGAATTTGTTATGAAAAAAAACTTTTCGTCTGTTGAACAAGAAGTAAATAAACAATCAAAAGAAGGTTATAGAGTTTTAATTGTAGGTTATAGCGAAGGCGATATTGTTGATAGAGAAATTAAAGGCAAAATAGAACCAATGGCTTTAATCATGATTGAAGATACAATTAGACCAGATGCGATTGAAACTATTAATTATTTTAAAGAACACAATGTAGAAATAAAAGTTATTTCTGGTGATAATCCTATAACAGTTGCAAGAATTGCAGAACGTGCAAATGTTGCAAATGCCGATCAATATATTTCCTTAGAAAATATGAGTGATAAAGAAGTTGTTCGTATAGGGAATCGTTATACAGTATTTGGAAGAGTTTCTCCACATCAAAAGAAATTACTGATTGAATCATTAAAAAATAATGGTCACACAGTAGCAATGACTGGTGATGGTGTTAATGATATTCTTGCTTTAAAAGAAGCAGACACCTCAATTGCTATGGCTTCAGGTAGTGAAGCTGCAAGAAATGTTTCACATTTAGTTCTATTAGATTCAAATTTTTCAAGTATGCCTAAAGTTGTAAGTGAAGGTAGACGAGTTATTAATAATGTTGAAAAAGTCTCAACATTATATTTAACAAAAACAATCTTTACATTATTATTAGCAATTATTGGTTTATTTAGAAATGGTGATTATCCAATTAGTAGTCCTAGTCAAATGGTATTAATTGAAATGTTTGCTATTGGGATACCATCATTCTTTATGGCGTTAGAACAAAATAATAAACAAGTTAAAGGACGTTTCTTAGGTAATATTATTAAAGCAGCAATTCCTGGTGCATTAATTGTTGTTATCAATAGTCTTATTATATTTGCACTTAGTGGACCTTCAGCTTTAGATATGAACACTGAAGTTATTTCGACATTAATTGTTTCTTCAGCGACAATTACTTCATTAACAGTACTTTATCGTGTATCTGTACCGATGAATACATTAAGAAGTTTATTATTCTTTAGTATGGTTGTAGCAACTTTAGTTGCATATTTCTTAATCCCAGTGTTTGATTTTGTACCATTCTTTTATTTAGATAACAGTACAGCTACACAACTTATTACATTGCCACAGGCATTGTTATTACTTGTGTTAGCACAAGCAACATTTCCAATGATGTATATAGTTTCGCATCTATATGGATGGATTAAAGCAGGAATTGCTCATATCATTAATAAAATTGCTGATATAGATTAATCATTAAAGAGCGCAACGCGCTCTTTTCATCGTATTTTATCAAATGTATTTTTGGATTTTTTAAACTAAATTTTTAAAATTTATATCGGAGGTTTTATCATGATTGTTTACGGAAAGAATGTTATAAGAGAAGCTATATTTGCAAAAAGACCTTTTTTTGCACTTTATCTCGATTTAAAATTTAATGATGATAGTTTTATTCAATTTTTAAAAGATTATCATATACGATATGAATTAGTATCTAAAGATGAACTTTTTAATTTGTCAAAAACTAAAAACCATCAAGGCATTGTTGCAAATTTAAAAGATTATGATTATGCACCAATTGAGATTTTAAAAGATCAAAAAGAATTTCAAAAAGTTATTATTTTAGATAGTATTGAAGATCCTCATAATTTAGGGGCGATTTTACGAACTGCTGAAGCGACGCAAATGTCGGCAATCATCATTCCTAAAAAACAACAAGTTCCTCTAAATGCTACTGTAGCAAAAGTTTCTTCAGGTGCTATTGAACATGTTCCCGTCATTGAAGTTACCAATATTAACAAAGCAATTGAGCAATTAAAAAGCTTTGGATTTTGGATTGTAGGCACTGATGGCCAAACAGAGCATGATTATAACGATTTGCCTAAAAACGCTCATATAGCCGTAATTTTGGGCAATGAAGGCAGTGGTATGCGTCCACTTGTCAAGAAAAACTGTGATCTTTTAGTAAAAATCCCTATGTATGGAAAAATCAATTCATTAAATGTAAGTGTTGCAGCAGCACTCATGATGTATAAAATGATTGATGAATGAAAAATGATTATGAACTTCTCTATTTAATTCGAGGCGAAAATGATCAAATAGCCTTTGAGTATTTATTTAATAAATACGAAAGGTTAATATGGAAAAACATCCACTTATTAAACATCGAAAATATTGAACGTGAAGATTTTATTCAAGAAGGCATATTGATGCTTTATAAAGCCATTCAAACATTCGATGAATTTAAAAACAAAACTTTTACTAGATATTTTGAATTAATTCTTAAAAGACATTTTTACCACATGAAAAAAAAGATTCCTAAATTTGTTTATAATGAGTATATTTTAAATCAGCAACAAAGCTATTATTTAGAAGAAGATCACTCTAAATTTTTAGAAGGTTGTTCATTATTTGAACAAGAAGTATTCGAACTTTATTTTATTGAAAACAAAAGTGCAAAATATATACAAGAAACAACACAATGCTCATTAAAACAAGTATATAATGCAATATATAGACTTAAAGAAAAATATAAAAAATATGTTATAATATAAATGATAGTTGACTATGCCATTTATAAGTGTTAAAATAACACTTGCAATTGGCCACAAAGGTGGTTTTTTAAATGCGAGAAAAAGTAACGTTAGTTTGTACAAAATGTTTAAGTCGAAATTACACAACAACGAAGAATAAACAAACACAAACAAAACGATTAGAAACAAAAAAATATTGTCCAAAATGTAACGAACATACAATTCATAAAGAAAGTAAGTAGGAGGATTGGCCATGGCAATCAAACAAAAACAAGAAGTAGAAAAGAGTAAGTTAATTGAAGTTCTTACTACTGAATATCGTTGGGAAAATTTATTATTAGGTATTTTAGCAATTGTTGCTATTTCAATTTCAGCAATGATTATTTCAGGTAATACATTATTACAAATTAACCCTGATTTTCCAATTTTAGGTGAAGGTAGCAATGGTATTATATTTGCTTGGGTTTTGTTTAGTATTTCATTATTTGGGCTTATTTTAGTACTTTATCCATTCTTTTTACCTGCAGTACCAGAAATTAAAAAAATATCTTGGGCTAAATGGCCAAAGTTTTTAGATAATTCAGTTAGAGTTATAATTTTCTTAGCTGTAGTTACAGGATTCTTAGTATTATATGATTTCTTAATTCTTAAATTAATTGCAGGCTTTTTAGGTGGTAGTTTATGAGTCAAGGTGTGAGATGGTATATTATCCAAACTTACTCTGGCTATGAAAATGCTGTAAAAAAGGATTTAGAACGACGTGTTGAAAGTATGGGCATGGTTGATTATATCTTTCGTATTGTTGTACCAGAAGAAAAAGTTATTGAAAAAAACGCTAAAGGCGAAGATAAAGAAAAAATTAAACAATTATTTCCAGGTTACATTTTTGTTGAAATGCTTGTTACAGATGAATCATGGTTTGTTGTTAGAAATACCCCACAAGTTACAGGCTTCTTAGGTTCCTCAGGCGGTGGAGCAAAGCCAGTTCCGCTTGCTCCAGATGAAATCAATCAAATTCTTCTTAAAATTGGTGTAATGAATAAACCAACATTTAATCATTTAATTGGTAAATTAGTAGAAGTTACTAGTGGTTCATGGGAAGGTTTAAAAGGGACAGTATCTGCTATTGATAATGATCAAGAAAAAGTCATTGTTGATTTAGATTTATTTGGTCGTTCTACACCAACTGAAATTGACGCTACTGAAGTTAAAGAAATAATTTAATTATTAAAATGAATAACATCAAATCTTTATGATTTGATGTTTTATTATTTTTAAGTAAAAAGTAATATATAGTTAAAAAAAGGTAAAAATTTAAGCAAACTGTTAATATAATTATATTGTAAATGTTATAATGTATGTGAAATTGGAGGTATGAATATATGAAAATAGAAATATGGTCGGATTTTGGTTGTCCTTTTTGTTATATTGGGAAAACCAGATTTGAAGAAGCATTAAATCAATTTGAAAATAAAAATGAAGTTGAAGTTGTATATAAAGCTTATCAACTAAACCCACAGGCACCAAAAGAGATGAAAGGCAATTCTGTCGAAGCATTTGCACAAGGTCATGGTATGACAACAGCACAAGCAAAAGAACGTTTTAATATGTTTGCTCAAAATGCACAAACTGTTGGTTTAACATATAATTACGATATTATTCAAATGACAAATACATTTGATGCACATCGGTTAGCTAAATGGTCAAATCAATTTGGGTTAGAACCTAGTTTAACATCAAGATTAATGAAAGCTTATTTTACAGATGGCAAAAATATTGCAAATTATCAAACATTAGTTGAACTTGCAAAAGAAATAGGATTAGATGCTAATCAAGCACAAAAAGTATTAGAAGAAAATCAATTTGCAGATCAAGTAAATGCTGAAGTAGCAGAAGCGCGTCAAGTAGGCGTTCAAGGTGTTCCATTTTTTGTTATTAATAGAAAATATGGTATCTCAGGGGCACAAGAAACTCAATATTTTTTACAAGCATTAAGACAAATATTTCAAGAAGAAAAGCCATTACAAAAACTTAAAGCTAATAAAGCTGGAAGTTGTCAAGAAGATGAATGTACACGTTAACTTAAATGCTGTTTATAACGGCATTTTTTAATATAAACAAGGTTTAGATGTATATTGAAAAAAATTATGTATAATGAAAGCAAAAAGGGGAAACTTATGAGATTATTAGGTAATATTATTTGGTTTATTTTTGGTGGATTTTTAGCAGCACTAGTATGGTATATTTTTGGTATATTATTATATGTTACAATTATTGGAATTCCTTTTGGAAATCAAGCCTTTAAACTTGCTAAACTTGTAATGTTTCCATTTGGAAAAAATGTAGAAACAAACGTTTCAAAACATCCGATTGTAAATATTTTATGGGCCATATTTTTTGGTTGGGAAATGGCTCTTGGTTATTTAACAACAGGTGTTATCTATTGTGCAACAATTATTGGGATTCCTTTTGGAATTCAATGGTTTAAATTAGCCGTTTTAGCATTTTTACCTTTTGATGCTAAAGTGAAAAATTAACACTTATTAAAAGGTTTATAAATATTATAAGGGTTGTGTTTTTTGGATACTAGTCAATATTTTAAAAAATATTATGTTATGGAAACGAATTTTATATAAAAAAATATTTTTATTAGCCGTTTTTCATTGACATTGATATGTCTAAATGATAGAATATATCCGCGTGTGAAAGCACACCATAGTGGAAGAAAGTATTTCGTACCACAAACTTATGTTAAGAAGGAGGTTGTGTTCATGGCAAAAAAAGTTGTTAAAGTAGTTAAATTACAAATCGCTGCCGGAAAAGCTAACCCTGCGCCACCAGTCGGTCCAGCACTTGGTCAAGCACAAGTTAACATTCCAGCATTCTGTTCTCAATTTAATGAAGCGACTAAAGATCAAATGGGTTTTATCGTTCCAGTTATCATTTCAGTTTATGATGATAGAACATTTACATTTGTAACAAAAACCCCACCTGCAAGTGATTTACTTAAGAAAGCAGCAAATATTAAATCAGGATCTAGTAACTCGAAAAAAACTAAAGTTGCTACAATCACTAAAGCTCAATTAAGAGAAATTGCAGAAAAGAAAATGCCCGATTTAAATGCGTTTACTGTAGAAGCAGCAATGAAAGTTGTTGAAGGTACTGCACGTAATATGGGTATTGTAGTAGAAGAATAATTTAGATGATATCTATCTAAATTGTGGGAGGATATCCCGCTAGACCACATTTTAGGAGGAAGAAATATGAAAAGAGGAAAGAAATACCTTGAAGCAGCTAAGTTAGTTGATAAATTACACAAGTATACACTTGATGAAGCAACTGAACTAGTGAAGAAAACCTCATTTGTAAAGTTTGACGCGACTGTTGAAGCAGCGTTCCGTTTAAATCTTGATCCAAGAAAAGCAGAACAAAATTTAAGAGGCGCTATCGTTTTACCTCATGGTACTGGTAAGGTTTCTAGAGTTATAGTAATCGCACAAGGTGATAAAGCAAAAGAAGCTGAAGCAGCTGGAGCTGATTATGTCGGAGATACTGAATTAATCCAAAAGATTTCTGAAGGATGGTTCGAATTTGATGTTATAGTCGCTACACCAAACATGATGGGTCAATTAGGTAAACTAGGACGTATCTTAGGACCTAAAGGCTTAATGCCAAACCCTAAAACTGGTACTGTAACTATGGACATTGAAAAAGCTGTTCATGAAATTAAAAACGGTAAAATCGAATATAGAGTTGACAAGGTTGGAAATATTCATGCACCAATTGGTCGTGTATCATTTACGGCTAATCAAATAGCTGAAAATGTTACAACATTATATCAACAACTTATTCGTATCAAACCACAAACTGTAAAAGGTACGTATATTGAAAACATCACGTTGACATCTAGTATGGCACCTGGTGTAAAAGTTGACGAAGATTCTATTAAGAATCGTTAGTTAACAGTTAATTTTAAATAAAAAATAAATCGATTCCAAAGACAGTAGGTGCCAAGTGCTTAATTTCCTACCGAGGCGAATACATTAAAAAATTCTCTCTTTTGTCTTTGGTATAAAAGAGAGAATTTATTTTAAAAAAGGAGGCACTTTATGCAAAAAGCAAGTATGAGCAAAAAAGTTGAGCAAGTTCAAGATTTACAAAATAAAATTGAACGTGCTGTTACGGTAGTTGCTTTTGATTTTCCGGGGTTAACTGTGGATGAATTCACAAAACTTCGTGGTAAATTAAGAGAAGCTGATTGTGAAGTTGCCGTATACAAAAACAACATTTCAAGAAGAGCATCTGTCGCTGCTGGATATGAAGGTTTAGCTGATGTTTTAGTCGGTCCTAAAGCTTTGGCGATGAGTTTTTCCGATGTTGTTGCACCTGCAAAAATTATTTATGAATTTGCAAAAAACAACGATAAAGTTGTAATGCAAGCAGGTATTGTTGAAGGTAAAATTGCAGACATAGTATTATTGAATCAATTAGCTACATTGCCATCAAGAGAAACATTATTAACAATGTTAGCAGTAGGTATGTTAACACCAATTAAAGAATTAGCAATTGGTCTTAATATGATTAGTGAAGAAGCATAATTAGGAGGAAATTAAAAATGGCTAAATTAACAAAAGCAGATTTTATTGCAGCTTTAAAAGAAATGACTTTATTAGAAATTAAAGACCTAGTAGATGGTCTAAAGGAAGAATTTGGTATTGATCCATCTGCAGTTGCAGTTGCAGGTCCTGCCGCAGCAGCAGTAGCTGAAGAAGAACAAACAGAATTTGATGTTATATTAAAAACTTTTGGTATGAACAAAATTGCTGTTATTAAAGTTGTACGTGAAGTTACAGGTTTAGGATTAGCTGATGCTAAAACTTTAACTGAAACACCAAATGCAATGGTTAAAGAAAAAATATCTAAGGAAGATGCAGAAGCACTTAAGACTAAATTACAAGATGCTGGTGCAACTGTTGAAGTTAAATAATTATTAAAATTTAGTGCAGCAAACCTGAGAAAAACTCTCGGGTTTTTTCGCTGTAATCTAGGAGTTTCATGAGTCACTATTTTATAAATGATGAAAAATTAAATCATGAGATCCAAGAGATCATATTAAGCATTGGAAAACATGTCATACATTTAGACACGGACCGGGGCGTTTTTAGTCGTAATCAACTTGATATAGGCACACAAATTTTATTAGAAAATATTGATTTTTCATTATCATATCAAACAATTATTGATATGGGTTGTGGATATGGTCCAATAGGTATTTATGCCGCTAAAATGTGTCCAAATGCTAATGTAATTATGGCAGATGTTAATGAAAGAGCTGTCTTTTTAGCATCGTCAAATATCGAAAAAAATCATGTTAAAAATGCATTAACAAAGGTTAGTTTTTTGTTTGATCAAGTCAAAGAAAAGGCTGATTTAATTATTACAAATCCACCAATAAGAGCCGGAAAACAAATTGTTTTCTCGCTATATGAACAAGCATATGAAAACTTAAATCAAGGTGGATTATTTTATATTGTTATACAAAAGAAGCAAGGTGCTCCTTCTTCAGTAAAAAAACTTGAAGAGACTTTTAAAAATTGTACAATTGTGACAAAAGTTAAAGGTTATTGGGTGCTTTTAGCTAAAAAATAAAAAAAATATTGACTATTTACAATGCATATGATATTATTGTTAAATGCATAAGAATGTATTTATATATAAATATATATATAAAATTGTATATCTACAAATGCGATAGGAGAGTGGATTATGGGATATAAAATCGTCAAGTATGGTAAAAAAGCAGAACGCAGAAATTTTTCTAGAATGCGTTATGATATTGACTTGCCAGACCTCATTGAAATTCAAACAAAATCATTCAATTGGTTTATTGAGGAAGGTATTAAAGAATTGCTCGATGATATATCACCGATCGAAGGCCACAATGGTGATTTAAAGCTATATTTTGAAGAACATTATTTATCTGAACCTAAATTTAACATTCAACAATCTAAATTGCGTGATTTAAATTATTCTAAGCAATTATCAGCTAGAGTTAAGTTAGAAAATGCGATTACAGGTGAAGTTAGAGAAAATGTAGTGTTAATGTGCGAAATCCCTTTTATGACTCCATCAGGGACTTTTGTTATTAATGGCGCTGAACGTGTTGTTGTATCACAAATTATTCGTTCTTCAGGTGCTTATTTTACAAGCGAATTGGACAAAAAATTAAATCGTATTAAATTTTCTGCTCAAGTAATTCCAACAAGAGGTGCATGGTTAGAATATGAACTTGGTTCAAAAGATATCATGTATGCTAAGTTAGATCGTTCTAAAAAAGTACCGATGACAACCATGATGCGTGCATTAGGTTTTCAAAAGAAAAAAGATATTTATGATGTTTTTGGAAAATCTAAGTTTATTGATGCAACATTTGAAAAAGATGATACCAAAAATCCAGATGATGCAATCGTTGATTTATATTCAAAATTAAGACAAGGCGAAAAAGTTCCAGTTGATGCTGCAAGGGACTTTATTCGTATGCGTTTATTTGACACACGCCGCTATGATTTAGCTGCTGTAGGTCGTTATAAATTTAATAAAAAATTAGACGTTTTAACACGTATTGAAGGACAATATACTGCAAATGATATTATTGATCCAACAACAGGTGAAGTTTTAGTTAGCGAAAAAACTAAAATTACAAAAGATATTATTAATCTTCTTAAAAATCATCGTGATGCACTTCGTACCGAAGTTATTACAAAAGAAGATTCATTACAAAACGAAACAACTGATGAAATTCTCGCAACTTATTTACCAGATGGTGGCGATGCTTTATATTTAAAAGATAATATTATCAACTTACGTACAGGCGAAGTTCTCGTTGTTAAAAATTCTGAAATAAATGAAGAAGTATTTTCAATTTTAAGAAAAAATAGACAAGCATTAGATGAAAAAGTAATTAAATATTTCTTCAGTGCTAAAGATATTTATGAAAAAGAAGTTGAACGTACTGGCGTTATTGTTGAAATGATTGCAGTTACAGTCAAAGATATTGAAACTGATCGTATCTATCCAGTTAATGTTTTAGGTAATGATCAAAGAGAATCTAGAGAATATATAACTTTATCAGATGTGGTTGCTTCAATGAGTTATTATTTAAACTTATATGATGGTTTAGGAAGTACAGATGATATTGACCATTTAGGTAATCGTCGTTTAAGACTTATTGGCGAATTATTGAAAAATCAATTTAGAATTGGTATTGCAAGAGCTGAAAAGAATATTAAAGACAAAATGTCTACAACAACTTTCCAAGATGCAACACCATCAACTCTTATTAATATGACACCACTTGCTGGTGCAATTAAAACATTCTTTGGTAGTTCACAATTATCACAATTTATGGATCAAATTAATCCACTTGCTGAATTAACACAAAAACGTAGAGTTTCAGCATTAGGTACCGGAGGTCTTGCTAGAGATCGTGCTGGTGTTGAAGTCCGTGACGTTCATAACTCGCATTATGGTAGAATTTGTCCAATTGAAACACCAGAAGGTCCTTCAATTGGTTTAATTAGTTCACTTGCTACTTATGGTAAAGTTGATAAATATGGCTTTATTCAAACACCATATTTAATTGTTGATCGTTCTTCAGGAACACCTGTTGTTACAGAACAATATAAATATTTAACAGCTGATGAAGAATACGACGAAGTTATTGCTTCTGCAGCAACTCCATTAAGAGAAGATGGCACTATTGAAGATGAAAAAATCATTGGTCGTCATCGTGGTGAAACATCAATGTTTGATATGGATGAAGTTACTTTTATGGACGTTTCTCCAAAGCAAATTGTTTCAGTTGCAACATCAACAATTCCATTCTTGGAACATGATGATGCATCACGTGCATTAATGGGCGCAAACATGCAACGTCAAGCTGTACCATTATTAAAAACAGATTCTCCAATTGTTGGTACAGGTATTGAATACCGTGCTGCTAAAGATTCAGGATCTACTGTGGTTTCAGATATTGAAGGTTTTGTTACATATACTGATGGTACAAAAATTATTATTACACCAAAACCTGAAGAAAAAGTTGTTGTTGGAAATGAAATATTATATGATTCTAACAAACCATTTGATTTTGAAAGTGCACGCGCTTTAGAATCATATGGCATGGGTAGTAGCAAAACATTCCCATTAATTAATTTCTTTAGATCAAATCAAGATACACTTGTCCTTCAAAAACCTATTGTTGGTGAAGGTGAGTATGTTGAAGTAGGCGATATCATTGCTGATGGTCCTTCAACAGACAAAGGTGAATTAGCATTAGGACGTAATGTTACAGTTGCGTTTATGACATGGGAAGGTTACAACTATGAAGATGCTGTCATCATGTGTGAAGATTTAGTTAAAAATGATGTTTATACATCAATTCACATTGATGAATATGAAATAGAAACAAGAGAATTAAAAACTGGATCTGGTCGTGAAGAAATTACACGTGAAGTTCCAAATGCCGGTTATGAAGCTTTAAAAAATCTTGATGAACGCGGTATTGTTGTTCCAGGTTCTGAAGTTAAAGAAGGCGACATTTTAGTTGGTAAAATAACACCTAAAGGTGTATTTGAACCAAGTCCATCTGAAAAATTAATTCATGCGGTTATTGGTGAAAAATCAAGAGAATACCGCGATTCATCACTTAAAGTTCCACATGGTGGTGGCGGGGTTGTTCAATCTATTCAATACTTTTCTAAAAAGAATGGTGATGTTTTACCTTCAGGGGTTAATGAATCTATTAGAGTTTATGTGGCTAAAAAACGTAAAATTTCTGAAGGCGATAAAATGGCTGGACGTCATGGTAATAAAGGTGTAATCTCTAAAATCTTACCAAGAGAAGATATGCCTTATATGGCTGATGGTACGCCAGTAGATATTATGTTAAACCCACTAGGGGTTCCATCTCGTATGAACATTGGACAAATTCTAGAAATTCATTTAGGTATGGCTGCTAAAAAACTAGGTATTAAAGTTGCAACACCAGTATTTGATGGTGTTGATGATAGTGACTTAATAGCAATCATGGCTGAAGCTGGATTAGATCCAGATGGAAAAACAACATTATATGATGGTCGTACAGGTGTTCCTTATGAAAATAGAATTTCAGTAGGGGTTATGTACATGATTAAATTATCGCACATGGTTGACGATAAACTTCATGCAAGATCTGTTGGACCTTATACATTAGTTACACAACAACCAATGGGTGGTAAAGCTCAAAATGGTGGTCAACGTTTCGGAGAAATGGAAGTTTGGGCACTTTATGCATATGGTGCTGCACATACATTACAAGAAATGTTAACAGTTAAATCTGATGATATGCTTGGAAGAAATAAAGTATATAGTGCAATTACACATGGTAAAGCTATTCCAGAAGCTGGTATTCCAGAATCATTTAGAGTATTAACAAAAGAATTACAGGCATTAGGATTATATGTAGAATTAATTGATGCTGAGACTGGTGAAAATGAAACTGAAAAATCATTAGTCGATCAATATGCAAGTAAATACAATAAAGGAGGGTTTCGTTCATGACAAAAGAAAAATTAACATTACGTGTTGAATCTTTGAAGTTATCCGAAGACGCATTAAACCAATTGAAACTCTCAGGTATTGATCAATTAGAAGATTTTAATACATTTAATTTAAAAGAATTACAAATGCTATTATCAAATAGCTTTGATGAAATTAAAAGTGTATTAAGACGTTATGCATTACCTAGACCTTTAGAAAACTTAAATTTAAATCATGAAATCATTGAAATTTTAAATCAACATGGTATTCATGATTTGGTTGAATTTATTGAATTTGACCGTCATCGTTTATATCATTTATTTGAAGATGATGAAATTTTAAGAAATGATGTCAATCAAGTATTAGAATTTTATGGTTTTGATGCTTTAAAAGAACATACAAATGAAGAACAAGAAAATGTCGAAGTTGAAACAGCATCAATTGAATTACCAGCTGATGTTGAAAATGCTTTAGATATGGACTTATCTGGTCGTATTCATCGTGAAGTTAAAGCTGCAAGAAAAGGCTATGGTAGCCGTACATTCTCACATTTTAAAATTCGTTTAGCATCACCTGATGAAATTAGACAATGGTCATATGGTGAAGTCAAAACACATGAAACTATCAATTATCGCACATCTAAACCTGAAATTGGTGGATTATTTTGTGAAAGAATTTTTGGACCAACAAGAGATTATCAATGTGCTTGTGGTAAAAAACAAAGTGGTAATAAAGGCCAAATCTGTCAAAAATGTGGTATTGAAATTACTGAGTCAAAAGTTCGTAGAGAACGTATGGGACATATTGAACTTGAAGCCCCAGTTGTTCATACATGGTATTTAAAAAATTCACCTTCTAGACTTGCAATTCTTTTAGGTATTAAAGCAAAAGCATTAGAAGAAGTTGTATATCATGCATCTTACATTGTTACAGATCCAGGGACTGCTCCACTTGCTAAAAAACAAATTTTATCTGAACAAGATTATTCAATGTTAAGTGAAAAATATTATAACAAGTTTACAGCCTTAACAGGTGCTGAAGCTGTTAAAAAATTATTACAAGAACTTAACTTAGATAAAGAAGTAACAAGTTTACGTAAAAAATTAAAAACTTCATCTAAACAAAAACGTGATCATATCATTAAACGTTTAGAAGTTGTTGAAGCATTTAATAATTCTGATAACAAACCAGAATGGATGGTTATGGATGTTATTCCAGTCATTCCACCAGATTTAAGACCTATGGTTGCACTTGATGGTGGTCGTTTTGCAACAACAGACTTAAATGACTTATACCGTCGTATATTAAATCGTAATAATCGTTTAAAGAAACAAAAAGAACAAAATGCACCTCGCTTAATTACTAAAAACGAAAAACGTATGTTACAAGAAGCTGTAGATGCTTTATTTGATAATGCAAAACGTGGTAAAAAAGCAGCTGTTGAAAGAAATAGACATTTAAAATCATTATCTGATATGTTACGTGGTAAACAAGGTCGCTTTAGACAAAACTTACTAGGTAAACGTGTGGATTATTCAGGACGTTCAGTTATTATTGTTGGACCAGATTTACAAATGTATCAATGTGGTATTCCTAGAGAAATGGCAATTACATTATTTAAACCATTTGTTTTAAGAGAATTACAAAAAGTATCAGGCAATGAAGCTACAGCAAAGAAAAACGCAAATGCAAAATATGAAAAAATGGATGATGATGTTTGGGCAGCTTTAGAAAAAGTTGTAAAAGAACATCCAATCTTATTAAATCGTGCACCAACACTTCATAGATTAGGTATTCAAGCATTTGAACCTAAACTTATTGATGGTAAAGCTATTCGTCTTCACCCACTTGTTACACCAGCGTTTAACGCGGATTTTGATGGTGACCAAATGGCTGTCCATTTACCTTTATCAAATGAAGCACAAGCAGAAGCAAGACTTTTAATGTTGGCATCTAATAACATTTTAAATCCAAAAGATGGTAAACCAGTTGTTACGCCATCACAAGATATGGTTTTAGGTAATTATTATTTAACAATTGAAGAAAAACGGGAACGTCAATTTTATGGTTACCGTGCTGAAGAAAGACTAGCTGAACATTTAAATAAAAACAGAAATGAAGGACATTTCTTCTTTAGTTTTATTGAAGCTGAACTTGCTTATGAACATGGTGAAATTGGATTGCATACAAGAATAGTAGTCGATCCTAATAGTATTAATCAAGTATTTACTGAATCACAAAAAAATATGTATTTAGCAACAACTTTTGGTAAACTTGTATTTAATAGAATTTTACCTGAATCATTTCCATATTTAAATGAACCAACAGTTATAAACTTAGAACATCAAACACCTGATAAATACTTTATGCCTAAAGGTATGAATCCAAAAGACTTTTTGGAAAAATTAGAAGTACCTTCACCATTTAAGAAAAAATTCTTATCTCAAATTATTGCACAAGTATTTAAACAATTACATATTTCTGAAACATCAAAGATGCTTGATAGACTTAAAGATTTAGGATTTAAATACTCAACAGTTTCAGGTATTACCGTATCATTTGCTGATATTAATGTTTATTCAGGTAAACATGCAAGAATTGAACAAGCAAATGCCAAAATTAATCTAATTAATCAATGGTATGATGAAGGTTGGCTAACTGATACTGAACGTAAAAATCACGTCATTAAAGAATGGCAAGTAGCACGTGATGATATTCAAGTTGGCTTAATGGCTGAATTTGATAAGGATAACAACATTTATATGATGAGTGATTCTGGAGCACGTGGTAATGCCTCAAACTTCTCACAACTTGCAGGTATGCGTGGACTTATGAATAACCCTAAAGGGGAAATTATTGAAGTTCCCGTACAAGCATCATTTAGAGAAGGGCTTACCGTATCTGAATTCTTTATTTCAACCCATGGTGCCAGAAAAGGTTCTACCGATACAGCATTAAAAACTGCTGAATCAGGATATTTAACAAGAAGACTTGTCGATGTTTCTCAAGATGTTATTGTTGTTGAAGAAGACTGCGGTACTGAACGCGGTATTATGATGAGATCAATTATTGAAGATGGTACAAAAGAAATCGTACCTTTATATGATAGAATTGTTGGACGTTTCGCATCTAAAGATGTCGTAAATTCAAAAACTAAAGAAGTATATGCAAAACGTAATGATTTAATCACTGAAGAAATGGGTGCTAAGATTATTGCAGCAGGCATTACTGAAGTAGAAATAAGAAGTAATTTAACATGTAACTCCGAAAATGGCGTATGTGCGAAATGCTATGGTAGAAACTTAGCAACAAACACAAGAGTTGAAGTTGGTGAAGCAGTTGGGGTTGTCGCTGCACAATCTATTGGTGAACCAGGTACTCAGTTAACAATGAGAACATTCCATACAGGTGGTGTTGCTTCAGCATCAGATATCACGCAAGGTCTTCCTCGTATTCAAGAACTTTTTGAATCAAGAAACCCTAAAGGGAAAGCGGTATTAACAGAAGTTGATGGTAAAGTTAAAGCTGTCGATCGCCAACGTGGTGGATTATCTGTTGTTACAATTTTAGATAATGCTGAAAAAGAATTTAAATATACTATTGATGCACATGTTGAATCTCTTGTAAGAAAAGGTTCATTAGTTAAAGCAGGACAAAGATTAACTATGGGTTCAATTAATCCTAAAGAATTGTTAAGAATTGTATCTGTTGAAGCTGCACAAACTTATATATTAGAAGAAGTTCAAAAAGTTTATCGTGCACAAGGTGTTGAAATTTCAGATAAGCATATTGAATTAATTATTAGACAAATGTTAAGACGCATTACCATTATTAATGAAGGAGAAACAGAATTACTTCCAGGTACTGAAGTTTCAGTTTCAGAATTCAAGCGTCAAAATATGAAAGCATTTAAAGCAGGTAAACGCCCAGCAGTTGGTCGCCCAATCTTGTTAGGTATTACAAGAGCATCATTAAGAAGTGATTCATTCTTATCAGCTGCATCATTCCAAGAAACAACAAGAATTTTAACGGATGCTGCTATTCGTGGTAAAGTCGATGAATTACATGGCTTAAAAGAAAATGTTATTATTGGTGGATTAATTCCAGCCGGTACTGGTATTTTAAGAGATTCTAGTTTTAACTATGATCGTTCAAACACATATAGTGAAGAAGACGATTCAATGGAAGATTACGGATTCTAAAATAAAAGGTATGCAGGATTTAAAATGTACCCTATAAAACGGACTATCCTAAAAAAAGGATACTCTAATTTTATAGGGTTTTTTTATTGGTATAATATAAATAAAGGAAGGATGATTATATGGGCATACATTATTTTACAGAAACACAAGTCAAGCAACTAGAAAGCAATCCAAATGTAAAAAGAGTCTCGAGAAAATCTAT
>Ga0172378_10001432_pt1 | contig 22012 bp, 23 predicted proteins | sample GrowelOW332metaG_FD_119755 | JGI IMG/M metagenome (GOLD analysis project Ga0172378, IMG submission 119755) | Groundwater microbial communities from an aquifer near a municipal landfill in Southern Ontario, Canada - Pumphouse #3_1 metaG | ecosystem: Environmental > Aquatic > Deep subsurface >... | reverse complement strand
CTTGATTGCTTAAATGAAAATTAGGATTAAGCGGAGGATGATTCAACTTTAATTCATCAAAAGAGGCCAGGACATCGGGATTTAAATGATTAATGGCTTCTGCTTCGGATGATTGGAATCCATAAGTCAATCCCCGAATTGTCATTGAATGAATGAGTTTTGCTAGCACCCTTGCATCAATCGTATCTTCATAAATATTTTTTCCATAAGCCATAATATGCTGACCATTAATCAATATATAGTGATCAATCAATTCTTTAATAGAATTAATTGAATATAACATAAAATAGGAACGCCCCGTTGCTATGACAATCTCATGATGATTTTCTTTTAAAGATTTTAACGCAGCAATGGTAGAAGCGGGAACACATTGATGAGCATTATCATATAAAGTTCCATCAACATCAAATAAGATTAGTTTTCGTTTCATATTATTCACCTATCTTTTATTATATCACAATGTCCCCTAATAAAAAACGTTTTTTCGTTTCCTTTTCCCTTAAAATAGGGTATAATACAATTACGATAACCTTGATGAAAGGAGGCGTTTCCTACGAATACTAAAACAACAAAACCAACCATTGATCACTTTTCTGATCAATCAATCAAAGTCTTTGCTTTAGGCGGGTTGGGCGAAATCGGCAAAAACATGTACGTTATTGAAAAGGGCGATGAAATCATCGTCATTGATTCTGGAATTTTATTTCCTGAAAACAGTTATGGAATTGATTATATTATTCCTGATTATACTTATCTTAAGGCCAATGAGCACAAGATTGTGGGTTTATTTATTACTCATGGTCATGAAGACCACATTGGAGGAATCCCTTATTTATTACGAGTCGTCAATATTCCTGCCGTCTATGCCAATGGAATGGCTGTTAGTCTCATTAAAAATAAAATGTCTGAATTTGCTCGGACTAATTTGAACTTAATTGAATATAGTGATGACTCTATCTACACCTTTAAAAATTTTGTTATTTCCTTTTATAGAACCAATCATAGTATTCCTGATTCTTTTGGAATTGCAATTAAAACCAGTGAAGGATACATTCTTCATACTGGAGATTTTAAATTTGATTTTACTCCAATTGGTCACCAGACTGATTATTACAAAATTACCACTTTTGGCCATGAAGGAATTATCCTATTGTTAGCCGATAGTACCAATGCCGGAGTGTCACGATTTACAACATCTGAACAAAAAATTAGTTCTTCTATTCGCAATTTGTTTACTCAAATAAAAGGGAGAATTTTGATTTCAACCTTCGCTTCTAATGTCTATCGCGTTCAGCAAATTGTTGAAGCGAGTGTCGCAGCTGGAAGAAAAGTTATTGTCTTCGGACGAAGCATGGAAAAAACCATCAATGTTGGTCAACAACTCAACTATATCAAAGCTCCGGAAGGAACTTTTATCAATGCCCGAGAGTTTCCTCATTATCCTCCAGAAAAAATTACGATTTTATCTACTGGATCTCAAGGAGAACCGTTAGCAGCCCTATCTAGAATTGCTGAAGGGACCCATAGAACCATTAAAATCATTCCTGGTGATACCATTGTCTTTTCTTCTTCTCCTATTCCTGGTAATAAAGAAAGCATCAATCGAACTATTAATATGTTATATAAAGCAGGAGCCCAAGTCATCATCAATAGTCCCGTTACCGATACCCATACATCAGGTCATGCCTCTCAAGAAGAACTGAAATTAATGTTGGTTCTCACCAAACCAACCTATTTCATGCCCATTCATGGAGAATATGCGATGCAATATAAACATGTAGAACTAGCCGTTCAAACTGGTGTAGCTCGAGAAAATTGTTTCATCCTTGAAAATGGTGAAGTTCTTACATTAGAAAAAGGAAAAGTACGACTTGATAGCCTCGTACCTTCTGGAAATATTTATATTGATTCCAACAATTCCTTAGCAGATGGGACCATCATTAAAGAGCGTAAATTGTTATCTGATGATGGCATGTTGTCTGTCATCTTTGCTATGAAGGACAACATTCAAATTGCTGACCCCGTCATTGTTTCTCGTGGGTTTATTTATATGAAACAATCAGAAGAGTTGGTTAATAGTCTCGCCTCACGGGCCAAAGACGCCATGGATAAATACTTAAAAACTCACAAAGTCCCCAATTATACCCAAGCCAAAGGTTTTGTTACCAATGAACTTACCACCTACATTTATGAACTAACAGAACGACGGCCAATTATTATTCCGGTCATCATCGAAAATAGTCTATTAAAAAAAGCATAAGATTGCTCTTATGCTTTTTTTTAGGAAGGAACGAATTATTTGATTTGATTCATTCACTTAACTTTACCCCTTTATTATTAAATAAAACTTAAATTAAATGGTTTTCCACCATTTTTTCAATAATTTGAACGGCATTAGAAGCAGCTCCTTTACGAATATTATCAGCCACTACGTATAGTAATAATCCATTATTACTGGCAAGATCACGACGTATACGCCCTACATAAACTAAATCATTGCCATTGCTATCTAGTGAAGTCGGATACTCATGCTTTGACAACTGATCAACAACCGCAATTCCCGGAAAAGAAGCTAGAACTTTTCTCACGTCTTCTAAAGTAAATGGTTTTTCAAGTTCCAACGCGATGCTAACGGCATGTGAATTCATCACGGGAACCCGAACACAGGTCGCTGAAATTGGTAAATTAGGTTCATGCAAAATTTTACGCGTTTCCCACACCATCTTCATTTCTTCTTTGGTATACAAATTGTCCATGGCAACATCAATTTCCGGAATACATGTTTTTGAAATATCATATGGATAAAAATTGGGCTTTTCACCGTTTGACGTTCTTTCTAAATCAAGCATTCCTTTGAATCCACTACCAGAAACAGCTTGATACGTATTATAATGAATTTTAGTAATACCATATGCGTCGTGAAGAGCTTTCACGGGAAGAATGGATTGAATGGTCGAACAATTGGGATTAGCAATAATTCGATTCATCTTCACATCTTCAAAATTAACTTCCGGTACGACCAGTCCAACAGTTGGATCTTGACGCCAACAAGATGAATTATCGACCACAATCGCACCACTTGCTTTCGCAATGGGGGCAAATTGACAACTGACTTGACCACCTGCACTAAAGATAGCAATATCAATTCCTTGAAAACTCGTCTCACTCAACGCTTCAACTTGTACTTCACGTCCGCAGTATGATATCATTTTCCCTGCACTTTTTGCAGAAGCGAGTAATCGCAATACCCGAATAGGAAATTCGATTTCTGCCAGTTTTTCAAGCATTTTTCCTCCAACAAGACCAGTCGCACCCACTATAGCAACATTATACATTAGCATCCTCTTTTCTAATACGAGCATAAAAATAAATATCCTCTTGATTCAATTGATTTCTAAAAATTGGTTTTGTTATTATTTGGTGACCTTCTTGACTTTCAATCAAATGTGACGGCATTCCATTGATCCGTTTCATTCGGCAATAATATGAATGAGGACGATCTTCTACTACAAATGACCCATCTAATTTCAATGAATATGAATCTTGATGATTTTGTAAAGCTAACAGATCATCTATCATCGCACAGGCAGTGGGATAACGACCTGCCCCTTTACCAATAAACGTTAAATCTTGATAATAATTAGTGGAAACAATGATGGCATTGTTTTCATTTTTTATTTGACTAAGTAAATGATGATTTTCCACTGCAACCGGTTCAACTGATGCAAAAAGCCCATCAAGGGTCGCTATCATTTTAACAGTATAACCACGATGCTTTAAATATTCAATATCATCAAGTTTGATATGTTTCATTCCAGCATGAGGAATAGTACGATAATCTAGCCTTTGATTGGTAGCAATCATTCCTAAAATAGCAATTTTACGAAGAGCATCCAATCCCTCAATATCATTAGTAGGATTAGATTCGGCAAATCCAAGTTGTTGAGCAACCAAAAGTGCCTCTTCAAATGTTTCTTTTCTTTCCATTCTCGTTAAAATGAAATTTGTTGTTCCATTTAAAATACCTTCAATTCGATTAATATTATTGGTTTGCTTGATGTGATAAAGCGGTCGAATAATAGGAATTCCTCCACCAACACTTGCTTCATATGCGAGTTCTACTCCCATCTCGTTTTTTAAAGCGGTCAATTCTTCTCCATAACGACTGATCACTTCTTTATTAGCTGTAACGACTGATTTTTTGTGTCGCATGGCTTCTTGGATAGCCTTATATGCATAAGCTTCTCCCCCCATCGTTTCAACAATTACCTCAATCGTTGGATCTTCTAAAATTTCTTCTAATGAATGGGCATACAATGCCTCATATTTGGAATTGATAACACGATCCCATATTTTTATAACAGTCAGCGGAAGTCCGCGCTTTTCTATAATGTCCATGACTCCTCCCCCAATGGTTCCAAGTCCTAATATTGCAATTTTCATATTATTCCATGGCGATGAGATTAATCATTTTAACTCCTCGCAGTCCTTTCATACAGATAATCATCTCATCTACTTGATCACTAATCGCCTCAATATTAACCGTAATGACTACATAGGCAACACCATGAATAGGAGCTTCTTGATGAATGGTAATGATATTCGCTTTGATATTTGCTACATAATTGATTAGATTAGATAAAACGCCCGCTTCATCTTGGAGATAACACCCAATAATAGCACGTCTTCCCAAACTCTCAGTGGGATAAAAAAGGAAATCCTTATATTTATAATAAGTTGAACGACTAATTCCCATTTTATTACACGCCAAAGACACTGTCATATCATGATGCTCAATCATATGACGAACATCAATCACTTTTGAAAAATAGGAAGGGATGACACTTTTATGAACAATCAAATAATCATTTTTCATAAGTCATGCCTTGAGAACTAATGTCGTATAATCGTGTCTCCCATCCATCAAAAGATAGCAATATATCGCGTTGAGTCAACACACAAATACTCGCTCCTGCCCCTGATAAAAAACATGGGATAGCTCTAGCTCGACAGTATTCCAAAATTTCAAGTGCTCCTGGAATTAAGGGAAGTCGATAAGGTTCATGCCATCGGTCATAGACCATCGCTGCAAGGAGCGTCTCATCTCCTTCTTTTAAAGCCTGAGGAATAAGAAGGGCATGAGATAAATTAAAGACGGCATCTTCAAGTGATATCGTTTTGGGAAGAACAGATCGAGATAACGTGGTATCTAGACTCATGTGCGGGATCAACAAAATCGCACGCCATCGCAAATCAACTTCTAGTGAGCGCATCATAATCCCCTCAGTTGTCATCACTGAGGTTGTCAGTGATCCATAAATAGCGGCAGCCACATTATCAGGATGATGTTCATAAGCCGTGGCTTCTAGTAACAACTCTTCGTTGGTAATGGGTTCATTCATGAAATAATGATAAGCAACAATACTAGCGATAACCGCTGTTGCACTACTCCCAACCCCTCCACACAAGGGTACCCCTTGCGTAAAGGTAATGCGTGCCGGATATAAAGGACGATTGTTTTTTCGAAAACAATCAATATATACTTGATAAGCGACGTTCGATGTATTTTGTAATTCAAACGGAAAACCTTGCAATTCCATTTTACGATGAGCCTCAAATCGATAAGTATTAAAAGCCTTTAAGGCCAATCCCAAACAATCAAATCCTGGTCCTAAATTAGATGTACTCATTGGAACATGAATTGTAATCATTTTATCATCTCCTTTATTAATAATTGAAACCGACCCTGAACCTCTTCTTGACTCCATACTGTGCGTTGGGCCTCATTGTCTTGATTCCAATCACCAGAAGATGGCAGTCCAGGAAAAAGAGGACCCATCGTGTCCATAAATTTTTCGTAACTAGCCGTCGATACGACAACGGTGAGATGTTGATCGTGAGTTTCCTTACGATAATCATTCATCACTTTATAGGCAACTGCTGTATGAGGATCCATCATATAGTGATTTGTTTTATAAACCGCTTGAATAGTGGCATTAGTCTCTTCAACAGTAGCAAAGCCTCCATAAAATAATTGATAGGCACTTTGATGATGAGGATTAATTGTATAAGTTCCCGTTTCATCTAATAATTTCATACAGCGATTAACTTCGTCTTCTCCCCCAATCCACCATAATAATCGTTCTAGATTAGACGATACTACAATATCCATCGACGGAGAATTGGTCGTATAAAATGGGCGATTCCGATTATATATTCCCGTTCTAAAAAAATCAGTTAACACATTATTTTGATTAGAGCAACATAATAATCGATGAATAGGGCACCCCATTCTTCTCGCTAAATACCCCGCTAATATATTCCCAAAATTTCCAGTGGGAACACTAAAGTTAATGGCTTCTCCGAGTTTAATATGATTATTATTAACTAGTTCTTTATAAGCATAAAAATAATAAGTAATTTGAGGAAGGAGGCGACCAATATTAATTGAGTTAGCACTAGTCAACAGCGGATAAGTAGAAAATAACTGTTTGACTAATGATTGACACACATCAAAATTTCCTTGAATAGCAATTGAATGCATATTTTGACTTGAATAAGATAACATTTGATGTTCTTGGTATGGACTAATTCCTTGGTAAGGGTAAAACACAATGACTGACGCATGCGGGATTTGCGAGAATCCAGCAAGAGTTGCGCTCCCGGTATCACCAGATGTAGCCACTAAAATCACTCGCTTTTGTTTTGTCTTTTGTTCTCCAAATTGATAAAGATGAGGAAGTAATGATAAGGCGATGTCTTTAAAGGCCTTGGTTGGTCCATGAAATAACTCAAGAAAATACGACTCCCCCACTTTTATTACTGGAGTAATCTTTGACCCTGGAAAAGTCGATATCGCCGCTTTTACCATCACTTTTAATGTTTCCTCTGGAATGTCTGGCAAATAAGCAGTTAAAATACGAACTGCTAATTGTGAATATTCATCATTAAGAACTGACTTAATTGACAGTTTAGGAATAAAAGTTGGAACAAATAAGCCTCCATCTTTGGCTAATCCTTGCATAATGGCTTCTAATCCTGTTCTACAATCTGATCCTCTTGTACTTTTATACATGGGCCATCCTCCTTTTCGACTTGTGATTATTATACATTGTTTCCATTATAAACACAAGTGTTTTCCCAATAAGCACAATTTTTACGCTGTGAAAACATTTTCTCTCCATTTACAAATAAAAAAAGACATGATAGCATGTCTTATTTTTGATTAATTTCATCTTGAAACAAATGATAAATTTCACGAGCAATTTGGGCATCTTCTAACGCATCATGAGTTTGAACAAGGCTTGGGATATTTTTAAATTCTTGATAAGTCGTAAATAACCCCTTTTCTTGCCGATACGAATAATAATTTTTCATAACTTGCATCAAATTGATGTATCGATTTCGTAAATCCAGGGGCTGTAAATGATTAGTCTTAAACGATTTTTGCATCGCTAAAATATCATTTCTTCCCCAGGCAATGATTTTTACATTGTAATCACGAATACATCGTTCAAGACTTTGATAAAACTCAATATAAGTCGGAGCATTTTGAAAATCAGAATAAATCCGCGATAAGAAGAGTAAAGTTCTCACATTTAAGGCTTTATCGTTAAAAGGACGAAGCAGCGAAGCTTCTTCTAACACGACTTTTCCATCTGGGTCTTCTAAAACAATTCCATATTGAACAATTTCAGAAGTCGGTTTCCCACCCATTCCTGGCAAACTAAATTCTAAATCAAGAAATAATTTATAAAATGGTTTATTGATTAGTTTGCGAATATCATGTTGGATGTCTTCAATATTAAAATAAACTTTTTGTCCATGAATTTTAGGGACTACAATTTTAATAAAATGGTGAACGCTATAAGCCTTCAGTCCATTCACATGGATGCGTTCATCAGAAACGTCTATTAAAACATAGGGGGATTTTTGAAGATATTGCCGGAAATCCTGCATCATTCGATTGGTTAAATAGAAGTATTTTCGTTGTTTTTTAGTCGCAATAGAAATGATGCGGTGATAACGATCAATGGATGCAACTTTGCCGTATACTGTCATGTGTGTCCTTTCTAGTGTCGTTCTAAACAAGCAATCACTTGCGTTTTCTGTTCGTCGGTTAATTTTAATTGATTCAACGCTGTTTTGAAATCATCTTGTCCTAGAATTCTTAATATTTGATTTTTCTTAACTGGACCAATTCCTTGAATATGATCCAATTGAGAAGATATCACATTTTTGGTGTGTGTTTTTCGGAAGAACGTAATCGCATATCGATGAACTTCTTCTTGAATTTTTTCTGATAATCGATATTCGTAACTATCTTTATTCAAAGGATATCGAGTATTTTGATAATATATAGCCACAGTTCGATGATGATCATCTTTAATCAATCCTGCCACCGGAATCACTCGATTAAGTTGTTGAAGCGATTCTAAAGCGGCATCGACTTGCATTTTCCCACCATCCATTAAGATAAGGGACGGGTTCGCTTCGAAATTTTTATATCGGCGCAAAACCACTTCTTTCATCGTTGCTACATCATTGGCTCCAATCACCGTTTTAATATGATACTTTCGATATAAAGATTTTTGAAATTGATGATGTTGATAGACAATCATCGCACTCACGGGGCTACTGCCACTAATATTTGAATTATCAAACATTTCAATCGTTTCTAATGAAAGTCCCAATTGTTCTTCCAGAGCAAGAATGGCTCCTTCAGTTTTTTCTTGTTTGAGTATCGATAGTTTTACAAGCTCATCTAATTTGTTTTTAGCATTTTCATTTACTAAATTCAATAATTCTTTATTTTTTCCACGTTTTGGAATAATAATAGGATGATTGAGTGCTTCTTCAACCATCGTTTTTTGATGAGGAGCCGCAATAATGACTTCAGGTAAGGGATGATGTTGTTCTACATAAAAACGAACAATGAATTCACTAAAAAACTCTTCTGCGTCCAAAATCAGTGGAAATAATAACCCTCTTCGCTCAATCATTTTCCCATCACGCCAATGAAAAATTTGAATACTAATTTGATCTTTATCTTGAAAATATCCAAAAACATCCGTATCGCGATGATATCCTTCCATTTTTTGCTTTTCACTAACGATTTCTAAATCATTAATAAGGTTTCGATATTCTAAAGCTTTTTCAAACTCAAGCTTGTGTGAAGCCGTTTGCATAAGTTCCCGCATTTTTTTGATTTCATCGGTAGCTTTTCCTTTTAAAAGCGAATCTACTTTAGCTCGCATTTCATCATAAGTCTCTGGTTTGACTTCTTGAATACACGGGGCAAGACACATCCCTAAGTGATAATATAAACACTCTTTTTTAGGAAGAATGCGGCATTTTCGAAATGGAAATATTTTATTCAGCCGCGTCACTACCGTACTGGCAGCACTCCCATTGGGATACGGTCCGTAATAGATTCCTGATTTTTTATGAAGGTCGCGCACATAGATAAGACGAGGATGCACTTCATCAGTGATATGAATATAGGGATAGGATTTATCATCCGTCAAAGAAATATTATATTTTGGTTGGTGCTTTTTAATTAAATTGATTTCTAAAATAAGGGCTTCCGTTTCAGATGACGTAATAATGTATTCAAAATCGCGAATATTAGATACCAACATCGTCGTTTTTGTATCGTGACTTCCAACAAAATAACTACGCACTCGATTATATAAATCTTTAGCCTTTCCAATATAGATAATGGCATCATTTTCGTCCTTCATTAAATAGCAGCCAGGCTTGTGGGGAATCAAATTCAGCTTATCTTTCATCCAATCACCCTTTCTTGTTTATTTTACCATATAAAAACATGAATATCAATTTTTTTCCCCTTGATAATCAAAAAAAAGGTGTTTTCTTAAAATATTAAATTAAATGATAAAAAAAGTCATATTTCTTGCGTTTTTTAATATCATGAGATATAATATAAATATATTCGAATAATGTAATCTATAAATATTTGGAGGAAAGATTATGGCTAGTAAAGGACAAAAATTTCGTACTCATCCAGTTGAATTCAAAGTGTCAGTTGTAAAGGAATACCTTAATGACTCTACTTTAAGTTTAGCCGCATTAGCACGTAAATATGATTTAAACACAGGCTTATTATGGCAGTGGATTCATCAGTATAAAACAACTGGTATCCCTGTAACCCGTCAAAGTGGCCGTCCTCGTAAAGATGGTACACCAATTAACACATCTTCTCATGACACCATCATCATGGAAAAAGAAAAAAATTAAATAATTAAAAATACGGCTTTATGCCGTATTTTTTTATATTAATCTTCTTTTTTAATTTGGCGAAGGATTTCATCAATGCGATTTCCTTGAATAGATGATTCATCATATTTAAAGAGGATTTCTGGAATTTTACGAACCTCTATCCGACGACTCAGTAATCCTTTAATAAATCCTTTGGCTTCCAATAAGACATCTTTTGTATACAGGATTTGTTCAGGAGTTCCAAGAATAGTATAGAAAACCGTCGCAATGGATAAATCTCCTGTCAAATCGACTTTGGTAATGGTCACAAAATGCAAGCGATCATCTTTCACATCCATCAAAAGAATGTTTCCAATTTCGCGTTCAATGATTTTCTCTAGTCTTTCTTTCTTAAAGGCCATTATTTCACCTTCTCCATGACATACCCTTCAACGACATCTCCTACTTTAATATCATTAAAGTTTTCAATAGTTAATCCACATTCAAAGCCAGTACGAACTTCTTTCACATCGTCTTTAACACGCTTAAGTGAATTCAAGATTCCGGTATAGACCACTAGGCTATTGCGAAGGAGGCGAACATTACTATTTCGACGAATTTCCCCACTGATTACAAAACAACCAGCAATGGTTCCGATTTTAGATGCTTTAAAGATTTCACGAACTTCAGCTTGACCCGTTACTTTTTCTTCGAAAACTGGATCGAGTAATCCCTTCATGGCTGCTTCAATGTCTTCAATAACTTTATAAATAACGTTATATAAGCGAACTTCAATCCCTTTTGATTTGGCTTCTTCAACGATTTTTGTATTCGGTCTAATATTAAATCCAAGAATAATGGAATTAGAGGCCACCGCTAAGGAAATATCCGTATCCGTAATGGTTCCAACAGCACTTCTTACAATTTCAATTTTAGCCCCTTCAACATCTACTTTTTCTAAAGAACTTTTAAGGGCTTCGATGGATCCTTGAACATCTCCTTTAACAATCAGGCTAAGTTCTTTGGTTCCTCCATCCATCTCATCAAATAAACTCGATAATGATCGGGTTTCTTTACGAACATGGGTTTCTTGATAGGTCCGAATCATTCGTTGTTCTGCGACCAATCGCGCTGTTTTTTCATCCTCAAATACCATGAACCGATCTCCAGCATTAGGGACTTCCAATAATCCGGTTACCTCAATAGCTTTAGAAGGCCCAACTGACTTAAGTTTGCTGAAGGTTTCATCTTGCATCGCTCTAATTTTTCCATATGTACTTCCAACAACAATGGGATCACCAATTTTGATGGATCCATTTTTCACAAGCAAGGTAGCAACAACGCCACGACCTTTATCAATCCGAGCTTCAATAACACTTCCATATCCCAATCGATTAGGATTGGCTTTATATTGTTCCATTTCAGAGGTTAATAAGATCATTTCTAATAGGTCTTCAACCCCTTTTCCTGTTAGAGCGGACAAGGAAACAAAAATTGTTTTTCCTCCCCATTCTTCTGCTAATAAATCATATTGTGCTAATTCTTGTTTGACTCGATCAGGATTAGCTTGTGGTTTATCCATTTTGTTGATAGCAACAATAATGGGAACTTTAGCCGCTCTAGAATGTTCAATCGCTTCAATCGTTTGTGGCATCACTCCATCATCGGCAGCTACCACTAAAATAACAATATCCGTCACTCCGGCTCCACGTGCTCTCATTTCCGTGAAAGCAGCATGTCCTGGGGTATCAATAAAGGTAATTAATTTACCACTTTTACGAACTTGATAAGCACCAATGTGTTGCGTAATGCCTCCAGCTTCACTGGCAACCACTTTTGCATTACGAATGGTGTCTAATAAGGTTGTTTTCCCATGATCAACATGACCCATAATTGTTACAATGGGAGGTCTTTCTTGAAGATCGGCTTCATCATCAGCAAAATCAATAAATTCAAATTTTGTAATATCCGTTTCAATTTGATCTTTTAGTTCATATCCAAATTCTAAAGCGAGTAATTCAATGGTATCCCGCTCTAAAACTTCGGTAGCACTGCTCATATAACCCAATGTAACAAGTTTACGAACGACATCACCGATACCAACTGATAATCCATCAGCAATTTTAGCGACGGTCATCCCATCGATAAAATATAAAATGCGTTCATTTTTATGTTTTTCCTTTGGAAGATTGGCTTGACGATTTTTAGTCGTTTTTACTTTATTCTTTTTAACATTTTTTAATCGATTATAAGTCGGTTGTTCTTCAACGAACTCTTGATACTCATCATATACATGAGTCAGTTCAACAGAGACTTCTTCTCGTTTCACTTTTTTCACTGGTTCTTCTTCCTCATTCAAAACGACCGGTGTTTTTTTGGGATGTGTTGAAGCCTTAGTGTCTACAGCGGGTTTCTTAACCCCTATTTTCGGCTCTGTTGCTTTTTCAGCCTTTTTAGGAGTCACAATTGGGGCTGGCTCTTGAACAAGTTCTACCGTCTTTGTGGCTTTTGCTATAGGGGCCTCTATTGGCTTTTCCTGTTCAACAGGTTCTTCAACAATTTCAACTTTTTCGACTGGCTTTTTCGATAACTTTTTAATGTCGACTTTATATACTTTCCCAAGTTTTTTTACAATTTCAGGCTTGATGTCTGTTTCTAAATCGGCTTCTATTCCGACATTGTCGAGTCTTTGCAATAGATCCTCTGCAGGAACATCTAATACTTCAAGAATCTCTTTAACTTTCATATGATTACCTCTTATATTTTTCTAAGGTTTTAACCATTCCCTCATCGGTAAGAGCGACTAATTTTCGCCATTTCCCAATTGATGAAGACAATTCATCAGCCGTATAATCGCACCAACATGGAACCTTATAAAAATAACACTTTCTTTTAAATTTATCAATCGTCTCGAGGGAGGCATCACTAGCAACTAAGACTAGTTTTATCTTGTTTTTTTGCAAACCCAAGATGATGCTATCCTCACCGGTGATGATCAACCCGGCTTTTTGAGCAAGTCCAAGAATGGATAGTGGATTTCGATTCATTATTGATCAATCTTAGCCAATAATTCATCATAAATCGCATCAGGAATCGTTATCTCTAACTGTTTATCCAACATTTTTTTCTTTATGGCAAGCATAATGGCTTCTTTCGTTTTTGATAGGTATGCTCCTCGTCCGTTCATCTTTCCAATGGGATCAATCTTCACTTCTCCCTCAGGAGTTCGAACGATGCGAAACATCTCTGCTTTAGGATGAGGGGTGTTAGTCGCCAAACATCGACGAATTGGAATTTTTTTGACTTTTTGCATAAGTGTCTCCTAATTATTGACGTTATAAGAGTAATCAAGTCCTTCAGCAATGGCGTCTTCTAATTTTTTAATATCTATTTTCCATCCAGTTGCCAATACCGCTAATTTTGCATTCAGCCCTTTAGAACCAATCGCCAGCGAATATTGATCTTCATTGACGATGACAATCGCTTTTTTAGTTTTATCATCTGTAATGACACTCAAAACCCGAGCTGGAGATAGTGCTTCAGCAATCAAATCCACTGGATTTTGTTTCCAAACAAAGATATCAATTTTTTCTCCATTTAAAGCATTATTAATTGCTTTAATCCGCGATCCTTGTGACCCAACGCACGCACCTTTGGGATCAATATCGGCACTTAGCGCCATAACTCCGACTTTACTTCGCACTCCTGGTTCACGGGCAATGCCCATGATTTCAATATCTCCTTGAGCAATTTCAGGAATATTCATTTCAAATAGTTTCCGAACAATTTCTTTGTTCGTCCGAGAAATAAACACTTTGGGTCCTTTTCCTGTGCGCTCAACTTTACTGATGTAGACTTTCTTTTCTTCACCAATTAAATAGTTTTCACTTTCGATGGAATCTTTAATCGACATCGTCGCATCAACCCCTTTGCCTAAATGAATGATAATAAATCGATCATTTTTAGCACTGACGCGGCCCGTAATGATTTCTCCAATTCTTTCAGAGAAATAATTATACGCATCTTCGCGTTCTAAAGAGGTGAGTTCATTAAGTAAGTTTTGGCGAAACAAAGAGGCGGCTTTGCGTTTAAATAACGATAAATTTACTTCTTCGCGTAATTCTTGCCCCACTTTGATTCGAGGTTTAATTAAACGAGCCTCTTCAAGGGCCATTTTCTTAAGCCCCTCTTCTTTTTCTTTTGGTGCTCCCTCTTCAGTCACCAATTCATCGACGACTTCATAGGTATCATAAAACTTTAGTTTTTTCTTTTCCATGTCAGATTCTAGTTTGATGGTACCATTATAAGGAACATCACTGTTTTTGCAAGCAATTCCCATGGCGATTTCTACTTTCGCAAGAATATCTTCCATGTCCAGTCCCCGATCAAAGGCAATGGCCTCAAGAGACTCAAAAAATTTTTTATTAATCATATTCTCCTCCTAGAATTTCACAGCCAACCGAACCATACTGATTTGTTGGTGTAAGATTTTAATTGATTTTTGTTTTGTTTTGTCTTGATATAAGACATCTATTCCGTCCTCATCATATGAACTCAGAGTCCCATAAAATTCTTTTTGCCCATCTAGGGCAAGATAGGTCTTTACATAAATATAAGAATCCATAAAACGAAGAAAATCTTCTTTCTTTTTCAATGGGCGTTCTAACCCAGGAGAAGACACTTCTAGTATGTATTCAACATCAATAGGATCCATTTCATCTAAGCGAAGACTAATGGCTTCATTTAGAGCACTCGCCTCGTCAATTGAAAGGCCAGCCGCAGAATCAGCAATGACGCGTAAATAATATTGGTGATGAATTGTTTCCCAAATGAGGTCTTCAACGACCAAATGAAGACGATTAGCCTCGTCATCAACGATGGTTTCAACAATATGTGGTAAACTTTTCATAAATCCTCCATAAAAACATAATCAAGGGAGTGAGAAAACTCACTCCCTAACTAGACAATTTATTATACCATATAAATAGAGATTTGTCAAAAAGGTTTCTTGGATTATTTTAGAACTAAACAATTCTTTATGAAGTCTTTTTCCAGTCAATAGGTAATTGCTTCCACTTGACTAATAACTCATTCACTTTTTTAAAGTGTCCACATCCAAAAAAGCTCTGATAAGCAGACAATGGACTGGGATGAGATGCCTTTAAAATAACATGATGAGGATTAGTAATCAATCGACTCTTTTTTCCGGCATCATTGCCCCATAGTAAGAAAATAATAGGGTTCGTTCTTTCATTCAAACGCCGAATGATTTCGTCAGTGAAAATTTCCCAGCCCTTTCCTTTATGAGAATTGGCAATAGGGTAACGAACAGTTAACACCGCATTTAAAAGTAAGACGCCTTGATGAGCCCAATGAGTTAAATTGCCACAGGTTCCCATCGCGATATGACACTCTTGTTCAATCTCACAAAAGATGTTTCTTAACGATGGGGGAAGGGGATTTTGATCGCCAACCGAAAAGGCCAGCCCGTGGGCTTGGTTGGGATTATGATATGGATCTTGTCCAAAAATAACGACTTTTGTATCTTGATAGGACGTATATTTTAGCGCATTAAAAATATCATTCATGGGTGGAAAGATGGTATATTGTTGATACTCTGTCAGCAAAAACGATTTAAGTGTTTGATAATATTCTTTTTGAAATTCGCCCGATAAGAGATCGTCCCAATCATTTCCAAAATAGACCATTAATATCCTCCTCGTTGCATAAATTGATATAAAATAATCGATCCCGCAATGGCCACATTCAATGATTCTAAAATGTCATGAGTTGGAATATGAACCATTTGTTGAACTTGTTTTTTAGCATATGAAGATAACCCTTGCCCTTCTGATCCAAGGACAATAGCAAACCGATGAGGGGGAGTTATTTCATGAAGAAAAACCCCCTCTTCAACATCTGTTCCATATAATTTCACCCCTTGCATAAGAAAAAGGGGTAAGATCTCTTCTAAAGGATTTACATGAATATCTAAATAAAACAAAGCTCCTTGCGTTGCCCGTAACACTTTATCATGATACATATCAACCCCATTGGGAGTGGTAATGATGCCTTCAATCCCAAATCCCAATGCACTTCTAATCAGCGTCCCGAGATTTCCAGGATCTTGAATACCATCTAAAATTAAATATCGATCTCGATTCAAATCATTTGAATTGTTCATATTACAAATTCCCATAATTCCTTGAGGAGTCTTGGTTTTAGCAATTTTTTGAATGATTTCCATAGAAACCAAGGTTGATGGAATTCCTGACATAGCATCCATCTCTTGTGTAATGATTAATTCTTGTAAAATTCCAGCTTGGTGGGCTTCCCGAACTAAATGATACCCCTCAACAAGAAACTGCTTGCGTTCATTTCGAGTGGCACGATCATGCAACAATCCCCATGTTTTCACCTGTGAATTTTGCAAGGAAGTAATAGCTTTCATTGAAGAATATCCTGTAAGAAATTAAAATATACCCACAGTCCCATGCCAACTATCAAAACAGTTTGTCCAATCCAAATATAGCGGAAAACTTTTCGATTAAAGAGCGAGCGAGTGGCATATGTATATAAAATCCACGATAAGAACATTCCCAAAATAGGGAGAGCATATACGAGTAAAAATAAAATAATATTATAGAAAAATTCGGGAGCATTATTGGTGATATCATTTAAAGGAACATTAAAAATAGTAATCAACCAACTTGAAAAATTAATCCAAATCATTGATGATAAAAACGGAAAATATAAGATAAGCTGTATAATGCCATATCCATACATCCATATTGGTATTTTATCATAGATATTTTTATGGGTTTTCTTAAGTTCTTTGATTTGCTTACGAATACCTTTAGCTTTTTCCTTTAATACAAGATACTGTTCAATCATGACATTGCGCTCATCGATGGATCCCTCAGTGGCTTTGTTTTCCATTTCTTCCATTAATACTTCAAGTTGTTGCAACTCAATCGCCAGTGTTTGTTCAGGACCCTCTTCAACTGGGGTTTCTTCAGAGATTATATTAAGGTCATTGGGGTTATTTTCTTCTGGATTCATTCTAAACTCCTTATATTATATTTCGTATAGCCGATAGGGGCGAACGATGGTTTTTTGTTTGGTTGATAACGAGTAAGTATCAATATTAGCAATGGCCACCTTAATAAGGGGCGCTAAATCACAGACTTCTTCTTCACGAAGAACAGCTTCGATTCGTGGCTTTATCACAGGATGTTGAGGGACAAAGATTGTACAGCAATCTTCATAAGGGATAATCGATATCGAATAGGTTTTAATCTGCTTAGCGAGACAAACAATTTCTTCTTTATCATTCGTAGCAAGTGGGCGAATAACCGGAAGCGTCGTCACTTCATTGACTACTTTCATACTTTCAATTGTTTGCGATGCAACTTGTCCAATACTTTCCCCATTGATTAGACAATCTAAATAATGGCTTCTAGCATATGTATCAGCAATCGTCATCATCGCTCGACGCATGAGTGTAATTAAATAATTGGGATGAGCTCGTTCTTTGATGCGTAATTGAATATCCGTAAAGGGAACCACATGAAGTGTCATTTCTCCATCACTTGTATATTCACACAATCGTTCCATAAGTAAAATAACTTTTTGTAAAGCCTCATCCGACGTATAAGGAGGAGACGCATAATGAATGGCCTCAATTTTAAGGCCTTTACGAATACAGCAATACCCAGCAACAGGGGAATCAATTCCTCCACTAATAAGCAATAAGCCATTACCGGCCATTCCTGATGGATATCCTCCCAATCCTCTTATCACTTTAGTATAAACATACGTTCCTTCACTTCGTAAATCAATAGCCAAAGTCACTTGAGGATGATGTACATCAACAGATAATCCTTCAACTTTGGGTAAGACTCGTTTGGCTACCTCTTGAGAAATTTGAATAGAGGTCAGGGGGTAGTTTTTATTAGCACGATTGGTTTCCACTTTAAACGTGAAGGGAAGGGTGTGTTCTTCTAAACAAAAAATAGCTGTTTTTGCAATCTCATCTAAGTCATTTGAGGTTTTTTTACACAGACTGAAGCTATAAATTCCAACAATAATTTGTAATTGTTCAATAACTTCTTCTTCATTTGTTCCATTTAAATAAATATAAAAGCGATAATCTGTATTAGCATAAGTAATCGTCGGAAATTGCCATAATTTTTTTTTGATATTTTGAATCATGCGTTTTAAAAATTGTTTATAATTATCCTTCTTCAGCGTCATTTCGCCAAAGCGGACTAAAATCATATCATACATATTGACTCCTTATAATTGATTTAGAATATAAAGCAATTGTTTCATCTCTTCATGCGTTGTTAAATGGGACAAGGTGATACGAATAGATGAGGTAGCTCGTTTCAAATCGTGTGTCATCGCAAAAACAGTTCGTTCAGGCTTTTGCAATTTAGATGAACAAGCAGAACCAGTCGAAACATACATATGCGAAGCTTCTAAATGATGAACGATGGTTTCTCCTTTAATAGAGGGAATCGACAAATTAATGACATAAGGACTCCTTTTATCTAAAGGTGTATTGATGAGAATTTTGGGGTGTTGTTGCAAAGAGATAATAGCTTCATGAAATAACTCCGAGACATATGCTTCGTGTGCTATGGTCTGAGGCCAAAATTTTTTTATTGCTTTAGCAGTGGCAACAACCAATGATAAAGCAATGGTTCCTGGACGAAGTCCATATTGAACTTCAGATCCATACATAATTTTATGAAGAATGACTCCTTTTTTAACAAATAATCCTCCCACTCCTTTAGGACCATACATTTTATGAGTTGAAAAACTAAATAAATCGATATCATTTAAATCAAATAGAGGACCTATTTTACACAATCCTTGTACAACATCCACGTGAAGTTTGGCTTTGGGAAATTGCTTCATGAGACCAATGACTCCAGCAATATCCATGACAGATCCAACGATGTTGTTCACCCACATGATTGATACTAAAATAGTATCATCATTTAATTCGTTTTTTAAATCGTCAAGTCGAATGTGACCCGTTTCATCTACGTCTAAGTAACACACTTCAAACTGGCCCTCTAAGGATTGCATAGTTTGATATACACTCGGATGTTCAACTTGAGTTGTAATGATTTTACCCGTCTTAAATCCTTTAGTATATCCTAAAATTGCAAGATTGTTGGCTTCAGTGGCACTAGCAGTATAAATCAAATCATGATTTGATAAAGAAAGTGTATTTAAAATATCATTGGTTGCTTGACTCATCATTTGATTGGCTTCTTTTCCTAGAAAATGAAGAGATGACGTATTAGCAAAAAAATATTTTGATGCTTTCACATACGCCTCAAATACCTCCGAGTCAATCGGAGTCGTCGCCCCATAATCAAAATAAATCAAATTTGTCATCTCTTTGCTCATCATGTGGAAGGCGTCCTTTCTTAAAAATGAGGATATTGTTGTTCAATTTCTCTTTATTATTATACTACAAAAAAGTCTTATTGAAAATATATACTTGAAAAAAGTCGATAAATGGAGTATATTAAACCCAATAGTGGAGGCATTTATGATAGATCAAAAATTAAAAGCACTCTTAGAAGGGGTCAAAGAAGAAGTCACCATTTTATCTTTATCTACTGCTTTCTTGTATCACGAATTATGTGATGTTAATTGGTTGGGATTCTATTATTCCAAGAACAATCAACTCTATTTGGGCCCATTCCAAGGACTTCCTGCATGTATTGAAATCCCCTATGGGAAAGGGGCTTGCGGTCGCGTTGCTCGTTCTAAAGAACCGCTCATTATCGCTGATACTCATGAGGCGGCCAACTATATTGCCTGCCACTCAGAAACACGTTCAGAAATGGTCTTACCTATTATAATTGATGATGCTCTTTATGCCATATTAGATATCGACAGTGTATCTATTAACCGTTTTAGTGAAGAAGATAAGCAGCATTTACTTGCTTGTACCTACGTCATTGCCGCTTCCATCAAATCTATTTAATCTATTTTCTTTAATTGTTTCCTAACAATTATGTCATATGGGACGAATCGACAATTCACTATATAATATAAATAAAGCTAGACCAAATGGTCTAGCTTTTAAATATCATCTTATTCTTCAACAAACATAATAACTGCCATTTCAGCAGCATCACCGCGACGAACACCAGCTCTTAATACTCTAGTATATCCACCTTTGCGATTAGCATACTTAGGGGCAATTTCAGAGAACAACTTTTGAATTGCAAATTGATTTTCATCAGCTTTCTCAAAACGAATCATTTGAGCCGCTTTTCTACGAGCTGCTAAATCGCCTGCTTTTCCTAAAGTAACCATTCTGTCAGCAAGACGTTGTAGTTCTTTTGCTTTATGATAAGTTGTTTCAATTTGATTATTAATAATTAAGTCCGTAACTAAGTCGCGTAGCAAAGCTTTGCGTTGGCTTGAATTACGTCCTAATCGACGATAGCCTAATGACATGTCGTTTTCCTCCTTCTTCCGCTTATAACCGTTTATTTTTCATCTTGATCATCATTATCTTCTGGATCCATTTCAAGAATGGTATCCGCAAGCGATGAATCATCAAAATCATCATTTTCATCTAGATCAGAATCTTGTAGTTCACTTTCATAAGAATGTTTTAAATGTAAGCCGATTTCACGTAATTTGGTCACGACTTCTTTTAACGATTTACGACCCAGATTTCGAACTCTCATCATTTCTTCTTCAGTTTTTTGTGTGAGTTCACCAACTGTATTGATGCCAGCACGTTTTAAACAGTTATAAGAACGAACTGATAAATCTAAATCTTCAATCTTCTTTTCTAACTTCTTATTAGCGATTTTTTCTTCTGGTTCATACATATAATTTTGTTCAACAATCGCCTCATTGATAGAAGCTACAACATTCAAATGATCAATTAAAAACTTTGACGCTAAACTGAGTGCATCAGCAGGTTTAATACTACCATTAGTCCAAATTTCAATCGATAGTTTATCATAATCAACTTGGTCGCCAACACGTACTTTTTCAACATCGTATTTACAACGAACGATTGGAGTGTAAATGGAATCAATAGCAATTCGACTAGTGACTTTATTTCCTGATTTATCGTAAGAAAAAGCTTTATTTTCATTTGCACTGACATATCCAACACCACGTCGCGCATAAAAACGACCTTTAATTTTCGCACCAACATCCATTGTTGCTATCACGAGATCAGGATTTACAACTTTTATGTTGCTTTCTTTCACAAGATCACTAGCATGAATAACGCCTGGACCTTCCGCAATGAGTGTCATTTCATACAAATCATTTTTTTCATGGGGCATTACTTTAAATAGGTCTGAATCATCAATTGATAGTATGACATTTTTTAAATTTAATACAATTTCAGTCATGTCTTCATGAACTCCTGGAATTGCCATAAACTCATGTTCCACACCTTCAATGTCCATCGAAACAATACTAATACCTGGCATCGACGAAAGTAAGACACGTCTAAATGTGTTTCCTAAAGTGATTCCATATCCTCTTTCTAATGGGGTAATGGTAAATTTACCGTAATGGCTATTATCATCAACAGCATCGATGATGGCTTGAGGTTTAATGAATTCAAATTTTCTCATTTGAGCCCTCCTTTATTTTATTATCCGCGTGGTTTTTTTGGCGGACGGCAACCATTATGTGGAACTGGAGTAACGTCTTTAATCGATGTAATTTCAAGTCCTGCTACTTGCAGAGCCCGAATCGCTGCTTCACGACCAGGACCTGGTCCTTT
>Ga0172378_10001430_pt1 | contig 22019 bp, 28 predicted proteins | sample GrowelOW332metaG_FD_119755 | JGI IMG/M metagenome (GOLD analysis project Ga0172378, IMG submission 119755) | Groundwater microbial communities from an aquifer near a municipal landfill in Southern Ontario, Canada - Pumphouse #3_1 metaG | ecosystem: Environmental > Aquatic > Deep subsurface >... | reverse complement strand
GGGCTCTTTTTTTGTTATAATAAAAAGGAGTCCCGTTATGCAAAAGAAAGCAAAGAAAACACAACAAGACTTAGTTGGCCGCCGCATATGGGGAATGAACCCAATTCAGAAAGTCGTCCCGAACAAAAAGGCCTATAACCGCAAGAAACAAAAGCCGATTCAACAAGAGGATTAGAGGGCCCAGGCCAGGATTCTTTGGTAGGAAGGAAGGAGATTCGTTTATGAATAAAACTCTAAAATATCTTGAAGTTATTTACTCAAGATTAAAGGAACGAATTGCCGAATTGGATGATGATTTGCTTCATATCAACAAAGCACCAGAAAAGATGATTTCTTTGTGGGAAGACCTCAAAAAAATCTTCAAAAAATGAATTAGGAGAGGAAGACTTATGGGCGTAAACACATGCGATGACGAAACATTCAATCTTTATCGAAAACAATGGTCATCTCATCTGCAGAATATTAAACTGCCAGAAGATATGAATCCATCTATCGGGCAAGTTATTCTTTCACAATTGGATGAAGCTTATGCAATACTGCGGATTGATTTTGCCGAAATTGAAGCTTCCAGAGACAAAGCAGAATCCATCATTCGGCAAAATGAACGGTCTAAAGCAAACGGCAAAAATGAAGACGACCGCAAAAAAAACGCTACTGAATATTTGGAAAATTATCCGGTAGACGAAGACGAAACAGTAGATATGTATGAATGGGTCAGATTGTTGAATTATCGTTATAGCATCATCAAAGGATTTGTCGATGTTATCAACAACAAACAGAACCGTCTGATTACAATGTCTGGATTCCTCAAAATAGATACAAATCTTGGAAGCGGCATGCATCAATAAAAATAGGAGGAATTTACATGCAATTTAAAGTATACTACAGCTATGACATTAAGGATAAGCAGTCTAACTACGCTGCCGGAGACAAAAATGCTTTCGTTATCGAAGCAGACGACCGTCGTTTGATTGATAGTAAGATTGTTATTGCTCGCATCCAGCAAATCGCGAAAGAAAAATGTGCAACACTAGGCAAAGGACATACTGTTTTTTATGCCAATTATTATAAAATAGAAAAATTAGAAGGAGATGAATCAACATGAAAACGTTTAAAATGTACCCATTAGGGGAATTCGAAATTAAAAGTGGCGAAGTTATCGTATCAGACCCTTGTTATGCTATCGGCACATGGTGCCAAGGACTCGTCCGTAATGTTAAAAACGGAACGTGGGTGGCCGATGTTGCTTGTTTGGAAGGAAATTTAAACACTTGGGATGAAGGCCGGAACGCTTTTTTGGCCATCCATAACAAAGATTACATCATGCCAATGGGCACAGTTTGGGAGCAATTGGATTTCGATATCGGTGTCGATAGTGGCCAGGCAGGCTTTTACGATTATGCCGGCTACAAAAAAGACGATAGCGTGCCGAATTCCATTAAGAACTCACTTGGCTTTGACTTGAATGAACCAGGCGAAAAATTCTATGCTTACAACTGCGACCTAACTTTGAAAACAGAACACGATGCCGGCGTATTACCAACAGGCGCGGTCGCATCTTCCGGATATGGGGATGGCTCCTATACGGTATCTGTTGTCAAAGACGAAGACGGAAAAGTCGTTGCAATGGAAATTATCTTTATTGATATCATTGGTGGTTCAGATGAAGATGTCGATGATTATGAAGACTTATTAGATTTAGATTTATTTACAACAGAAGGAGATTAACCTATATGCCAAAAAACTTTTTAGTCTTAGACTTTGAAACAACCGGTCTTGACCACAAGAAAGAACAAGTCACCGAAATTGCTGCCATCCGTTATGATGAAAACTTCAACCGGATTGGTTCTTTTCATACTTATGTCAAACTTTGGGTAGACCATGGCTTGTCAGATTTTATTAAGAAGTTGACCGGTATCACTGAAGAGAAGTTAACATATGGTATGCATGAAAGCGACGCTATGGAAATCCTAGAAGCTATGATTTATGAAGATACGATTGTTGTAGCACAATATGCGCCTTTCGATTTTTCTTATTTGGCCAATTACCGTGTTTTTCCTAGCAACTACATCTGTACCAAAACTTTGACAAATATTGCCGAACCTTTTGAAAAATCAGGGCTAGGCGCTACTTGCGAGCGTAACGGCATTGAATTGAAAAAGGCCCATACTGCCATGGGCGACGTTCTTGCGACTGCGCAGTTATTGAAACTGCGTTTAGACCAAGGATTCGGCAATTATGAAAACTTTGTAACAGAACAGCCGGACCGTCCATTGGCTTTTGTGCCGGAGAACACCATCAAGGTATTGAATACGGAAGACTACAAAAAATAAAAGGAGAGATTTTCCTTGCCAGAAGAGTATTGGATTGATGGTATTCCACACGAACGGGCAACACCCGAAGAGCGGGCTGCCCGCATCGAAGCGGAGAAACAAGCCAAGAAAGACAAGAACAAACGCGTCCCCGGAGAAATCCCGAAGTACATCAAGGGGCGCAAAGAAGGCATGGACTTGGAGAAACGCATCGCCAAACAGTGGAACGGGAGCATGAGCGCGAAGAAGCCAAAGAAGCAACCGAACGTCAAAATGCGCCCGTCCTTTGATGATGACCTGGAACCGGAAGAAGAAGAAGTTTCCGGCATCCAGGTATCCAAGAGTTTCAGCACCAAGTCGCCGACACTTTTTCGAGAAACGAAAGTGGTCGAGCAGGAGGCGAAACGTCAGCCCAACAGTGGCGCCATGTGGTTCGCCAAAGGGGATATTACGTTCGACCATGCCCTGATGGAAGTCAAGGAACGCGGAAGCAAGAATGCCCGTGGGGAGAAAAGCATCTCCATCCCGAAGGAATGGCTGACGAAACAAGCCGACGAAGCTTTCCAGGAAAGACGCGACTATTGGTATCTGGCTTTTGCCTACAAAAATGATGACGGGGTTTATCTAATTAAGCCATATGACCACGAAATCGAAATGGTCAAAGAATTGCGTCGTTTGGCACAAGAAAATGAAGAACTTAAAAAGCAACTGGAGGGAAAGTAAATGGAGATACAAGAAACGTTTATTGCTGGTAATCGTTCCAGCATATTAGAAATTCTGGATTTCAGCACCTTATTGCCTCTTTCTGTCATCAATAGGAAAGACAATAAAAGGGAAGGCATATTGCTTTCCCGAGAAGACGCTATCAATGCTCGTGATTGGCTGAATCAATGGATAGAAAAAGCCAACCAACAGGAGGAGTCGACAGATGAAAACAACGGATAAATTTGTATTCTTTTGGGGATACAAAGATTTTATGAGCAATTTTTATAACAAACCGTTTTACTATAAAGGCAAAATGATTGCTTGTTCGGAAATAGGTTTCATGCTCGAAAAAGCAATACAATTCAATGATGAAGTTATCATCAAAGAGTTGGCGACTGTGACAAAAGCAAAAATCGCCAAGGACTTGGGCGGAAAAGTCAAAAATTACGACGACGCTGTTTGGAAAGCAGTTCGTTTTGACCGCATGAAGGAAGTTTTGGCTGAGAAATTCAAGGACCCGGAATTGCGCAAGCAATTATTGGCTACCGGCGACCGAATTTTGGTAGAGGCTAGTCCTGTAGATAACATCTGGGGCGTTAACATGGACGAAAATCATCCGGACATCGAAACGCCAAGCAAATGGCAAGGTCAAAACTTGCTAGGCATCGCATTGATGGAGATACGTAAAAATCTATAACAATAATTACTTCAGAAAAAGAAAGGAGCATGCACAATGAGTCTTGAACAATTTCGTACATTTTCGATTATTTATATTTTTGTCTATGAATTAATTGTTCGTTTTTTTACCAAGGTTCTGCCGGTCATGCGCAACAACTTAGACGAAGATGAATTTGCTCATATTTTTTCAAGTAAACGGGTTTTTCTGTTCTTTTATATCTTCGTTTTCTTCACCGTTCTTCTTTCTACCCTGCCAATGGTCGGATTTTTATATCTGGCCCAATGGTCACCCATTGCCGCTTTATTGGCATGTGCCCTGTACCTTGTGTACAAAGCTATTCAGGCGTATGAAGAAGACTTGTCCCTAAAAGCCGGCTATATTGTTGATTATGTGATGGTAAATATACCTTTGTTCATTTTGTGTTTCGAGATGGCGAAGAATTAGGAGAATGCAAATTATGTTATTCCATGAAGATTTTGTTCGTTGTACGAAATGTCGCGGTGCCTTTTTTCGAAAGAATGTCACCGTGTCCCTAAACAAAGCGGCCTTCGGAACCGACCCTAAAACCCGACAAATCAGGGAAGACAAGACAATCACAACGTACAATTGCAGTGAATGCGGGCACGAGATGGCATCTGTTACTAATGAAAATGAGAATTTAATTAGAAATTAGCACATCTTGTCATTTATTCTTGATATTCTCTTGTGGAAGCGGTATAGCATGATATAATTTTTTTATGATTATTTATGCACAAGGCTAATATACGCAAAAGCATTTTGAGGAGGAGAATTATTTGGCAGAAGACGCAAAACCAAGATACTCGAATGAATCCCGTGGGTATAAAACAAAAGGTTATTCCTACAAAGACCGTTATATCCACGATAAAGAATGTCCTGAGTGTGGAGGAATGAGCGTCTACAAAGACGAATGGGCCACGCAGATTTCATACAAATGCATGAGCCGCTCTTGTCGACACAATTGGTTCGAAGCCAAAATTTTCCCCAAGAAAGAAGAAGCAACACCTACTCCAGACGGAGTCGAAACAGCAACCGAATAATCAAAGAGGCGCAGCGATGCGTCTTCTTTTTGCTTTGAAACAATATTGTAACAAACCGAAAACTCTCTTGTAATGAGAAAAGGTTACAGTAACCTTAACAAATAAAAGAACGAGGGAGTTTTAATATGACAAAGCTACGCACAAATAAAGCAATTGCCGTCTTCTTTTCAAGTTTACTTTTCTTCTCTTTTTTTTCTATCTTTTCTTTTCAACGGACAAATCAGACGCCGTTCCTTCACCTAAAGCAACAGGTTGCTTACGCAATGGCTTTAGAGGGTACGAATTCAGACAAAAATACGAACTACTTTGAACGATTAGATGAGCAAAAAGAATTGGCTGAAAATGCCATTAAAGAAGAAAAACTGAGAACTATCGCTATCCGCCAAGAAGAAATCATTATCGAAAAAGCGGAGCAAGCCGAAGCAGCCAGACTTGAAGCTGAAGCACAAGAACAGGCGCGTATCGAGATGCAACGCATTGAAGCCGAACGACTGGCCGAAGAAGCACGCATCCTTCTGGAACAAGAACAAGCTGTCCTAGCCGCACAAGAAGAAGCACGAGTCCCCGAAGCTCAAATAGTAGTTGCAACCACAACTGAATCTTCTGCCGGAAGCTTTTCGATTACTTATTACAGTGCTTATGACGGTGCCCAAATAGGCATTACAGCAGGCGGTACAAGCATGGCCGGCGGAAACATCTATACCTCAGACGGTTACCGTATTATTGCAGCAGACCGCTCTGTTTTGCCATTGGGTACTATCGTGAGAGTGACAGTTGCTTCCGGAGCATCTTTCCTTGCAAAAGTCGATGACACGGGCAGTGCTATTGTCGGAAACCGCATTGACATTGCTGTCTCCTCAGCCAGTGAAGCTTACGCTTTAGGGCGTACAACAGCCACTATTACTATCCTAAACTGAAAAGAGAGGGCCCCGGCCGGGGTTCTTTTGGAGAGTTGGAATTGAAAAATTCTAGCTCTTTTTTTTGTTTCACAATTGATTTCCAAATAACGTTGTACTATAATGAGTACACGAATGGGGGAGATTCTCGGAAAAACAGATAAGGAACATTTAGATTTAGCAGTACAATCATATTTAGGAGGAATGGAAAAACAATGAACAAACTATTGGATGAACTCAAGAAAGAAATGACAGGGGTAGTTAATACTATTCAAGAAGAAAATATCGAAGAAGTTAAAATGCAAGTGGATAAATATTTCCAATTAGCGACCGTGATGATTGACTTAATGGGCGGAAAAAGCTCAAAGGTATTAGAAAAAGCGACAAAAAATCCAGCTGTTTTGCCAGAAGCAAAAATTGCTTCCCCAAAAACACAAAAGTCTTCACAGGCGAAAATACCAACAAAAACAGTTGCTGAATCAATTAGAGAAAAAAATCTAAAAGACCTTGCGAGCTCTTTCGATAAACAAAAAGAAGATGTTGGTTATGAATTTAGCAGAAAACTATCTGGTGGATTTACCACGAATGATGTTTTTGTTCCAGAAACAGTCGTCAGAAGTTTAGGTTTAGAAGATGGGGACATGGTTTCTGCTGAACCTAAAATTGGAAGTACACCTTCCAAGACTATTTACGAATTTAAAATTGTTTCTAAAAATACAATACCTCGAGATACCGGCCGTCGAGAATTCAATCGTGCCATTGTGGAATACGATGAATCTTTAAAACTATTTTTCGTTCAAACAAATATTGATGGGGAAACGTTGCGAGTGAATGATGTTCCTATTAAGTTTTACTTGTCCGAAAAAGACGTGTCCGACATGACTATTTCAACAGGCGATATCGTAGATGTTTCTTGGTATGACAGCAACTTCAATAAAGGAAAAGTTTACTGGAGATACCGCACGAACGAATTCAAAAGCGAATTAGCCACCGCACATAGCAAAATGTTAAATCGCAAAGGTTCTGTGTCTGTATCGTCACCTACCGAAAAAGAAGATGTCCCCCAAACGCTATTAGGCAAAAAGATTTGCGTTATTGGTGCAGAAATTTTTCATCCTGAATTCAAAGAAATAGTAGAAAGCCATGGTGGTGTTTTCCTTGGCTACGCAGCCTCTACAAACAAAACGAGTCGCACTGCCGGAATCAAACGTGCTGACCTTGTTCTTGTCGGCATCAAGTATACTTCACACGAAGCTAGCCAACATGCTAATGCAAAAGCAAAAGAATACGGTATTCCGTTTAAGGCTTTTAGTAGTTTCGGAAAAGGCAAATTCTTATCGCTAATCTACAAAGAACTTAAAATTAAAGAGTAAAAAAGGGGAATTCTATTCATGGGGAGACAATTTGTCATTAGTCACAGTCATGGCTATTTACGTTCTTTCGAAAAGATGCTTGGGAATTGGGACTCCGAAGCTGAAACGTTGGTTATTATGGGAAATGTGAATGATTATGGGCACAATTCCTTTCTGATATACAAACGCTTGCTTCAATTAAAAGAAATGTTTCAGGACAAAGTTGTCTTCCTGAAAGGGAAGCACGAACTTTCTTTTGAGAAATTCATTTCCAATCCAAGCATCCACGCATTGGACTATTTCCATAATGGTGGATTGACAACGTTGACTTCTTTTTACGAAAAAGGAATTGGTTACAAATATTTAAGCGACACGAATTATCTGACGGAACAGATTTTGCCTTACACCGATTTTACTGAATTGGAGCTGTATAATAATCTATCCATTCCGTATTATGAAACAGAAAATAGTGTTTTCCTTTCGGAAGAACAAGCAGTCTTAACTGCTGTCATGTATGGAAATTGGGAAAATAAGAAAAAACTTTTCATCACCTCCCAACAAGATTCGGACTTTCAGGTTGCATATTGGAACCAATATCTTTCGGAAGAACTATTCCTTTCCGAAGGATACTCTCCAGAACATGAAATATTATCCGATTGTTTTACTTTTTTAAACAAAAACACTGTTACCCATTTTGAAGAAAAGAAACAACTGCAAACAATCCAAAAGCCTGAAATAATTGCGCACAGTATCTACGATGGTGTAATCGTTTCGGAAATCAAGTTAGAAGCACAAGATTAAGAGCGCCTCTCCGGAGGTGCTTTTTTTTGTTTCCGTACTTTTCTTGAAAAGTAAAAACTTTTATTATACAATTGATTCATCAAAGAAACTTAAAGTATTTGTGCTCAAGTTGGGTTGTTAAATCAATTGCTGTTTCTTAAGGTCAGAAAGGATAAGGGTGGCACATGAGAGAAGAGACGTACACGGTCATGGGGGCAAAAGGCATCAGGGAGTACATTTTGGCGGAAAACCTATCATTCGAAGAAGCGATGTTGGTCATTGAGGAAAAGGGAATGTCCTTTGACAATGTCAATATTGCCGAAGAACATTTGGTTTTGGACAAGCCGAAGAATTTCATCATTGTTTCCGACGCGAACATGATGTTGGAGGAAACCATACTCTTGTTGGACAGGCCCTTGAAGTTCCAGGAACAGTTTGTCTTTTTAGGCAATTATATCTGCGACACTCCTGGTTTTTATGACTACATGACGTATCTTGTAAAACTGAAAAAACGAAGAGATTGTGTTTTTGTAAAAGGCAAGAATGAATACAACCTGCTTGAATACATCAATCAAACCGAAAATTATCTCGGACCTTTGAGCGATGTCCTTTCCTTAATCCGAACCATAGAAAAAGAGCTTTCTTTTCCGCTCTACAGTCTAGCTTCCCGCTTCCCTGAATTTTATGATATTCTGAGTCATTCTTTGGACTTTTATGAAAACGATACCTATATCTTCACGTCAGGAGGATTGGATTTGGAAATTGACTTCTGGAAGCAGAGCCAGCCTGAAGAACTATTTCTCACGACCGAAACGTTCCTCTTGGAACCGAATGAAACCGGCAAATGCATTGTCTTTGGAGACATTTCCTTAAGTTTATTGAACCAAAGCGACATTATTCGCCCGTGGTTTAATATGAACCGCGACAAAATCGGCATCAATGGCAACTGCCGTTTGGGCGGGAAACTTCTTGGTTTGTTCATTCATGACAGCGTGCCTTCCTTTATGGGCATCCGTAATATTGATGCACGAGAAGAAAGGCGTTTGGCCGCAACCCGTTAATTCTTTTTGACAAATAGCCATTATTTGTTCTATACTTACACCAATATCAAACCGCCCTACTCGTGGAAAAGTTAGCGGTTTTTTATTTTCTAAAAATTTCGTCGGGGAGAGGCCCTGCTCGGGCTTATTCGGGCGAAAATAAAACGAGGAGTTGAAAAATATGGTAGAAAAAGCACGTTATATTATGATTAATTTAATCGACAGAGAAACAACTGAAACACAAAGCAACAAGTGTCCTCTTTGCAGAGAGCCCGATTCTTTAAGCGTTACCGATACTTTCGCCAGACAATCCATCATGAATTCCGGTTTGAAATGGCAATGCGCGAATTGTGGAGAAACATTCGTATCCGTAGATACAGCACCAGAAGACATCAAACAGCAAATCCAAGACGACCAACCGATTCTGATTGAATTCTTTTTGGACGAAGTCGAAGAGCTTGTTGAACTGGAATACGATATTATCGAAGAGCAAAATCTTTAAAATCAAAAGAGAGGCCCTGCTCGGGCTTATTCGGGGAGTATTGAGGAAAAACATATTGCTTGCTCATCCTCCAGACGAATCCAGCCTTGCGTTTTTACCAACAGGCTCCCTCAATATTTAGGGCCTTTGTTTCTTTTGGAAATAAAGGCTTTCTTTATTTTTAAAAACTAAGACAAACCGATTTTAATTTGGTATACTATTGAAAGTGCGAGGGGCTTCCCGCCCATTTTCAGGTGCAAATTCAAAAGATTCAAAACAAAAAAAGACGAAACAGTTGCAGAACTGTCTGTATTCTTGGGCAAGATACACTGATGAGACAGCCTAAAAAAAAGAAACCATAGGAGGAACAACATTATGAAAGTGACTTACAACGATAACATCTTAACTCTACCAGCAGGTACGCAGGTAGAAGACGCAAGAACAGCTTTGAAAGCTATCTACCCTGAAATTGCCAACGCAGAAGCAGTGGAAACTGATGGCAACATCGAATTCTTCGTTCGTGCAGGTACGAAAGGTGCAGAAACTCTGCAAGTTATCTACGGAGACAACTCTTTGTCTCTTCCTGTAGATACTACTACAGAAGACGCACGTACAGCTTTGAAAGGCATTTACCCTGAAATCGCAAACGCAACAGCTGTTCGCGAAGGCAATGTTTTGACTTTCACTGTTCAAGCGGGTACTAAAGGAAACTAATCTTTCCTAAGCAACAAAACTGTCCTACCAACTGGGATTCGTTCTCCCGATTCGTTCACCGTTCTGATTTGCATCGGAACACGATTTTCACACACAAACGCGAGAAAAGTCCGGAAACCCATGCGCTGATTACGCATGGGCAATCGGGTGCCATATCCTTTACTAAGTAGAGGAAGGTCAATAACCAAGGTCTTGAAAAGATAAAATAGACCCAAGAAGACGCGCACCTCAACAGGTAAAGCTGTAGGTGATACTGGTGGATACTCTCAGAGATGGGAGAGGGTTGTTTAAATGGCGACCCAATAACACGAAAAAGAGAGGCGGGTTTTCCCGTCTCTATTTTTTTTAATTTTATTTTTTGGAAGGAGATTGTTATGGAAAAGTCATTTAGTTTTGATGTCTTTTCAATCGCTGCGTCAGATGCTCAAATGGAGTCCATTTATGCACAAACAGTAGTGACTGAAAAAGCAAAGACATTACCAAAAGAAAGTACCGAAGAAAGAGAAGCAACCTTTTCGGACGATACTCGCGTACGAGATATCATTCATGGCATTTTAGCTTCGGAGACACAAGGTTTGTTCAAAGATTCTGAAAAAGAAGATATTGAAAAATTCCTTTTAAGAAGCACAAAGTTCCAAGATTTATTAGGCTTGACCGCAACAGAAATGAAAACCCCTGATTGGGCCGCGATTGATAGGGTGAAAGACGAAGCCTACCGAAAAACGGAAAGAATCGGAAACATCACAAACCGCATTCAACAATCAAAAGAAAAAAGAAATGCCATTGTTGCCAACATCAAAAACATTCCGCACATTCATGTGGATAATGACGATGCAGACATCGATTTCATCTAAGAAAGGAGCTCCACACATGAAGCATCACAGCATTGGAAGAGACCAACTTTCTTTGTTCGAAGAAATAGAAGAGGAGGTCAAAGCTTTGGAATTCAACGAAGAAGAAGTTTTACAATTATTAGAAAACAACAACTTAATTAACTTCAAGAAGAACATTTTTCTGGAGGCGATTCGATTCTTTATGAACCAACCCCATTCGGAAATGGTGACAAAAATGCAACGCACCCTCATGGACGCATCGCGAGAAAAAGAATACCCTGGAATCTACGAACCGGTTAATCAAACCGAGACATTCGAAAACTTAAAAGTTCCAATCTTTTTCACCGAAGACGGTGTTTTGGAAAACACTGTAGAAAAAGTCTTGAAGCATTATTTCCCGGATTGCCCTGTCCTAAAAGAATCAGATGCATTTGTGCTACACTTGAGCAGCATCCCGTACCGTCGTTTCTTCTATTTTTCGAATCTGATTCGTGAGAATGAAGCATGGGAAGGTTTTATTAATCAAAACTTTACCTTTGAATACGACACAGCCAAGCTTGCCGGAGATATCGAACGTGAAATCACCGGGCAACAGAACACAAAATGGGCCATTGACAAAAACGAAGTTATTTTGGAAGAAAGCCCTGCTTTGAATTACACAAGCATGACAATCCGGATTCCGTTTTTGGCAAAGGATTACTACAACCCAAGCGCCTCTAGAGATTCACAACGTTTTTCTTATATCTACCCATTACTGACGAAACTGATTGCCTACTCTGCCCGCATGCATTTCATTTCCGATTCTTATGCACAAATCAGTGCAGCCGTTACCGAAGAATTCGAAAAAGAAAGAGTGTTGTATGAAGAGAAGCAACAAAAAGCTGTTGTTAATTTCGAAGCAGAATTGAAACGCAGACTTGTTCCGGTTGAAAGTTTAAATCACAAAACAGCACTTGCTTATGCAAAACGCAATGGAATTGACAATATCCTGATTCCGTTCTTCAATGATTTAAAGGTTACGGAATTGCCGAACATTTCGTTTGCTTTGTACAACAAAGATAACAAACGCGAAAGCGAAAATTGGTTATTGCTACCTCCAACCCAAGAACCGTTGACGATGACGGGCATGGAATATCATGGTGTGCACGATTACATCACTTATGATGCAACAACTTACTTGTCGAGCAACGGCAAAGCACCGCATATCGTGAATGAACAAAGCCGTGTTAATACCCGTATTGATGAAGAGTTGTTCAATCGCATCTTCTTGAAGGAATATGCCGAAACGCCTTATGCAAAAGCATTAACAGACGCTTTTGTGCTTATCAATGAGTTCCCGAAAGCATTGGCCTCGATGCGTACCGAAGACGTTTTTAATGCAGGTGTATTGGAAGAAGTAGAAGAAGAACCCGCTACGCCGGCAAATCCTTTCGCGAACCTAGAAACCTTTGTGTTCGAAAAACCAAGCGAGCCCCGGATTTTAAAGGTCGGCTCACTCGTTGTCGGAGGAGATGTCCCAGAAGACCAACAACTCAATGATTTGCTCGAAAACGGTTTATTTTCGATTCAGGGCATTTCTGTAGAAGGCAGTGCGGATGAATCGCGCTTGCTTGTTGATTTGTTGCCTTTGTATGTATCTTCGGATTTCCCGCAAGTTGATACAGTCGATTCTTTCCAAATCGAACTCGCTTATCCTTGTCTGTATGCTGCGTCCGAACAGGTTATCAGGAACCTTATCCAAAACCTTCCAAGAGTCGCCAAAGACGCACATTCTCACCTGATTGCTTACGGAGAAAAAGAAATGCATTCGCCAGAAGCCATGAGTATCTATGCAGGCGAAGCGCCGATTGAGCCGGCTGTTGTGTCTAACCAACCAACGCCATTCGCTCCATATGCGCCACGCGATTTTTCCCCATCGGATGCTTTTACAGCATTCTTCGATGATGTAGACGAAGATGACGATAGCGATAGCGATAGTGATGACTCAGATTCTGATTCGGATTGGACACCCATAGACTGGCCGACTGCGTATCCGTACGTAGCACCTACTGCTGCACCAACGGGCACTTCTGCTTTGGAAGAAAAAGATGTTGCCTTCATTTATGATGCAGAAACAGATGATGTCCTTGTCATGCAAAAAGGCATCATTACTTGGAGAGCGTCTTGCGAACGTGGGTATTATGATGAATCCGAAGTGAAAGCCACTTTGTTAAGCCATCTGAACCGCGCGTCATCCGACAGAAAAACGGAACTGGGTATTATTATTCGTGGCAATACCTATCTTTTCCCAGTCTTCCAATTACAAACCGGTTCAGTATTGACCGGCATCCCTTATTACAATTAAAGAAAGCGAGGCATCACTATGTCAAGAGGAGCATCATTAACATTAAAGGATAGCCATGTTTCGGTAGAAATCGAAGAAAATGGCATCCATACAAATAAATCAATCGGGTACGATTCCCTTTCCAGTATTTTCGAAAAACAAGGGGATTTTTCCTCCCCTTTCCTTCCGGGGACTTACGGTTTGCAGAAATATGCTGTTTCCAACAATCGTGAATACTATCTTTACATCGAACAACCACGCATCGTTACCTGCAAATACCAAGTAGGTTCATTGAGCGAAGACGACTATTATGTCGATGGAGACGATTTCAGCGACAATGATGCATACGAAGAAGCCCGCGAAGCTGCACGCGAAAGATATGAAGAAGACCGCGATTCGGATTCCCAAGTGAATAAGTTTACTTGCCCGATTTTGGCATGGTTCATTGTCTTGGACAAATCTTCCAGCGGTAGCTATTCTGTTCGCGACACTTTGTTGTACGCATTGAAAACGCCTATTTATACTGGCAAAGAACCATTGTACAAAGCTCCTTTCTCGAACGTTTATGGCGATGGCCGTATTTGTTGGGGTGAAAATGTCATTGAGATTCCGCAGTTGAAATCGATTCAGGGTTTGTCTACGCTTTTCTTTGGCGCTTATGGCAACACCGATTTGGATGAAAATCGTTTCCGCAATTTCAGTCGCAAACATTTCACCGGCGAAGCGCATCTGTCCCTGCATTTCCAAATGGAAGTGGATGCCATGTTGAAAGACAGCGCAAATACACCAGACAATGTATTGGAATTTGTGAACAGCAAACTGTCACAGGAATCCAGCACTATAGACGAAAAATTCAATGCCATCATGAGCAGATACTAGAAGGAGGAACACCGATGACTTATCAACCACCCAAAATGACCCCAACCACCGCAGTTAAACCTGTGGTTGGTGCAACAAAAAACAATGTCGCTTCATTGCCAGTAAAAACGACAGCGAAAGCAACCACAACAACAAGAGTTCCCGTAGTCGTAGAAAAAACGGCTTTGCAGATTCAGTTGGAGGAAATGGTTGCCGCACAGTTGACAGACCGTCAGTTTGCACCCATTACGTATGAAGGATTAACGAAGCAAGTCACTTATGTAACGGCCGCCAATGGTCTGTTTAAGGTAACGAAAACACCGATTGGTTTGTTCAAAGAACAACAGGAAGAATTCAAGACACCCGTTATCGGATTACCAAAAATGGAAGCTGGCGTTGACTTAATTATTCCAAAAATACCATTCAAGTATATAATTCAGGCTTTGTCTTACTACAAAGACATCAATACCAAAGACCGGACGGAAGCTTCCCTTCTTTATTTCTGGAACCATCTGGACAAACCGTTGCCTAACTTGCCAGGCTTATCGGCCGAAGGAAGATTAGTAACGTATTGCCCTATTCAGGTAAACAGTGGCGCTTTGTCCGATTTTACCAAGGACATGAATGTCGCTTGGATGCGTCAAAACTTGGCATTATTGCTTGAGACACATTCGCATTAATAGACCGTCAAACGTGACGGGTACCACCAAGACAAGCATCTTGGTGTTGTGCGAGTAAAACCTTTTCTTATAGACTTGGACTCCCTGACAAGGGTAACAGGGCGGAACCTGATGATATCGTCGCGAGACGTATTCGACTGGACCGTGAACGTAGTAAGCGAAAAGGGCCTTATCTTCTGCTTTCCCTTTGTGTGTGGGTGAAGATAACAGGTATGCGGTACTCTGGTCTTGCGTATAATGTTGAAATTAAAGCGCAAGAGGCAGGCGGAGACGTCCTGCCCGATAGGAAAACAGTATTTGCAAATACTCATTGTATTGGTTATAGTAGTTTCAAATCCAATAGAATGAGGCTGATGATATGAAATTAGATAATAGAAAAGATGAAATTTTGAGCATGTACGATGACGGAATGACTATCTACAAGATAGCCAAAAGCATCGGAGAATACGAACAAGCCGTAAGTAATCTTCTGCGTAAGCATATTGATATTCCGAAAAACGAATATTATGCATTTAACGAAAGTTATTTCGAAACGATTGATTCAGAAGATAAAGCTTATTTTCTTGGATTCATCGCAGCGGATGGATGTATTGCAGCCAACAATAAAGGGACAAAAATCTTGACCATTTCATTGGCTGAGAAAGACCGTTCTGTCTTAGAGTCGTTCAAAGAATGCCTTGAAGCTGAACAGCCGATAAAGGAACTGGCCAGACAACAAGTCCGATTTGTGGTTGCTCGAAAAAAAATCATCGAAGATATCGAGAAATATGACATTGGTGAAAGAAAATCATTGACTATGGGCCCGATTTTGCAGAACATACCCGACGACTTCAAATCTCATTTCTTGAGAGGCTATTTTGACGGGGACGGTTCAATCTTTCAAACAAAAACAGGTTCAAAAGAAATGGTTCATTATGTCGCAATACGAGGAACGAAGGAATTCTTAGAAGAACTTCAGGAGTATTGTGGTATAAAAGGGGCTCTACAGTTCAACACTGGAACCCACCAATGGCGATTCGGAGCTAAAAGCGACGTCCTCAAATTTCGAGATATTATCTATTCTGACTCTATTCATCATTTACAGCGCAAGTACGACAAATTTCCTTGGTAACAAAACGAACACCATGGCGGCCTTCTTCAGTGGCACGGACGACGCGAATGAGAACATGACCCAATTTTACGGAGTTTGGGGTAAAGTGACCGCAGACGAGCCGGATTTCGCTTTCCGTTATGTTGTCGGAAACAGCAAAATCGAATGCGACCCTAACATGCTATTTGACTGGCCGACCTTGGATTACAAAGTCGAAACAACCAAAGTCGAAAGCTTGTTGATTGAAGGAGATACGAGCTTGGTCGATTTGGAATTGACCGGGAACACTATCATCCGAGAAGGAGAAACTTCGGTTACGGAGCACAAAAAGGAAATTTTAAAAGGCCCTTTCAAGATGGTCGAGTATCCGGAGGTGTGGATGACGCAACACTCAAAGGAAGTTTATGTATCCCCGTACGCAGCCTCAAGCGCAAAATATGGTGGTTGGGGTTACGACGCATATGGCGCTTATGGTTACGACCTTTTGGACGATGATTATCCGGATTATTCCAAGTATGCGCATGCCCGCGCCGGAAAAGAATTAGGAGCAAACACGGTCGGAAAAAAGTCCGTAAGTCCAAGCGCCATAAAGCTGGACAAACTACAGGAGTCTTACGAGGAAGTGATTACTGTCACGAACCTGAATCTGACACCCGTAACAAGCGAATTGAAAGAATTCGCAATCGACGTAGCTAAGACGTTTGTTTCTTTGAAAGAAAGCACAGAAGATTTCGAATAATAAGGAGGAAAACCCATGGCAGACATCAGCCACTTAATAGAACCAACATTTTTCCATCATTTACCAGAAGAAACGCAATTGAATTTGAATTTCTTCGTAATTGGGGCAGGGGGTACCGGCGGGTACCTCATTCCCAACTTAGTCCGCCAAGTGGCCCTAAGTAATCAAGCGCGCAAAAAAGAAGACGCTTTGTTGCATACCATCACAGTTATTGACGGAGATGATTTAGAATCAAAAAATCTAATTCGTCAAAACTTTGTTATGGCAGACATCGGCAAAAACAAAGCCGAAGTCATGGCGCAACGATACGGCAGAGCGTTCCAACAGAACGTGAACTATGTGAAGGAATATCTTTCCACTCCAGCTCGCTTTGGCGAACTCATCGGCAATACACTGGACGGAAACCGCCCGACTGCGAAACAGCACGTTGTCATCATTGACTGTACCGACAATAACAAAACGCGTTTGATGATGAGACGTACAGTAGAAGAAACAAGCTACAATACGGTCTTGTTGTCTTCCGGAAACGAAGAATTTGCCGGCCAAATCGTTTGTTCTTTTCGCCCACGTCAGCCAAGACGAATCGATTGGGATAAGTCACACAGCTTGCAGAACCATGTTTGGGATATCCAAACCCCCGATTTCTTCGAACTGTTCCCGAATACGCCCATCGACAAAATGCCAGGCGAATTGTCTTGTGCGGAAGCTTCCGTCAGTTCCCCGCAAAACATTTACACCAACATGACGGCGGCCAATATCCTGTTTGGTTTCGTCAATAAACTGTTGGCTGGACAAGGCATCAGCGAATTGGCTGTTTTCTTTGACACCACAACAGCCGGTCAGCGCGTGTATCGTTCCAAGATTTCCGATTACAAAGCCTTACTGGCTTTGACACCAAGCAATGGCTCTCAAAGCCTGTACTTGTTCCCGCGTGACGTTGTCATGAAATCGGGCATAACCGCGTCTACTCCGATTTCCTGGAGTAAAGTACAGGAACAAGACGCCATCAATAAAGCAAAAGCGACCATACGAGCACAGGAATTATTAGACGCTGCCATCGCTGTTAAGTAGGGGTGGTCCCTATGCTGTCAAAAGAACTGCTTTCCCGCTCACTTCTTGCCGTCTACAAGGAAATGCTTTACTTCGACAGTTCGCAAATCAACGCTAAGTTGAAAGAAGAAATATGGGAACTTTCCCAAGACAAAACGATTTATACCGATAAGGAAATCGAACAGAACGCTTCCGAACTGCAGAAAATAGAGACCATTTCCAAGTACAAAATATTCATGTGCGAAATCGACGGTGCCGTCAAGGTGCAGTACGAAAACGCCATTGAAAAAACGGGAAAACAAATCCAAGCCGCTTCTTCCTTCGTCATCAAATCGGAGGAGGAGCTTATCATGGAAAACTTTTTCCCGATAGCCCCACTCTATGGAGAAACGGACACCAACAGCCACATTGCTGAATTCCAGGCTTTGGTGTCTTGTTTGCGGGTGCTGTCCATCTATCATCCCAATCCGGAAATGATAGATGTGATTATCCATAGCGATTCCGAAGTGCTGACCAAGCAAATCAATCTGGAATCCCGCGTCCGAGATGTCGCCCGCCAGAAATTGCGCGATGAAGCTTTGGAATACAGCAAGCATTTCAAAACCGTCAAGGTCATCTATTTCCCACGGGAAGAAAATGGCCGGGCGGATTTGTTGGCTAAAATGAGCCGGGACCACAAGTCCTGGACTTATTGAAAGGAGGAATGTATATGCAGAAATTAGTAGCAGGTGTCGTTCTTCAAAATGCAGAAAAAAACGCAGTCAAACCATTTGGCGACAAAGAATACCATTATTTCGTCCTAAGCGATGTTTCGCCGGGTGATTTGGTCGTTCTGGACACCGCAAGTGGTTACCGCATCGGTAAAGTCTGCCGTCTTCTGCCTATTGGCGAAAGCAAGTATGCGAGCAAATTCATTATCCAGAAAGTAGATTTGGATGGTTACACGAAACAAATCGAAAAATTGGAAGAACTTAATCATTTGGAAGCCGCTTTGCATGCAGAACTTGTAAAGGAATCGGAAGAAACTTACTACAAGGGATTACTTGCAAGTGAAAACGAAACGATTCGCAGTTTGGCGCAAAGCATTCTTGACAAGCAGTAGTATCAAAAGAACAGAAAGAGGTCTTCGGGTCTCTTTTTTTTCTTTTCTTTTCTTGTTCCGTCATCTGCTCGAGTAGGCTATACTTAAAGAGAAGGGAGAGGACATTATGGAAACAAAACAAAGCTTTGTCTATGTGGAACAAAATGGCAATTCCGTAGGGCTTTTTCGTAGCCATGAGGATGCCAAAATAATGATTGCGGAAATTTTGACCGGAGATTTCGGTCTTTCCGAAGTACAAGCAAAAAAGGTTTTTACCGATAATCGAGAAGGCGAATACTCGATTTATTATGACGAAATCAATCTTTACGAAAAGAGTGACAACGAATGACCAATAACCCCATCCCATTTTCTCACCTGCACACGCATACGCCGGAAGGTTCCTTGCTGGATGGCTTTATGCATATCGACAAAGCCATTGCCCAAGCGAAAGCCTGGGGGATGGATGCGCTGGCCGTTACCGACCACGGCACCATGGCCGCCCACGAGAAATTTTACGGGCAGTGCAAAGCAGAAGGGATTCACCCTGTCTTGGGAATGGAAGCCTATCTCACCCCGAACAAGGCGTTCAAGAAAGCCGATTTCGAAGCCTTCACTTTCATTGAGGATGCAAACGGTGCTTACACCTATGCGTTCTTGACCGAAGAGGAAGCGACGATGCCGGGGACCTCTTGGACGAAAGTCGAAGAATTGAAGCCGAAAGCCTTCGCCAAAGAAATGACCGAAGCCGCGCGGGAACCTTATCTGTTCCCGTTGCTGGAAAAATCCTTGCCGGCCGGCGGGGTGCTACCAACCAAGAAACCGACCTTGACACGAATGGTCAATGCCTACATCAAGACAAAGAACGCAGAAGGCAAATATCTGTATATCGAAGCCGACACGGTCAACCGCGATTATTTCGAATGGTTCCCCCGAAGTGGGCATTTGTTGCTGTTGGCCAAGAACAATGAAGGTTATCAGAACCTGCTACGATTAAACGCCATCGGGCAACTCGAGGGTTTCTATTCGAAGCCCCGGATTGACTTCGAAGACATCAAGAAGTACGGCAAAGGCATCATCGCGACCACTGCCTGTCTGGGCAGCATCACAAGCCGTTTGATTATGAACGGCCGGTTGACGGAAGCTAAACAGGAAATCCAACGCTTGGTCGATTGTTTCGATGAAGTCTATCTGGAAATCCAGCCCTCCAAACAGAAAGACCAATGGATTGTCAACGACCAGATGATTGCCTGGTCGAAGGAACTGAACTTGCCGTTGGTGGCAACCAGTGATGTGCACATGGTCAGCCATGACGATTTGACCATCCATGAATTATTCATGAACATCGGCAAAAAAGGCAACAAAGAATCAGATGAAGAAGACGATGACATTTCCGTTTATGATTCGGCCTACTTCATGCATCCGCAGGAAATGCTGGACAACGGCATCCCGATGGAAGCTTTGCAGAACGCTTACGATTTGAGCCACAAATGCCAAGTCGATTTCCTGGAAGACAAAGCGACCAAGTTCCCGGAATACGAAGTGCCGAAGGGCTACACCTTTGACAGCTACTTGTATAAGTTAGCACACGAAGGATTGTTCGACCTATTCTTTCGGAAAACGTACATCAAGGACTATACCCAATACCAACAACGTTTGGATTACGAATTGGAAACCATCGCCATGAAGGGGTTGTCGGCCTATTTTGTCATAGTCTGGGATTACGTCAACTTCGCCCGGAGTAAAGACATCTTCGTCGGCCCCGGCCGCGGAAGTGGTGCTGGTTCATTGGTATTGTATGCTATCGGTATCACCAACATCGACCCTATCAAGTACGACCTATTGTTCGAGCGGATGCTGAACAGGGAACGGCCGGGAAACCCCGATGTGGACGAGGATTTCGATTATCTCCGTCGCGGGGAAGTCATTGATTACATCACTAAAAAATACGGCTCTGAACATGTCGCCCAAATTGGAACATACGGTACTTTGTCTACTAAGACAGTCTTAAAAGATGTCGGACGATTGCTGGATATTGACCATAACAAAATCAACACGTTGAATAAGGAAATCCCTTCGCATAACGGCAAGGTGATGGAGCTATCCGAAGCACTGGAAGAAATACCGGCAGTGAAACAGGCACAGGAAAAGCATCCTGAATTGTTTGAATTAGCACTCCAAATCCAGAGTATGCCACGCGGAGCCGGGGTGCATCCATGCTTCGACGAAGACACTTTGATTACAACAGACGAAGGACTAAAGCGCATTGTAGATGTTAAGGTAGGAGATAAAGTTCTTACACACGAACGTCGGTTCATGCCTGTTATGGAGACGATGGTTAATCCTTCTGATGATATTTATCATGTACGCACATCGTCTAATCACCCGGTTCGCGTTACTGGAAATCATCCATTCCTTGTAAAAGAAATGACATATAAACGCCTTCGTAAATACAAAGATGGTGTAGATACAAAATTCAAAACTTTTAGCGAACCGAAATGGAAAAGTGTTTCAGATATGGCAGTTGGAGTGGATTACGTTGGCGTACCTATTAACAACGAATCTTCTATTCCGAACCATTCAGAATTAAACTTACCTTTTGAAAAAGAAGAATTTTGGTGGATTCTAGGAAGATATATCGGAGACGGATGGACTGTGCTTTCCGATAGATTGACGCCTGCGGGTTATCCGAATATCGAAAAAAGAGTCATTATCTGCTGTACGAAAAATCATGAGGGCGAAAGAGATTTAATTCTTTCCTATCTCGATAAGTTAGATTTCAAGTATCGTTACGAAGAGTGTCGGACGAGCTATAAAATTTTCATCAAGCAAGAGGGATTGTTTGATTATCTTCAATTTTATGGAAAATACGCCCATGGAAAGTTTATTCACCAAGACGTTTTCGACTTGCCGATTCCTTTAGGACAAGCCTTCCTTGAAGGATATGTTTCTGCAGATGGCCATTACTTAGAAAAAGAAGACAAGACGACCATTCGTACAGTTAGTAAAGAATTAGCAATTGGCACTATGCAATTGATTAATAAGTTCTTTCGTCGGCCAACAGGAATTCAATTTACTCAAGCAAAAATAGAGCAAATTGAAGGGCGAACCGTGCAATCTAAAAAGAAATACTCTATTTCCTTCACGCGCTCCCAACATCAAAAAACGCGTAGCTTCTATGAAGATGGATATATCTGGACAAGGCTGGAAAAATTAATCAAAGAAGAAGATTCACGTCCTATGTACAACCTGACTGTATTAGACGACAGTTCTTATGTCGCAAATGGAATGGCTGTGCATAACTGCGGTTTGCAAATTTCCCCTGTGACGTTGAATGACCATGTTCCTCTC
>Ga0172378_10001429_pt1 | contig 22034 bp, 20 predicted proteins | sample GrowelOW332metaG_FD_119755 | JGI IMG/M metagenome (GOLD analysis project Ga0172378, IMG submission 119755) | Groundwater microbial communities from an aquifer near a municipal landfill in Southern Ontario, Canada - Pumphouse #3_1 metaG | ecosystem: Environmental > Aquatic > Deep subsurface >... | reverse complement strand
CCTATTCCGACTCCCATAAAGGAGACGAACGAAGCGATTGTCGTAAGGACGGTAAAAAGTATGGGCCACCCCGTAACACGTACCGATGCGACAACAGATTCTTTCCTGTTCCCCGTGCGGCGGAATTCCAGCTTGAACGAGTTGATATAGTGGATTGCGTAACCTACCGACAGTGCCATACCGAGCAGAACAGGCAGTGTTAATAAATCTGAGTCGCCTTTTATTCCGAACCAGCCGGAATAGCCAAGTACTGTTCCGATACCGAGCGTCGCTGCAAGGAGCGGCACGAGTACGCCTCTGAAAGACCGTACAAGGAAGATAAGACAGAGCAGCATGACAATGAATCCCGAAACTACGCGTACGATTGTTTCGTGCGTAATGACGCGGTTTTCTTCCGTTTCTGTATACGGCATGCCTGCCGCTTTCATGGTGAATTTCGGATTCTTCTGGAATTCCGGACTTTCAACGATCGGAATGGCTGCGTTGCCCACAATGTACTGATCCGCAAAATCGTCCTTAAAAGGAAAAAGCGAGAGAAAAACCCATGTTTCCGTACAGTCGTCGGAAACAAGATTATTAACGAGCGACGTTCTGCTCATAATAAACGCTTTCTTTTCTGCAAGTTCTGCCTTTTCAGCATCCGTCATTTCCGAAGCAGGTTTTCCTCCGCCCGGTATACCGTCTTCGAAGGGATTGACTATCTCCATGCCGTCGTCCGTTCCCTTTGAAATGGAAAGCCGGGTAAGCGACGTAATCCTGTCTGCATAGGGAACGTCCAGAAGCCTTTTACCCAGTTTATCAATGGCTGCAAGTACTTCAGGATCAAAAACATCGGGAGCCTGGACCAGAACCGCAATGCCGTTTTCGTTGCCGAACAGCGCCTTGTACCGGTCTTCACTTTTTTTCAGTACTTCCGCATTGTCCATCCAGTCCGAATCGTCGTCCACAATTTTCAGTTTTGTAAGTCCTGCAATACCGGCTGCCGTAATAACGACAACAGCAGTAATGAACCATATTCTGTACCTGATTTGAAACCGGCCGAAACGCTCAAACCATCCGTTGATTCTCTTTATATTCAACTGGCTGTTCCTCCTCTGTTTATGATAACGTTGTTATCTTGATAACAGTGTTATCATAATGAATAAATAGTTAGCAGTCAATAACTTTTTATGTTTAATTGACTAAAAAAAATAACAGTGTTATCTTTTTTACGGATATAAAGATGAAAGACACATCAGAAGATACGAAAAAACACATTCTTGACAGTGCACAAAAAGAATTCCTTGAAAAAGGGTTCAGCGGTGCATCGCTCCGTACCATAGCCGCTGATGCAGGAGTAACGACCGGTGCACTGTACCGCCATTTTAAAGACAAGAATGCACTTTTCGCGGCCATCGTCGGCGATACCGTCGGAACTGCAGCAGAGATTATTAAAAATGCCGAAGTACGGGAACTGAATTTCTTAACGGCAGAACTTCCGCACGGTATTAAAAACGACCATCAGGACGAGACGTTTAAAGTACTGATCGATTATATCTACGACAGATTCGATATTCTTACGCTTCTGCTGACAAAGTCGTCGGGGAGTGCATACGAGAACTTTCTGCAGGATGTAACCGACATGTATGCAGGTATGTGCCAGGCGCTCGTAAAGGAACTTCACCGGAAAAAAATCATAATTACGATAGACTGTCTGACCGTACACGTACTTGCCAGCTGCTTTGTTACTTCAGTAAAGGAAATAATCCTGCACCGCATACCGCGGAAAAAGGCCGCAGAATTTCTGGGTAATATCCATACGTTTTATCATTACGGCTGGATGCATCTGTTCGGCCTGCCGTGTGCCGAATAGTCATCGGGGTTTTCATACTACCGGCTTGTGTTCCGGCGCAGTACTGAGGAACAATCGTAAAATACGTGAAAAAACTGCTTATAACATTTGTAAAATACGTGAAATTTATGCAGTAAACAATTGTAAAATAGGTGAAATAATGATAGTGTGCAGTATGATATTCAGACGGAAAACATACGATAAGCTGCTTGAATGGAAAAAATTTTCTCACGGTACCTCTGCGGTTATTCTTGAGGGAGCCCGCCGTATCGGAAAAAGTACGATTGCAGAAGAATTTGCAAAAAAAGAGTATGAGGATTATCTTGTCCTTGATTTTGCACGGGAAGGCCGTGACGTGCGGCAGAATTTTCTGGACAGTATTGGCTCGCCTGATACATTCTTCCGCAATCTTTTTCTATTAAAGGGAAAGTCTCTTCCGGAAAAAAAATCAGTTATCATTTTTGATGAAGTACAGTTGTTTCCTGTGGCCCGTCAGGCAATAAAATATCTGGTGGCAGACGGCAGATTTGACTATATAGAAACCGGTTCATTTATTTCAATCAGAAAAAACGTGCAGGATATTCTTATTCCTTCAGAGGAATACCGGTTGAACATGTATCCCATGGATTTTGAGGAATTTCTGTGGGCTCAGGGAGACAGCGTTACCGTTCCTGCTCTAAACGATGCCTTCCGGAAAAAAGTACCGCTAGGAGATGCGCTTCACCGCAGGATTATGCAGCGGTTTCGAACATATATGGTGGTGGGTGGAATGCCGCAGGCTGTAGCTGCTCTGGTGGAAGGGAAAAGTTACGAGGAAATAGATTTCATCAAGAGGAACATCCTCTCTCTCTATGACGAGGATTTGAAGAAATACGATGACGACAGTCATGAAAAAGCATCGGTCATATATAAAACAATTCCCGAACAGCTTGAAAATCATAATTCGCATTTCAGAATGGCAAAGGTTGAAAGAAACGCCCGTTATAAAAATTATGTTGATGCAGTCGATTTCGTTGCAGAGTCAATGATCGGTAACGAATGTATCAATGTCACCGCTCCGGAAACTTCGCTTGAATCTTTTGCTGACCGCAGTAATTTTAAGCTTTACATGGGAGACACGGGACTTCTTGTGACCCGGATGATGAAAAACAGCGGACAGATACAGCCCGATATCTACAGAGCGCTGATATTCAACAGACTTGGCATCAATCAGGGAATGATTCTTGAAAACATGGTGGCACAGATGCTCCGTTCAAACGGGTATTCTCTGTTTTTTCACGAGTTCCTGTACAAAAAAGAGGGAGAACAGAATGAGAAAAAGTATGAGATAGATTTTCTGATCGTGAAAAATAAAAAAATCTGTCCGATCGAGGTAAAATCATCCAGTTACAACTCTCACACATCGTTTGATTATTTCATAAACAAATATCATATAAAAACAGAAAACCGTTATATTATTTATTCAAAAGATTTAAAATATGAGGACGGCATTACATATCTTCCGTTTTACATGACGTACTGCCTGTAAACCGCGGTAAACAGTATATGAGGAGCAGAATGGACGACAATAAAAAATTCTGGCAGAAAACGGCGAAGATATACAGCCTGTTTACACGGGGCAGCAGTGCAGGGAACAGAATGTATGCACAGATTGAATCGGAAATACAGCAGCAGCTTACAAAAGAAATGCACGTGCTTGAACTTGCAGCCGGTCCCGGAATACTTTCTTCAAAAATTGCGGAAGCGTGCGGATCACTTGTGGTAACGGATTTTTCAACAGAGATGCTTGCACTGGCAGAAAAACGGGTGGCGCAGCCGAACGTAACTTTTGCCGCAGCCGATGCAACCTGCCTTCAATACGATGACAAAACGTTTGATGCCGTTGTCATTGCAAACGCGCTGCATATCATGCCTCAACCGGAAAAGGCCGCGTCAGAAATAAAGCGGGTATTGAAAGACGGTGGTCTGCTCATCGCACCCACGTTTACCCGTGAAAGCATGAAACCGAAACTCACTGAGCGGTTTATGGAAATTGCCGGATTCAGAACATACAGCCGCTGGACGCACGAGGCGTTTTCGGAATGGCTTGCCTTACAGGGATTCACCGTAACATACAGCAGTGTGATTGCAGGTGATACATTTCCGGTCAGTTTTGCCGTATGCAGAAAAAATCTGAATAATTTTAAGGAATAAATAAGACATGCTGCAGGAGAAAATTCCTTACCATAGAATTTTGCAAACCATACCATGGAATTTGGCATACTATGCCATAGTATTTCACCTACTATGACGGGGAATTTAAATTTCCATGCAATGGAATTTAAATTTCTATGGTGTGGTTTTTAAATTTTCCTGATAAGGAAATTTAAATTTACTGGCAGTGTTTTTTAAATTCACCGGCGGGGAATTTTCCTTTTCAGCCACTGTTTATTTTACCTTAAAAATGTACTAAAGAGGCTTTCGTATTATTATATACTTATGGAAAATTGCGGTAAAGGCTGATATAAAAACGGAATGACCATGAATGGAGAAATCCGGGGCGTCCATTCTGTTTTTTCTTTACTGTCTGCCCGATATCCTTCCTCTGTTGTTTCTGCAGTGTCCTTTAAAAAAATGTAAACATAGTGTATATTACTGTAGGGAGAGTGTCATGAAGGAAGATATTCAGTTCAAATCTACTCTTCAGATCCTTGTGCCGCTTGTTGTACAGCAGATGTGTATGCACTATCATATTACCGAAGCCGATGCCGTAACATCACTTTATACGTCGAAGCTCTATACAGATCTTGAACGTGAGCAGACAAAACTCTGGCACCTGAGCCCGCTCCGACTTGCAGATTTATGGCATGAAGAGCAGATAACAGGCACCATTACGTATCCGGAGGAAGCATGAGTGTGGAAACGGAATTTCTTATAGTCTGCATAGAAGAATACAAAGCTGCCCATCATCTGACAGGCAGAGAAGTAATTGATTTATTCAATACATATGACGTAAGCGGTTACATCCGCAGACATTACGATGCGCTGCATACCACCGGCGGGCTGTACAACGTAGCGGATATAGACGATTATATTGCCCGGAGAAAAACCGCATAATGAACAGTGTCAGGTTTTCGTTGAATGTTCTTTCACCTTTTTTTTATCATACTCTGGTACCATTTGCCGGTGCGGATGAAACGGACTGCCTGTCCTGCATACTCTTTCTGTATTCCATCGGTGCTGCTGAAAAAAAACGTCTGAACGTCTGAGAAAAACTGCTTGCACTGTTGAATCCGCATGTTTCTGCAATACAGGCTATACTCATATCCTGATAATGCAGAAGAAGGCCTGCACTCTGCAGTATCCGGTATTTAATAAGATATTGCCCCGGAGACACTTTCAGCATTTTTCTGAAACATCTCAGGCATTCCCGGCAGCTGATATCCGCCGACCGGGCTATTGCATTCAGCGGAATGTCTTCCTGATAATTGCGGTGAATAAAAGTGAGCATTTTCCGGATGCGTACGGAATCAGGTGATTCATGTGTATGTCCGGCATCAACCGTACTGCTGTATTTCAGGCAGAGTGACAGACAGACATGTGCAAGATTTTCCCGTACAGTCAGCTCGTATCCGTACGGTTCTTTCTGCATGGCGGTAAAAGCCGTTATGATGTTTTCAGTTATTTCCGGATTGTCTTCGGGTGAAAATACACTGCAGGCCGCAGCAGTACACTGAATTAACGGTGTAATATATTTCCGCGCAAAAACGGAACCGGCAGCACCTGTTATAAGCCGCGGATGAAAGACAAGAGATTCTATTTCACCGGCCGGATCAGCTTCTCCGTAATGCGGTATGTTTGCATTCAGGAAAATACTTTGTCCTGCTTCCAGCCGGATGGTTTTGTCCGGTATGCGTATATTCATGTTTCCGCCTGTCAGACGGATAATTTCCATATCGTCATGCCAGTGCCAGGGAATACAGTCTTCCAGGCGGTTCGTCAGATGCAGACTGTATCCGGTGCAGGGAAAGTCCTGCGTTCCGTGCGGGGTAAGTTCGTGCTGATTGTCGTTTATATTCAGTATTCGTTCCGTGATAATCATCTTTTTATACACTCCCGGCGTTATTTTTATATTTTACGGCGGAAATTTGATTGATTCAATATATGTATGGCGGTATTTTACAACCTGTATGAAGCACAGTAAATTGTCGTGTCTGTATGTTTTTACAGGAGGTACATGGTATGAAAATGGTTGATTTTGCGGAAACGGAAGTCAGTTGTGTGTGTCTTGGTACAATGATGATGGGTACCCGTACCGGCAGAGCTGATTCCTTCAGAGTGCTTGACGATTTTACCGCGAAAGGCGGTAATTTTATTGATACCTCGAATAATTATTCATGGTGGTGGGGGCGGGGAGATTCCACCGGCGGTGAAAGTGAACGTCTTCTGGGCGGATGGATGAATGAACGGAAGAACCGCAACAGCATATTTCTTGCAACGAAATTCGGAGCAAAGCCGGTACATCCTGACAGAATCAGGAATAAAGACGGAGAAATATGCTGGGACGAAGCTGCGCGCGATTATGAAGGAACCGGAGCAGCTGCAGTAAAAAAGGCGGTTGATGAAAGTTTACTCCGGTTGAAAACCGATTACATCGATTTGTACTATATTCATGTAGACGACAGACAGATATCGTTTGAAGAAACTCTTGGTGCGTTGGCGGACATAGTAAAGGAGGGGAAGGTCAGACATATCGGATGCAGCAATATGCGGACATGGCGGCTGGCGGAAGCGGGTGAAATAAGCAGAAAAAATAACTATCCGTTTTTTTCCGCAGTGGAACAGGAGTATTCGTATATCCGGCCAAATATGGGAGCAGACAGAGGAATTACCCTTCATGCGGACGACGAATTGTTTGATTACATAAAATCGAATCCCGCGGTGAAGCTGGTTGCTTATTCACCGCTTCTTAAAGGTATTTATACCGGCCCGGAGAAGAGGAATAATTATTATGACTGGAAAAACTTTAATAACGGGGAGTCGCTTGAAAGAATACAGGTTATAGACCGCATGTCGAAGGAAATGAATATAACAGGAAATCAGCTTGTTCTTGCATGGATGATTCAAAGCGTGCCTGAAGTAATTCCGATTATCGGATTCAGTAAATTTGAGCAGTACGAAGAAAATATGTCGGCACTTGATGTACAGCTGTCTGAAGAGCAGCTTGGAATTCTGAATGCCGGACGAATATAACTTATACATGGTACCTCTGAGAATTGAAGTTCTCAGAGGTACCATGAAGAAAGCGCCGGCAGTTTTCAGGACCGCCGGCACATTTTTTTAAGTGACCTCTTACGCTACCGTAACGATGTCTGCATAAACTCCGCTCCGTACAAGCGTTTTATTAATTCTGCTGCCCGCTGCGCCTGCAGCCGTTTTAATAATGAGCCGGTACGTTCCCGCAGTGACGCCTGAAGGCAGAAAAAACGAAAGTGCGGCCGGTTTGTTCGTCTCTATTGCGCTTTCCTTTACCTGTATCCAGCCGGTGCCGGTAAGATCGTATGTGCCGTCTTCCTTGCACGGTGCAAAGAAGATGCCTGCAGTTGATTCATCGCCTGCAATCCGCAGTCTGATTCCCGAAATACGGACCGAATATCCTGCTGAAAGTTCGTTCCCGGTTTTCTGCGTGTACAGATTCTTGAGCTCCGTGATTACCGGATCGGTGTTCTCCGTCTGCATGACGCTTATATCGACACCGGCAACCGCATCCCGTGCTTCTTTCGACGGCGTAAAGTTCACCGAAATTTTCGTCTTAGACTCGTCGTCCTTCTGAGGATACGCGATAAGGTAGAACGTTCCAAGTCCGAACACATCGACCGAGTTTCCCGCGCTCAGTTTGGTGATAACCGCTTCCTTGAGCAGCGTTGCACAGTGCATGATCATGTACGGATTAATACCCGTATCCTTCTTCTGGATGGTTGCAATAAGACTTTCAATGTCGGCGGTTTTCCGCTGTACGCTCAGATAGTCCGACGCAGTTTCATTGAAGTAGCTTTTGTGACGGGTCAGATTCACGCCCGATTCCGTGTCTTCATACGTAAGATTCATTTTATTCATAACCATAATCTCCTGAAAAAATTTGTTGTCCGGGTATGCGGAACCGGCCGTTCCGACGGAACGGATCGCTTTTCCGCTTGACAGACAGGCAGTTATGGCTGTACATTTCAATTGTCCGGATTGAACAGTACAGACACAGTCTGTTTTCTGTTTGTCTACAGAAGGCTGCCGTGCTTACCCGGTAAGCAGACAGCCTTTTTCGTTTGTCTTCATTTTCCCTCCCCGGCCTTCGCCTTTGATTTTTTATCAGCTTTATCTTTTAACTTTTTCATACTCGTATACGATTTTGTAATTTCATTCATCTCAGTCTGAACATCCTTCATCTGCTTCTGCAGGGCAGTATATACCTCATCGAATTCTTCCGGCGTCGCTGCGGAAAGCGCCTGTACGCGTCCATGCTTTACCGCCATGAATCCCTTAAGCTTGCCGCACAGTTCCTTGACCTCAGTATCAGCAAGATACGGAAGCATGCACGTAAGATACACCGCCGTCTGAATATACAGCGGATCGTCGTGCAGCGTACTCATGTCGAAGGCTATCGTTTTGTGGGGAGTACGGCTTTCCGCCAGCACAAGCTCCCCGACTTCAACTTCGTCGAGATTATATACGCCGACAAGCTTCGACGAAAATCCGGCAGGAATTTCCCTCGCGCCCGTTTCGATCGAAGCAAGATACGACGGTGAAACTTCAAGATGCTTTGCCATAACGGCAATCGTCTCGTCGCGGTCGATACGGATTTTCTTGAGGTACTTCCCGTACGGCGTCGATTTTGTGCCAAAAGTCATATCAAGCCTCCCTGCAGCAGCGCACTGCTTATGTTGTGAATATAATACACAAATTGTGTGGTGTCAAGTAAATAATCACAATTTGTGTAAAAATTATTCAGTTTGTACAATACAACGGGATGCTTCGCTGCTGCGGTATACATTCTACTGTCAGGGAGCCTGACGTTGAAACGTCAGGGAGGGTAACATTCCAACGTCAGGGAAGGTGACGTTAGAACGTCAGGGTGGGTAACAGTGGAGATCTATATAAAACTTACCTTTCTTACTGTCCCTGTTTATGCTATACTGATGAAAAGGTACATGTATGTTTTATTCAATGATTATGCGCGCAAGAGACTCCTGGTACGACTCCGGTTCCTGTATGATACACGGACTTATTGACTATATGCGGAAAGCAGGAAAACTGCGCGATGCTCAGATAGATGCCGTAAAAACATACTTATATCTTAAAACATCATGCGGTAACAGGCCGCTTGCAGAGCTTTTCTGTGAGGGAAAGTTCAACAGCCTTGATATAGATGCTCTTGAAGTTTCAAATGCTGTACGTAATAAATTACTTGCAACACCTGCAGCCGCCGCTTTATATGAATATGTTTCCGAAAAAAACAGCAGTGGCGGTCAGGTTTCTGAAAAAATCGCAAAAGAAATAAGAACGAATCCTGATGCCGTAGATTACGATCAGTATTTTAAAAAAGCATTTTATGATGTTACGTATCCCGATTATCTTTTCAGTCTGCCGATGGGTGCCGGGAAGACCTTCCTTATGGCATCGTTTATTTATCTCGATTTGTATTTTGCACGGAACGAACCTGATAATCCTGTTTTTGCGCATAATTTTGTCATTCTTGCGCCGTCGGGACTAAAGTCATCCGTCGTACCGAGTTTAAAGACGATCCGGGCGTTTGATCCGTCGTGGGTACTGCCTGAGCCGGCTGCTTCAGATATAAAGCGGCTTATCAAATTTGAAGTGCTTGACCAGAACAAAACAGACAGAAATTCGAACAAAATAAAGAATCCGAATGTGCAGAAAATCGCACTGCATCAGCCGTTCGATTCTCTCATGGGGCTTGTGGCTGTTACTAATGCGGAAAAAGTTATTCTGGACGGTCTTGCTCTTGACAAACAGAACGATTTTTTTGAGGAAAGTGACGATGCAAGCGACCGTGCTGCAAACGAACTCCGCCATACCATCGGTCAGATTCCGTCGCTCGCGGTGTACATCGACGAAGTACATCATGCGACAGACAGCGAAAAGAAATTGCGTTCGGTTGTAAGCAGATGGATGCGGCAGAAGACGGTAACTGGTGTCGTCGGCTTTTCAGGAACACCGTATCTTGAAAAACCGGAAAAGATTCAGGTAACGGATTCACTGCAGGCAGCGTCGGCCGATATTGCAAACACCGTTTATTATTATCCGCTTGCCGGTGCGATAGGGAACTTTCTTAAGCGGCCTGTTGTTAAAATCTCGAACAATGCAGACAGCCTTGAGATAATCGAAGCCGGTGTGCGGGAGTTTTTTAATATGTATAAAGACACCGTGTATGTACAGCCGTCGGGAAATCTGACGGCAAAGCTCGGTATATACTGCGGAGCCGGAATTGATTTTCTTGAAGACGAAGTCTATCCGCTCGTTACACGCATCGTGACGGAATACGGGATGAATGCGGAAGAAGCGGTACTCAGATTCCACGGCGGGAACAAAGAACATCCTGCTGCCGCAGAAAGCCGTATGCAGTTTGAAATACTTGATACGGCGGAGTCGAAAATACGTGTCGTGCTGCTCTGCCAGATAGGAAAAGAGGGCTGGGACTGCAGAAGCCTTACCGGCATTATTCTTTCACAGGAAGGCGACTGTCCCACGAATATGGTTCTGCAGACGTCGTGCCGCTGTCTGCGTCAGGTAGACAGAAATCAGAAAGAGACGGCACTTATTTATTTAAATGAAAGCAATGCGGAAAAACTGAACAGGCAGCTTGCACAGCAGCAGCACATGACGCTCGATGAATTCCAGAAAGGGTGTGCCGGAACAGATACGTTACGGCGGCGGTATAACCGTATGGACTATCTGCACGTCCCGCCGATAGATTTTTACCAGCTGCGTGTTTCATATAATACGGTTGTTACTGAAAAGCCGGAAGTAGAGAAAGATTTACCAGAAGCGGTGAACGGAACTGAACGCGGAGATGAAATAATTACAACTGAGGAAAATTTTGACGCATCACAACGCTCTGTTTCGGTGATCAGAAAAGAGCACGGAACTGTCCATGCCGGTTTTAACCAGTGGCTTTACATGATTGCCGGGGAAAGTTTCGGGTATGTTACCCTGAATATGGTAAAGAACTATGAAGATGTGCTCAAAAAAGTATTTGCCGCCGTCACATTTACAAAGGACGGTGAGTCATATTTCAGCTCATTCTATGATCAGAATGCCGTACGTGCGAATATACGGAAAGCATTTTACGAAAAGCGTGATTTTTCAACGACGGAAGAACTTATTGCCGGGACGGCTAGCCTGCTCGCCGTAGAAAACTTTACCGATGAGGTGGCAGCTGCCAAAGCTGCTGATTTTTATCCCGACGAAGAAACTGCGGGGAAAATAATAGGGGCCGATAACGGAAATCTGACAATGCCCGAAGAAGCAGAAAAAATTATTAATTTGTACAGGCAGATGGGAAAAGAGAAAGAAGCGTCGGAAGTTGAAAAAGCGTATCTTGCGTATCCGTATAAGGACCGCACGTTCCATTACCTGCCGTATCATACATCGAGCAGCTTTGAGCAGATATTTCTGGAGGAAGTCCTTTCTATAGATATCGTAAAAAAGAACAATCTTGAAGTATATTATAACGGCGACAGTGCGCTCACTGAATTCCGCATCTGCTGCTACAGGCAGAATAAAACAGGCTGGAATTATATCGGTAAATACACGCCTGACTTTCTTATTATTCAGCGCCGGAAGGATGCGATATATAAAGTAATTATAGTAGAAACAAAGGGCAGCCTGTATGCGCACGATCCGGCCTTTATCGACAGGAAAAAGTTTACCGAGATGTCTTTTGTGCAGAAAAACAATGAAAAGTTCGGTTACCGGAAATTCAGCTACCTGTATCTTGAAGACAGCATGAGTGAAGGCGACCGTATTGCAAAAACTGCCGGTGCAATAAAAGATTTCTTTGAGGGAGAACAGATAGCGGCGGAGATACCTCTATGACATTACAGGAAGAAATCAAAAACGGTGAAAGCCGGACACTTGAATATAAAGCAGAGCTCCCCGAAGATTCCTCCAAGTGGATAAAGACGATTGTTGCATTTGCCAATGGTGCCGGCGGAAAATTCATTGTCGGTGTAAACAACAAACGGGAGTTTATCGGTATTCCCAAAGAGGTGGATTTATTCGAATTAAAAGACGGTATCGCTGATACGATTGCCCAGATGTGCGAGCCACAGGTAGTTTTTGATATAACTGCAGAAATCATTGAGAATGCACAGCTTCTGATAATTCAGGTATACCCCGGAAACGCTACTCCGTATTATATAAAATCGCAGGGTCTGACGGATGGAACATATATCAGACTCGGGGCTACATCCCGGAAAGCGGACTGGACAACGCTGGAAGAACTTAAAAACAGAAGCAGACATATTTTCTATGACGAACTGCCTTTTCAGAATCTTTCTGTCACCGAAGAAGATAAAAAGTATCTTTGTAAAGATTTTTCAGAACGTGCAAAACGCGGGATAACGCAAAAGGAACTGGAGAATCTTCATCTCATAATCGGCGGCACGAAGCAGACAGCGACGAATGCGTATGCAATTCTTTTAGGCAAACACGATTACACTTCAAGAATTCAGTGTGCGAGATTCCGCGGAACTGAAAGAATCGAATTTATGGATAAAAAAGACTATGAAGGTCCGCTGTGCGAGCAAATTGACTTGGCGTACAAGTTTGTTCTTAATTATCTGAGCATGGCAATTCAAATCAACGGCATTGTACATGATGAAAAATACGAGCTGCCGCCGCAGGCAATCCGTGAGCTTATAATCAACGCCGCCGTTCATAGAAATTATCAGATGTCATCAAGTATTCAGGTAGCTGTCTATGATGACCGTGTGGAAATATCTTCTCCCGGCAGTTTATACGGAACGCTGACTCTGGAAGAGGCTCTCAGTGGAAGATCCTCAATTAGAAACAGAACCATTGCACGGACGTTTGAAAAGATAGGTATTGTTGAAGGCTGGGGGTCCGGGCTGAAGCGGATTATCGGAATGTGTGAAGCCTATGGCGTAGAACCGCCTCAGTTCATGGAAATAGGGGACATGCTGCGCGTGAACTTCTACCGCCCTTCATATAAGAAAACCGGCGATAAATCGGCGATAACTGCTTCAATTGGCGATAAATCGGCGATAACTACTACAACCGGCGATAAACCGGCGGTAACAGAAAAGGAGAAGATTATTGCGTATTTACGGCTGCATCCCAATGCAAAGTCGTCTGAGATTGCATCGCTTCTGGGGCTGAAGATATCGCGGACAAAGGATTATCTTTCCGAACTCGTGGAAGAAGGAACCGTCATTACACACGGTGCTAACCGGAACAGAACATATTCGGTGCAGGTGTGAAATGAAAAAAGAAGCAACTATTAGGAAATACTTAATAGTTCAGAATGAAGGATAGTAAATGAAGAATAAAGCAGATACTAAAGATCAAATTATTATCTATACTACAGCCGACGGTAAAGCAGAAGTTCAGCTTTATTTCCGGGACTGGATAATCTGGATGAATCAGAAATAGATGGCCTCTTTTTTTGCCACATTTGTTCAGAATATTAGTATACATATTGATGATATATTACAAGAAAACGAATTAGATAAAAAATTAGTTATTAAGGATTGTTTAATAACTGACGCAGAGTTTATTCTGGAAAGTGCAGAATCTTTTGTTAAGCAGCAGCATACGCTTACTATGGATTACTGGGGAAAAAGTTGAACAGATTTATTTTGATTTTGATGCACAGCAGGCAGAGGAGCAGGATAAAAACGAAATGAAAGAACTTGATGAAGCAAAAAAGTCTATCACGGAAAGAGAGGATAATAGCGATGGATTACATAGATTATAGAGAAAAACTTGGTTTGGTTTTTTCCGATAAAGAAAAGCAGAATATTTTTATTTCTCGCATACAGGTATATCTTAGATCACATTCAAATATTCAATTTACTGAAAAAGAGGAACAAAAATTTTGTTATAACATAGGAGTTAATTGCCTACTAGCCTATGAATCTTTTTCGCTTAATCTTGAGGGGCCTACGGGATTTCAGAGAGTATGGCTATATTTAGAACAGAAGAAAGGGAATTTTACTGATTTTTTTGCTTCTTTAGTTGTTTTTTATAATACATACGAAGGCAGGGAGGATGATCGTAAAGATCTCTTCTCACATATAACGAATGCGTTAAAAGACAGCCATATTCAATATGACTTACTGAAAGACAACGATGATGTATTTATTTTCCAGAAAGGGGCTAAAGAGATGGACGCTGCACTGGTTTCTCAACCATTAGAGTGGTTGCAAACGTATTCTTCGGCACATGCTGCGTTTGTAGAAGCATTGAAAGAATATTCTGATGCAAATAAAAAGAATGCGAGTAATATTGCGGATCGATTTCGTAAAGCTTTGGAAACATTTTTTCAGGAATTCTTTTGCAGTAGTAAATCTCTTGAAAATTATAAAAGTGACTACGGAAAATACTTAAAAGATCGCGGTGTTCCCCCTGAGATTAGTAATAATTTTGAATCATTACTAATCTCATATACTACATATATGAATAATCATGCCAAGCATCACGATGATACAGAAACTGAAGTATTGGAATATATTATGTATCAGACCGGTAATATTATACGATTATTAATTACATTGAAAAACAAGGAGTCCACAAATGCCGATTAAATACATTCCCTACTATCCCGAGCCGATTGACGGTCAGGCGATTCTCAGTAATTTTACCCGTACACTCAAATATAAAGGCAGCGGCGACGTCAAAGATAAACTCGTGCGCGGTATGCCGCTCTATGAAATGGAGACGGTGGAAAAACACGGAAAAAATAAAGACAACAATCTCGTTGTACGCGGGGAATGCGTTTCCGCGTGCGCGTACCTTAAGGAAAAAGGCATTCAGGTTGACCTTGTGTATATCGATCCGCCGTTTGCAAGCGGCGCCGATTATGCAAAACAAGTCTATATCCGTAAAAATCAGAAAGTAGCGAAAGCGATACAGCAGGCGGAAACGGAACTTGACGACGACGATCTGAAATCATTCGAAGAAAAAATGTACGGCGACGTCTGGGACAAGGAAAAATATCTGAACTGGATGTACGAAAATCTTTGTGCCATAAAAAGTGTTATGAGCGAAACAGCCAGTATTTATGTGCATCTTGACTGGCATATCGGGCACTACGTAAAGATTCTGATGGATGAGATATTTGGGGAAGACAATTTTAGAAATGAAATTATATGGAAAAGATCTACATCAGGAAGTGCAAAAGCACGTGCACAAAGATTTGGAGCAGATCATGATTCCATATATTTATATACAATGAATAGGGATTACATCTTTAATCAGCAATATTTGCCTTATCCGGAAGATGAAATTGAAAAACGCTTTAATAATCATGATGAACATGGCAGATATAAAGATGCAGAACTTGCTTCATATTCTAAGAAAACTTTAGAAAGATTACAAAAGGAAGATCGTCTAATTGAAACAAAAACAGGAAAATACAGATATAAAATCTATTTGGATGAAATCGAGGGTGTGTTAGTAGACAGTTTATGGACAGATATTTCAATCGTGAATTCTCAATCAAAAGAACGTATTGATTACTCCACTCAGAAACCGGGAGCACTTCTTGAGCGCATTATTAAAGCATCTTCCAATGAAAATATGCTTGTTGCCGATTTCTTCGGCGGTTCCGGCGTAACGGCTTCGGCTGCGCATAAACTGAACAGGCGGTTCATTCACTGCGACATCGGTATCAATTCGGTCCAGACGGCGCGCGACCGGCTTATTGCCGGTAAGGCGGAATTCGATATACTTGAAATAAAGGACGGCGTTTCGCTGTTCCGCAATCCCGTTCAGACTATGGAAAAACTCCGTTCGCTCATTCCGGGACTTGGTACGATCGAAGGGCTTTCTTCGTTCTGGGCAGGCTGCATTAACACGGTAAAAGACGGAACGGTTCCGGTCTATCTGCCCGACCTCAAGAACAGCGAATGCAAGATTCTGGACAAGGTGCTCATGAACCGCATCATTCATGAAGAAATCCCCGATTTGCCGTCCGACGTGAAAAAAATCATCGTTTACTATGTCGATATCGTCAGCATGAAAGAAATAGAAGATTCAATTGTACAGGACAAAACAACGCTCGTACGGATAGAACTGCGCGATCTGAAAACCGTTCTCGACGACGTGGTGCTTGAAGACAATGCGGAATTTACAGTTGCTGAAGTACAGGAGAATCTTCTGCCCGAGTATAAAGTTACGATCAACCACTTTGAAAGCAGCCGCGTTATGCAGCATATCGACGCATACAACCAGAAAGGCGCACTCAACACGAAATCCGGCAAGAAGTTTACACCGATTCACATCAGCAAAGACGGCCTTGAACTGATCGAATGGCTCAGCCTCGACTGTACATCCGAAAAAGGCGAATACCATTCGGACAGTGAAGTTAAAATCGACAAACTCGGGTACGTCATTCTGAACGGAAATAAAACGGATCAATTCTGGGACGGTGCGATACGTTCGGACAACAAACCGCTCCGGCTGAAGATACGGAATATATGCGGAGACGAGACAGTGTGGAGAGTGCAATAGGACAGATGGCAAAATGTATTATCATGTTATTATAGAAGACAAAAGCAAGAAAACTTATTATGAGCAAGATATACAAGATAAAAATGAAATTATCAGGAGATTTGTAAAACCGTATATACAAGGTGAACAAATACAGATAGATGGATATTTCCTACAGAAACCTGAGATAGCAAGATTTAAAATAACTCAGAGTGAATATTCTGCAGAATTAGAACGAAAAGAAAGGCTTCATGAATTACATCAAAATGGATTTTTAATTCCAATTACTCCGGTGTCTTGGATTGAGGAAAAGCAGGATATAACAGAATTAGTATTTGAGGAAGTTAAAAAAATGCGGGAAACAGCATTTGATTCGTATGAGAAAGAGGTTGAATGTGGTAATAAAAAAGTTTTCATTGTTCATGGACATGATAAACTTGCAAAGACAGAAGTCGCGCGATTTCTCGAAAAACTAGGACTTACTCCAGTAATTTTAAGCGAACAGCCGAATGAAGGAAAAACAATAATTGAAAAACTTGAAGCACATACTGATGCCGGATTTGGAATTGTTATTTACGCACCTGATGATGAAGGTCGGTTAATTTTACAAGATGGAGCAGATTCTGAAAGTCAACGGGATTCGGAAAATCAGTTACGAAACCGTGCACGTCAGAATGTTGTTTTTGAACATGGATTACTGATTGGGAAGCTTGGCAGGAATAGAGTTGTTGCTTTAAAAAAAGGTAATTTAGAAGTACCGAATGATATTTCAGGAGTCGTTTATATTGAGATGGACGATCAGGGCGCATGGTGTTTTAAAGTTGCTAAAGAGTTGAAAGCAGCTGGGTATATAATAGATATGAATAAGCTGGCTTCATAAATAATGAACCTGAGTATGGAATAAATAATTATAGGGAGTTTATATGAATTTGTTTAGTGATGCAGAAATTAGAGAGCCATTTAATCAAGATTATTTTGATCGAAAACAGGATGCGGATGACATAAAACTGATTATAGATGCCTGTTCTGACGGTGCCGTTCTTTCTATAAATAGTATCTGGGGAAATGGCAAAACGTGGTTCCTGAAAAACTTCCAGAAATATATTGAAAATGACTATACCGTTCTGTATTACAATATATGGGAAAATGAACTCGCAGATGATCCCTTTGGCTCTTTTTTGTCTTTTATATATACACAGGCAGATAATGATAACGGAAAGAAATTAAAAGAAAAAGAGAACAGGAAGAAGCTTCTTTCTGCCGGCAAGCTGCTGTTGAAGTATACCATACCGGTGGTATCACGTCTGTTACTGGGGAAAGCTCTTTATATGGATAAACTGGGCGATATCGGAGATAAAATAAGCGATGCAGTAGACGGAATTTCCGGCGAACTGATTGACAAAATCAATGCAAAAGATGTGGAAGTAAAAAGCTTTAAAGAATCACTTCGATCACTCGCGGATGAGCTAACAGGTAAAACCAAAAAGCCGCTTATAATTATTATAGATGAGCTTGACAGGTGTACACCATCCTATGCAATCAGGTTCCTTGAGATTATGAAGCATTTTTTCGAAGTGGATGGTATTGTTTTTGTACTTGCCATTGATAAAAATAGTTTATGCGAGTTTATAAAAAAAGAATACGGAACAGGCATTGATCCTGATGGATACCTGCGGAAAATTATTAATATTCAGTATTCTCTCAAAATAGCTGATTTTAGTAATGTAAAAAGATTATTTCTGCAAAGAAACAAAATTCTTGAACTTAATACAAGAATTTCTGATTCATATACTGGAGATTTTTTCGGAAAATATGCAAAATTTTTTGCAAATTTCTACAATCTTTCTGTTCGTGATATTCTTAGGATAACGGATTCAATGAATCTGTTTATGAAAATAATTGGAAGAGATCTTGATCAACAGATTTCTGATTTTACACCATACTTTCTGTTTATATTTGTGTTAAAAATAAAACGACCTTTTCAATTTGCTGAAATTGTAAACAATAGATCTGAAACCGCTTTGCAACAGGTGATCAGCGAATTACACATAAATAGAAAAGATCAGATTGATTTTCCAATCTATAACGTTATTTACTGTTTAATCTTACTGGTTTATAAATCGGTATCAGAAATTCCGAATAACTATAATTTGAATATTGACAGTGACCAGTTGAAAAATTATGAACGTCATTGTCAATCAACAATGAATATTGATTACATAAATAGAATTAATCATTTCATCCAGTCTCTTGTACTGGATATATAGGGAAAAACAGATTGTAGAATATGATTTTGACAGAATTTACTATAGAATAATTGTAATTTCTGAAAATAAAAAAGGGAGGCAAAATGTCTAATTACACTTTTCAGAACTTATCTCCATTCGACTTTGAAATGCTCTGTAAGGATATTGCACAGAAAAAGTATAATAAGAAATTCGAGGCATTTACCATAGGACGTGATGGTGGTACTGATTTACGTTATTATTATGGAAATGCTAAAATTGTAATACAATGTAAACACTATGAAAAATCCGGATATTCTCAATTAAAATCGAAATTAAAAACAGAAATATCTTCTGTTAGACAATTAAATCCTACAAAGTACTGCGTGATGACTTCTATCGGTTTGACGCCAGCAAATAAAGATGAATTAAAAGACTTACTTGAGCCGTTTATTACCAATACAAGTGATATAATCGATGCTACTGAGTTAAATGCTTTGTTATCAACAAACGAAGTCATTGTGAGAGACCATCCGAAATTATGGATGTTAAGCGCTGCGGTATTAGATAAAATATTACATAATGCTATTTATATAGGCAGCCAGATTGAACGAGAAGCTATTGCAGAAAAAATAAAAATCTGTGTGAGGAATGATTTTTTTTCAAAAGCATTTGATATTCTTTCCGAAAAATCAGTATGTATTATTTCAGGTGTTCCCGGAATCGGAAAGACAACAATGGCAGAAATGCTGGCTTATCAATTGTGTGCAGAGGGGTATGAATTTTATTCAGTTAATAAAATTACAGATATATTAACGGTTCTGACAGTACCCCAAAAACGAGTTTTTTACTATGATGATTTTTTAGGCTCGACGCAATTCGAAGACAAAAATGAGTGCAAAGATTTTCATAAGGTCTTACAATATATTTCAAAGAGAGCAGATACAAAATTACTCCTTACTACACGGGAATATATTTATCAGCAGGGATTAAAAAAATCTGAGGAGCTAGACCGCCTCGATTTACAGTCGACGATATTAAAATTATCAGATTATTCTGATTTTGACAAAGCAAAAATACTTTATAATCATCTATATTATTCTGATTTACCAAGTACATATTGCAACTACCTGATACAAGACAAGCGTTATGAGAGAATAATCAAACATCCGAATTACTCTCCCCGGTTAATAGAATGGATGACTTTTAAAATGAAAAAAGATACGCTGGCAACTGAAGCAGAATATTACAAATCCTTTATGGATTCATTGAATAACCCGGCAAAAATATGGGATAAAGCTTTTGAGCAATATATCTCGGAATGTTCCAGAATAATTTTATATGAACTTTACCTGTCAGGAAAAATAGTAGAAGTCGATAAAATAAAAAGGTTGACTCTTGAATGGTTAAGAAAGAATACTAAAAATATTTCTTCAGACGAATTCGATATTCTGTTTTCGTCATCACTAAAAGAATTGGAAAATACGTTTATTTCTATAAAAATAAGTTCCGGTATTACATATATGACGTTTGATAATCCGTCTATTGATGATTATATAGGTGAAAGACTGAATGGGGAAAAATCATTGATACGAGAATATACTGATTTGCCATTTATTTTTTGGGATCAAAAAATAAATATTTTAAAACATTTATCTGAAACCGAACAGAAAAGCATAATTAACGAGATGATCGATAATTATGGGCTTGATACTCTAACGTGTACTCAAAGCAATCAGTTAATAAGGCCATATTATTCAGAAGCAAAAATGATTTCTTTCCTTTTTGATTATGTTCAGGATAAAGATTATAAAGCGGAATTCATGGATTCAATAGCAGCTATTTTATCAAGACAATTACAGAAAATGTCATCATATGATTACGAGTATGATCCTATGCTATCTAATTTGCCACCAAAATACTGTACCAGGGATCTAAAATCAAGTCTTAAAGTATTTTTTAATAACGCAGATTTTGCGGACGAATTGTCTAATTTACTGTATTTGAATGAGGATATTCGTTTTATTACAAATGAGTATGAAATAGAAAATAAAATTCAGAAAATATTTGAATTTGAAAAAGATAACTATTTAAATGGTGATTATAATTATCTTATATCTTTAGAAGAAGATATAGATACCATTTGTGGAATTCAGAATATGGAACGACCTGATTTTTGTAATGCAATTGAAGACAGAATACAGGAATTAGAAGTTAAGAAAGATGAACAGGCAGATTACGATCGTGATGACTACCGTGATTTTCCTCCTTTTGATTATAAAATAGAAGACTTGTTTGCGTCTTTTTCAAAGGATTAATTTCTGTGATGAGCGAGTATTAGCGAGTATGAACCGGATTAGGCGTTACACCTGTTTGGTAGTTATTTTAATTTCATTATTTCTTTTATCTCAACCGGCTGGTACGTTTTTTCCGCAAAGCAGTTTTTGATTTCCTGAATTCCGGCGATTTCTCACCAGCTAAGACGACAATTATTCACCGTCCTTGGCAGGCCAAGGACGATTTATGGCTTAAATAGGCTTTTTAGTAAGCTAACATCTTTGTCATTCTGTTTAAGTTTAAAATTATTTAAAACATTTTTTTCGACTTCTGGTGACCAGTAATTTTTTAGTTCTTTCTTAGCCCTTGTAATTGCGGTATAGAAAATATTATAGGTAATTCGTTCTTCAACTTCGTTTGAGATAATATCTGACTGATGTCGAAGTAACGTAAGCGTCAAAACACCTGCACCTAAAAACAGAAAATAAAAAGTAGTACACTTCATGAACAGGAGTGTACGATGAAATACAGAAGATACAGCAGAGAAGAAAAAGAAGCACTGATAGTAGAATGGCAGACATCAGGAACGAGCAGAAGTGCATTCGCACAGCAGCACGGACTAAGCACGCAGACATTCATCAACTGGACAAATGAAAACAGGACAGCAGAACAGAAATTTGTAGAGCTGCCAGTACGGGAGAATACCGTTACCAGTGAAAGGCTTGCAGTAGAAAAAGGAAGCACACGGATAATACTGCCGCTGCATACGGAAACGGCAGAACTGAGCAGAATCATAGGGATTCTGGCAGGCATATGATCCCAGACCTGAAAAAAGCAAAGATATATATACGTCCGGGATACACGGACCTGCGGAAAGCGGTAAACGGACTGAGTACAATAATACAGGACGGGATGAAAGGCGATCCGTTAAGCGGGAACATATTCCTGTTCTGCAACAGATCGAGGCACCTGCT
>Ga0172378_10001428_pt1 | contig 22035 bp, 17 predicted proteins | sample GrowelOW332metaG_FD_119755 | JGI IMG/M metagenome (GOLD analysis project Ga0172378, IMG submission 119755) | Groundwater microbial communities from an aquifer near a municipal landfill in Southern Ontario, Canada - Pumphouse #3_1 metaG | ecosystem: Environmental > Aquatic > Deep subsurface >... | reverse complement strand
CCTGATGAGTCAGTACTTATATTACCAATAACGTCTCGCGTTCCGACACGATTACCTCTTGATACTGATACAGATGAAAGATTACAATATACAGATATATATTGTCCGTGTCTGATAAGGACATTACTTAGTCCATTATATTGGAATACAGCAGATACCTCTCCTTCAAATATCGCTCTAGCCTTGGCACCTCTCTGCCCTTTTATATCTATTCCCTTGTTATCAAGTACTACATTCTTCAGCCCATCGACACCATACTGACCATAGTGGCTGACTATCACATATGGTCCGGTTACAGGTACAGGAAGAATGCCCTTGTTCCTTTCAAAATTACTAGACAAATGTCTGTCATTGTCGTTCATATTGAAGATTTCAAGAGGTTTTGCTTTTTCTGTTTTTCTCTTTTCTACAGACTTAGTCGATTTCTTGGCAGTACTCTTGCTGCTCTCCTTTTCTTTTTCTCTTAATGCCTCAGCTCTCCTAGCCTCCTCTGCTGCCTTCCTTCTAGCCTCTTCCTCAGCTCTCTTTCTAGCTTTCTCTATCTCAATTTCAATAAGCCTGTCAATTTGGGCGTTAAGTTTCTGAGCTGTACGTTTCTTCTTGTTTATCTCAGCCTGAATGCTATTCTGCTTCTTTTTAAGAGACCCTAAAATTACCTGCCTGTCCTTCTCCTGAATCTCAAGTCTTGCCTTCTCCTCTTCTCCTTGTCTAAGCAATTTAGACTTCTCCTCTCTTACACTCTCCACTTCAGCCTTCTTTGCATTTACCTGAACTTGTCTTTTCTCTATCTCTTTAGCCTGAACACGCTGATAGTTGGCATACTCGTTAACATATCTCAATCTACGGTATGTTTGTGAGAAGTTATCTGCCGATAAAATAAACAAAAGCTTATCTTGGATAGATTTATTCCTATATAGATATTTTACAGAAGCTTCATATTTATCTTTCTTATCTTTCAAATCCCTTTGAAGAGCATTAAGCTGCTTCTGCAATTTAAAAAGGTCATTTCCTAGTTCCTTCAGATTCTCTTCCATAAGAGAAACATATTTCTTCCTCTCTATAATTTGCCCATTTATAAGTGCAAGGTTAGCCAACTGACTCTTGACATCTTTATTAGTCGATTTCAATATAGTCTCGGACTTTGCAATCTGTTCACGCAACTGATTTCTCTGCGACTCCAACTCTTTAATCTTCTTTGTAGATTGAGCAGATACAAAAAAGACAGACAGACATGTAATTAATAAGAGTAGAAAACGTTTCATCATTTAGCAAAAATTTTTAAGATATCATCAAATCCGACCTTTTCATATTTTTTGGGAATATCTGTTGTATAGGTCCAGTCAGAATTGTTCGTTAGCTTTGTCAGTTCTATTTCAAGAGAAATTTTATTCTTAACTCCATCTAGGTTTACATTCATCACCGATGGAAACTCACTATTCTGCAAAGGTCTGAAGTTGCCATATTTCCATCTCATGGTATAAGGAGTACCCTTAAGGCATATGTCACTCTCAATAAGTCGGCCGCTAGACGAACTTGTAATAAAGCTATAATTCAGGTCTTTTGAACTATCTACATGTATAGTAACATTGTCTGCATCCTTAGATATTTTGTATCTATCAGAGCTATGAGTCGATAAGCCATTCGCACCTGGTATAAATATGGAGTTTATAAAAAGCGCCTCAAGAGAATTATAGTCGAAACTCTTCTTTACATAACTATTCAGTTCTGAAAATGAAACCTTGACATATCTCTTCTTCATTCGGTCAATAACAAGCACACCTGAAGGAGTAATTTCTACTCTTGCCACCTCTATACCGAGCAGAGGAACAGCGGAAAGCATAACTACCTCACCTCTCTTTATCCTCATTGTTCCTGAAACGCTGATAGGATCTTTCTTATCAAAAATGAGGGTGAACACAGATTTTGCCCATATGACATCAAACTTATTTCTGTTATCTATAATTTTATCTACATATTCTCTCTCTGTTAGTTCACCTACAGTTACACTCTTTGTCATCTTCTTTGTAGAAGAACACGAAGATACCATAGAAACCATAATGAACAGGGATAGATAGATAAAGTTCCTTTTCATCATTGTAATAAATATTTCTTTTGTGCAATTTTCTTTTTAAGCAAGTTAAGCTCTTTTACTTCTCTCTTGTTTCCATTATCAGAATCACCTTCCTGAGCTAATTTATATGCTTTGTCCCAATATTGAACTGCTTTTTCTATATCTCCATTCTTGGCATATATGTCACCAGCATGTTCAACTACTACAGAACTTTTATCACCATCATTAATCAATGCCTGATCTATATATATCTTTGCTTCAGCATATTTCCCTTTTTCAAATAGTATCCATGCATAAGTGTCAAGATAGGTCCCATTAGTTGGTTCAGCCTTTACTGTACGATAACTCATCTCTTCTGCCTTGTCAAGGTTCGTTTTCTCCACCGACAGATAGTATGCATAGTTATTAAGAGCACCTATATTGTCAGCTTTATAAACCAGAGAAGAGTCATAAGCTGCATAAGCCTCCTTATTCATTCCTTTTACGTGATAAAGGTCTCCCATTATAGCATAGAAATCTGACGCTATATTCTTATCACTCTTAGAGGTAACCTGGCCCACGCCTTTTTTGAAAACACTAAGTGCCTCATCTGTCATCTCTTTCTGATGATATGATAATCCCAGATAGTAATAGTACTCCAATACTTCGGGAGTATACTCTATAGCACGTTTGCATATATCAATAATCTTTTCAGCATTCTCCTCTTTAAGAGCAAAGTTAAGCAATTGCAGACGAGCAGGAGTATTCTCAGGATCAATTTCAAGAACCATATTGAGTATAGGTACCGACTCCTTATTCATATTCTTGCTAAGCATATATTGAGCAGCGAGCATTGCTATATCAGCATTCTCCTGCTTTTTCATCAACATTGAGTTGAAAAGAGATGCAATCTTTATGCTATCCTTGTCTGTCTGTTCAGATTTAACTATAAGACCTCTCATGATATCAAGTTTGGAGTTACTATCCAGTGATTCATTAAGAAGTACAGAATCTATCTGATTCTGATAAAGTGAGTCATTACCCTGTTTCTCGTAGTAAGATGCCAGAGAGAGCATTGCTGGAGCATATCCAGGCTCTTTCTGCAAAACTTTCATATAGGTATCATAAGCCTTTTCGCTCTTTCCATTATTAAGATATACATCTCCAAGGATTGTCATATATCTCATATCATATGGATACTCCTTTGCAAGATTTTCAATCTCAGTGAACGCCTTAACATCGTCTCCTTTATTGAGATACATCCTGAACTTCTCCATACTTATCTGCTCCGACTTCCCATCAAGACCCTCAAGACGGTTCAATGTTGCGATAACCTGATCATAATCTTTAGTCCTATTGTATAAATCGACCAATGAGATAAGCGGTTCCAAGCGTGTAGAAAATTGTGTAGACATATCTTCGAAAACATAAATAGCCTCCGGCAAAAGTCCTTTATCCTGATAGTAGGATGCTAGCGTTTGCTTATACCAATAGTTGTCAGGAGAGATTTTTACTGCTTTCTTTAATGCTTTTTCTGCATTTTCAGGTTGCTTCATATACATGTAAAACCTGAAAAGTTCGTATAATGAAGCTGCTCCGTTTGGGTTTATACTGACACAATGATTCAACAAGTCGAATGCAGCATCGTATTCACCTTTCTCTTTCAAGCGTAACGCTTCGAGATAGAAATAGTCATACCTTCTCTGTGCATCAGCAGATAAGTTTTCTGATGCAACCACATTTTTGTGCACAGGCAAGGTTTCTTTATGGCTCTTCAGTGTCCCGCATGAGATCATAGAGAACACAATACAAACCGCCAGTATGATTTTTTCTATCAATATAGTTTTCTTCATCTTCTATTTTTTTCCAGTATGACCGAAACCTCCGTCACCACGTTCGGTCTCGTCAAGTACCTCCACCTCATCCCACTGAGTCTGCTCAAACTTAGAGATTACAAGCTGGGCTACTCTCTCGCCATCTTCAATAATGAAATTCTCGGATGAAAGGTTAATCAAAATTACACAAATCTCACCTCTATAATCTGCATCTATTGTACCAGGAGAGTTCAAAACACCAATTCCTTTTTTTATTGCCAAACCACTTCTTGGTCTTACTTGAGCTTCATACCCTTTTGGTAAAGCCATATATAGTCCTGTCGGAACAAGACATCTTTGGAGGGGTTTTAACTCAATTGGGGTATCAATATTTGCACGTATATCGAGCCCTGCCGACTGTTCGGTTGCATATGCCGGCAACAGATGATGTGACTTATTAATAATCTTTACTTTCATCGTTTTATCAAACTTATTAACATTTTGCGAATTTAGTAAAATCAATGTAATAATCTATCTATTTACACTTTTTTAAAAGGAAGTTTTATACTTTTGCAAATAAACGACAGTGTAAAATGGAATGGGAAAAACTGATATCAAACAAGCGACTTGGACTTGAAGAAATTCATGATTTAAGAAAAGACGACAGGTCTGAGTTTCAAAGAGATTATGACAGACTTATCTTCTCAGCGCCATTCCGCAGACTACAGAATAAGACACAGGTTTTTCCTCTGCCTGGGAGTATCTTCGTGCACAACCGTCTTACACATAGCCTTGAGGTTTCGTGTGTTGGTCGTTCATTAGGAAATATAATTTCAACTAAGCTTCTTCAAAAACACCCCAATCTATCGGAAACTCATATCTCCGAGATTGGTTCAATAGTCTCTGCCGCTTGTCTTGCACACGACCTTGGCAACCCACCTTTCGGTCACTCAGGAGAGAAGGCAATAGCCACATTCTTCTCAGAAGGCAAAGGAGTTGAGCTAAGAAGTAAGTTCACAGATAGTCAATGGAATGACCTCACTCATTTTGAAGGAAATGCAAATGCCCTCCGTCTACTTACCCATCAATTCCAGGGAAGACGTAAAGGAGGGTTTGTGCTTACATATTCAACATTGGCTTCTGTCGTAAAATACCCCTTTTCATCGCAACTTGCCGGTAACAAACAGAAATTTGGATTTTTTATTTCTGAAGAACAGGATTATAAAAAAATTGCCCTTGAACTTGGTATCCGACAACTAAGCAAAGAGAATGAGCCGCTACGCTTTGCAAGACACCCTCTTGTTTATCTAGTAGAGGCTGCAGACGATATATGCTATCAGATGATGGATATAGAAGATGCATACAAACTTAAGATTCTAACCTTCCAGGAGAGCGTGGACCTATACTCTACATTCTTTACAGATAAGAAGATTGAAAGTATAAAAAATATATGCAAAATAGTAACCGATAAGAATGAACAGATTGCCTACCTACGCTCACTGGCAATAAGCATCATGATTAATGAGTGCACCGAAGCATTCATGAAAAATGAGGAGAAGATACTTGATGGCGATTTTAATTCTACTCTCATAAAGAGCATGTCCGAAAAGGCTCGCACTGCATATAATAGATGCTCGGAAGTTGCTATACAAAAGATTTATCACTCAAGAGACGTCGTTGATATTGAGCTTGCCGGTTTCAAGATAATAAACACTCTCATAGGGCTTATGGTAGATGCCGTAAACTCACCTGAGAAGGCATATTCAAGACTTCTAATAAACAGAGTATCAAACCAGTACAATATATGCGATGAGGATATCTATACACGCATTCAGGGTGTGCTCGACTATATCTCAGGTATGACGGATATATATGCTCTTGATCTTTATCGCAAAATAAACGGGGACAGCATTCCTGCTGTATAATCTCGAAAACCAAAGTTGGGAATAAAATCCGGTTCATCAGTTAGTATAATAAAATCTGTCGTGATCGGTTTATAAATAGATCATGACAGATTAATCAATGAATCATGATCGGTTAAGTAATGGATCATGATCGGCTAATCAATGAATCATGATCGGTTGAACAGTCTATCATGATTCATTTTCCCGAACAATGAAAATAACTGATTCTCTCTTTTCTTAACACGAAGCAAAGATAATAATATTTATCAAGAAGAAATAGAATTTGTGAAATCTCCAATGTTTCGGAGTGAGCCTACCTTTTAACAGACAGATATTTATCACCAACAGAAGTTATTATAAAAAGAGCCCGAATCAAATCCGAGCTCTATAATATTGTTTATCTGTATGTTTCGATAATAATCTATTTTGATATGATAGGATTAGCTCCTGAAGTAAATCTCAAAGCCTCTGGATGCTCTTTTACAAACGACTCTATATGTCTTACTCTTTTATCTTCCAATATCTCATCTACAGCAATAAGTATACCTGTCTCCTCTACATCACCGAAACCATAGTTTATGGCGGTGCCGAACATTCTCATTGTTGGTGAAAGACCCATATAGGCATTAACAAGAGGGGGTATATTATATCCAAGCTTTCTAACCTCTGTATTCAGAATTTTATAATCCTCCTTGAATGAGTTACAGCAAAAAAGATTCTCTAAGAAGTCACGATTTGTCTCAATTTCCAAAGGTTTCATCGGAGTAATAAGCTTATCCTTATCTCCAAAATGCTTGTTAAGGAAATACAGAATCATATCTCGCCCCTGACGGTGATAACTAGGATACATTGTCATTTTACCAAAGTAATACTTCACATTTGGTTTAATAACAGTAAGTGCTCCAAGCCCATCCCAAAGATTATCCAAAGCGAACAGGCCTTTTGAGCCGGCACGTGATGACTGATACTCAAGAGTAACGAAGGATCTACCTAGTTCAACAGTGTAAGGCAGGTAATTTTTAATAAATTCTTGAGAGAAATTAAACATATGAGATGTTGCAAGTATCGGTTTGCCTGTTTCATCAAACTTAACTTCATCACCCAACAGATATCTATATCCTCCTAAAATTTCTTCTCCTTCAGGATTCCATACTATGAGTTGTTTATATGGATCATCCATAGTATCATACTCATCAATATCCATAGATTTACCAGTACCTCCACCAGCTGCTCTAAATGCTATTTCTCTCAATCGACCTATCTCTTTCATAACATTAGGAGAATTCTGAGCAGTAATAACGTATATCTCGTTATGACTCTTATTGGTAAATCGGAGTCTCTTCTCTTCAGTCAATTCTGACTTTAGCACCTCCTTACTAATAGGGGTAATTATTTCTTCCATTTGTATCATTAATATCTTCTGCCTTTATAGTTTGTAGACAATATCTTTTACATATTGTGCCCAGTCGTGCGGTGTTTTGCTCTTATCAAAAGTCTCCCAAGGAATTGTCTTACCTATGGTCAACTTAAATGTCTGATGCCTATTTTTCATCATTTCATCAGCAAGGTAAAGCATAGCGACATTAATCTTCAAACCTAGATTATCGCATATGTTTGCCAAATTATAAAACCAATTAGAATTTTGTCCTTCAAAATGCAACGGAACAACATCACGTCTTGTCTCTACACTTTTTGTTACAAAAGTCTTCTTCCAATCAATATCTTTAATAATTCCGTTATGCCTTCTTGAACAAATTCCAGCTGGGAACATTATTATGTTATTAGGCGAGCTGAAGCCCTGTTCTACTATTTTAGGAAAGTCTTTAGATTGTTTTCCGGTCTTATTGATAGGAATGCACAATGGTGCCAATCCATGTAGGTTCATCAAAAGGTCATTTACTAAATATCTAACATTTCCATCATAATAAGAACCCAATATATATCCTAATGCGACTCCGTCAACACCACCAAGTGGATGATTGCTTACAAAAGTAAAGCACCCCTCTTTAGGAAGGTTCTCTTTACCAAAAACATCTACCTTCACATCCAAGAAGCCCATGCAAGCCTCAAGAAAATCAACACCAACTTTATCTTTCGATTCAATCAGAAATTCATTCAACTCATCCTGATGAACTATACGCTTTAAATAACGTCTTAAAAGTCCGGGTACATATTTAGCTTTTTTACCAGCTTTTTCTTCAATTATTTTATCAATATTGATCAAAAAGATAGATTCCTCTTTCATCATCATAAACTTTGTGTATGCAAAAATAACTTATCTTTTTAAAAATTGATATTCTGAGTAAAAAAAATGATGATTAATGATATAAAAAACCAACATTTATAAGGTTATTAACCATTTATTTCACATAATGTTTCATTTAGCATCATAAAACAAGAGTAACAAAAAGCATTATCGGTTAAAAATAGCTCACTTTTTATGCCCTCGAAAGAGGTTAGTAAATAGAGGCAAAAACCTGTTGATAATTTTTTTATTATTTTCTTATATAATTTGTGGGGAATTGTGGGGAATTGTGTACTTTTACATCAAGTTTTATATTAATAAGGTGTAATACATGCGATTCTTAGGGAATATTGAGATGAAAATTGACATAAAAGGAAGACTGTTTCTTCCATCAATTTTCAGAAAACAGCTTCAAAATGCCTCTGAAGAATATCTTATTCTTAGAAAAGACATTTTCCAAGACTGTCTCGTATTGTGTCCTGAGAGTACGTGGAATGAAGAACTCAACGAGTTAAGAAGCCGACTGAACAAGTGGAACCCTAAAGATCAAATGATATTCCGTCAGTTCGTTTCAGATGTTGAGATTGTTTCACTCGACAGCAACGGACGTTTTCTATTACCAAAAAGATATATTAAGTTAGCCCACATCAATCAGGAGGTAAAAGTCATTGGTGTGGACAATACTATTGAGATTTGGGCAACAGAGTTGTGCGAGCAGCCATTCATGAACCCTGAAGAATTTAGTTTGGAATTGCAGAAGATGATGGATAACAATAAAAAAGCAGAAGAGTAAGAATGAGTGACGAGAACATTACATATCACATCCCGGTACTTTTGAATGAGAGTATCGACGGCCTAAACTTAGAAAATGGAAAAGTTTTCGTTGACGTCACTTTTGGTGGCGGCGGACACTCTAAAGAAATATTGCGACGTCTTGGAGACGATGGACGTTTATTGGGATTCGACCAGGACCAAGATGCAGAAAGAAATATCGTTGACGACAATAGATTTACTTTCGTAAGAAGTAACTTCAGATACCTTGCCAATTTCTTAAGATACCACGGCATTGATGAGATAGACGGACTTCTTGCTGACTTAGGTGTATCATCACACCACTTTGATGATTCTGAGAGGGGTTTTTCATTTAGATTTGACGGAAAACTTGATATGAGAATGAACCAAAAAGCAAGCATGACGGCTGCCGATATCCTTAACACATACGAGGAGGAACAGTTGGCCTCAATTCTCTATCTATATGGAGAACTCAAAAACAGCCGAAAATTAGCTTCTGTGATTGTTAAATCAAGAGCTACAACTTCGATAAAAAATACATCAGACTTTATTAATATAATCCAGCCTCTATTTGGTAGAGACAGAGAGAAAAAAGAGATGGCAAAAGTGTTTCAGGCATTGCGTATAGAGGTAAACCAAGAGATGGAAGCACTAAAAGAGATGCTATACTCAGCTGCTGAATACCTAAGGCCTGGTGGAAGACTTTCTGTAATAACTTATCACTCTTTAGAAGACAGAATAGTAAAGAACTTTATAAAATCAGGAAATTTTGAAGGTAAGATTGAGCAGGATTTTTTTGGAAACATACAATCTCCGTTTAAACTTATCAACAATAAGGTGATCACTCCTACCCCTGAGGAGATAGAGAGAAACCCACGATCTAGAAGTGCTAAACTTAGAATTGCAGAGAAAAAGTAAATAAATTGTGTTATGGAAGAGCCCGTTATTGACAAAAAAGAGAGCAATAAAAGTGAGAACACTTCAAAAAAGATGTCTATAAGGAGCATCTTGGGAGGTGATATACTTGCTAATGACTTTTTTAAGAGACAGACGCGCTTGCTTATACTTATAATGATTCTTACTGTTTTATATATTGACAACCGATATAGCAGCCAGCAAGAGTTAATTGAAATAGACAGATTGAAGAAAGAGTTGGATGATGTAAAATACGATGCATTGACTAGATCATCAGAACTCATGGAGAAAAGTAGACAATCTAAGATAGAAGAATATATTTCAACACAGGGAAGTGAGTTGCAGACAGCAACAAACAGACCATATTTAATTGTTATTGACGAGAAATGATTCCAAAGAAGAGCAATATAATGATCAGGTATACCTTCATCATGCTAATCATGGGGCTGGTAGGTCTTGCTATTGTTGTTAAAGCAGGAATCATAATGTTTGCCGAGAAACAATATTGGCAGGATGTTGCAGATAGATTCGTCAAAGAGAATGTAGAAGTTAAGCCAAACAGAGGCAATATCCTCTCTTCAGACGGTCAGCTCATGGCAAGTAGTTTGCCGGAGTACAAGATATATATGGACTTCCTTGCCGGAGGTGATTATAAAGACAGTCTCCTCAGAGCAAATATGGACTCAATATGCATTGGTCTGAATCAGATATTCCCGGATAAAAGTATTGCCGATTTCCGAGCTCACATAATGAAGGGCAGAAGAAAAAGGAGTAGGAACTACCTTCTATACCCAAATCGCATATCATATATTGAATATAAAGAGGTCAAACAACTACCTGTATTTAAACTAAGCAAATTCAAGGGCGGCTTCCATGAGCAGGCTTTTAACCAGAGAAAAAAACCATTTGGTTCATTGGCTAAAAGAACGCTTGGAGATATGTACTCAGAGATTGAACTTGGTGCAAAGAACGGACTTGAATTATCATATGATTCAATATTAAAAGGTGTCCCCGGAATCACTCACCGCCAAAAGGTGATGAACAAATATCTCAATATTGTTGACCTCCCTCCTGTTGACGGCTACGACATTATAACAACCATTGATGTTGGAATGCAGGATATAGCAGAGAAAGCACTTATAGATGAACTTAACGAGATTAATGCCACTGTAGGTGTAGCTGTGCTTATGGAAGTTAAGACTGGAGAGGTAAAGGCCATAGTTAATATGACCAAGTGCAACGACGGCGTATATAGAGAGCTAAAGAACAACGCAGTAGCAGATATGATGGAACCTGGTTCTACTTTTAAAACAGCATCTATCATGGTAGCTCTCGAAGATGGTAAGATTACTCCTGACCAGACTGTAGATACAGGTAATGGTGTATACAACATGCATGGCCGTCCTATGAAAGACCATAACTGGCATAAGGGTGGATATGGTGTTCTTACAACAACCAAGTCTCTTATGGTATCATCAAATATCGGAGTATCTAGACTTATTGATGAGAACTATCATAACAATCCGACTAAATTTGTAGAAGGACTATATAAACTTGGCATTGCAACCCCACTAAATCTTGATATACCCGGTTCAGGTAACCCTCATATTAGAATGCCTAACAAGAACAATTGGTCAAAGACTGCACTTGCATGGATGTCAATAGGATATGAAACACAAGTACCTCCTATTAACACACTTGCATTCTATAACGCTATAGCTAATGGAGGAGTTATGGTAAAACCAAAGTTCGTAAGAGCTATTACCAGAGGTGATGAAGTTATAAAAGAAGTTCCTACTGAAGTTTTAAATCCAGCGATCGCATCTAAGAGAACATTATCACAGATTCAGACTATCCTTGAAAAGGTGGTAAGCGAAGGTCTGGGAAAAAGAGCAGGTTCTAAACAGTTCCATGTATCTGGAAAGACAGGAACAGCACAAGTTTCTCAAGGTAAAGAGGGATATATGGGTGGAGGAAGACGATACTTAGTAAGTTTCTGTGGATATTTCCCTTCAGAAGATCCTAAATACAGCTGTATAGTAGCTATCCAAAAACCTGGACTACCTGCATCAGGTGGTCTTATGGCAGGTAAAGTGTTCAGTGAAATTGCTGAAAGAGTTTTTGCAAAACATCTTGCTAAAAACCTGTCAGAAGCAAAAGATTCTGCAAGTATACTTATCCCTGACGTAAAATGTGGCGATATCGCTGCAGCACATTACGTACTTAATAATATAAATATTTCTACCGTTGGAATTCCTGACAACACAAATTTAAATAGTCCTATTTGGGGTGTGCCTGCTGCACAGAATAACAAAATAGTACTAAAAAGATATAAGGGAAACAACAGAATAGTTCCTAATGTAAAAGGTATGGGAGCTAAAGATGCTGTTTATCTACTAGAGAGTTTAGGGTTAAAGGCAAGAGTTGGTGGAGTAGGAAAAGTCGAATCACAAAGTTTGGCTGCAGGAAAGCGTGTAGTCAGGGGTGAAGCGATACATTTAATTTTAAAATAAAGTTTTACAACATGAAACTAGGAGATATAATTAAAGGAGTAAAGACAGTAGAAGTTCATGGGAACTTGAACTGTGATATTAAAGGAGTAAACATTGACTCCAGGTTAATTGAGGAGGGACACATCTTCATTGCTATAAAAGGTACGCAAGCAGATGGACACGAATATATAGAGAAAGCTATAGAAAAGGGTACCAAGGTGGTAATATGCCAAGATTTGCCAGAGAATCTGAAAGAAGATATATGCTACATTAAAGTAGTAGATACAGAAGATATCGTGGGACAGGTTGCCACAAATTTCTATGGAGATCCTACAAGCAAGGTTGAACTCGTCGGAGTTACCGGAACTAACGGAAAGACTACAATAGCTACCTTATTATATGATATGTTCCGCAAATTCGGATACAAGGTTGGACTTATCTCTACAGTATGCAACTATATTGATGATAAACCTGTACCTACAGAACATACCACTCCCGATCCAATCACTTTAAACAAGCTACTTGGACAGATGGCTGATGAGGGATGTAAATATGTTTTTATGGAGGTAAGCTCCCACTCTATTTCTCAGAAAAGAATTGGTGGACTGAAATATGCCGGGGGCATTTTCACAAACATAACACGCGATCACTTAGATTATCATAAGACATTCGAGAACTACCTCAAAGCAAAGAAAGCATTCTTTGACCATCTTCCAAAAAGCGCATTCGCACTTACAAACCTTGATGACAAAAATGGTCTTGTTATGACCCAGAATACAAAAGCAAAGGTATCCGATTACTCCATCCGAAGCATAAGTGATTTCAAAGGGAAGGTTCTTGAGGATACATTCGAAGGAATGTCTATGGAGATAAATAATATAGAGGTGAATGTTCGGTTTATAGGTCGCTTTAATGCATCCAACCTCCTTGCAGTCTATGGAGCAGCATGTCTTCTTGGCAAGAAACCAGAAGATGTTTTGTTGGTTCTAAGCACTTTGCGCCCTGTTGCAGGACGATTCGACTCATTAAGATCATCAAAGGGTTATACTGCAATTGTTGACTACGCACATACTCCAGATGCTATTGAGAATGTTCTCAATGCTATCCACGAAGTATTGCAAGGCAAAGGAGAGGTAATTACAGTAGTCGGAGCAGGAGGAAACAGAGATAAAGGCAAACGACCTATCATGGCTCAAGAGGCAGTGAAGCAGAGCGATAGGGTTATAATCACTTCAGATAATCCACGATTTGAAGAGCCTCAAGATATCATAAACGATATGGTTGCCGGACTTAATAAAGAGCAGATGAAGAAGGTGGTATGCATAATAGACAGAAAAGAAGCTATTCGTACTGCATGCATGCTCGCAGGAAATAGAGATGTTATTTTAGTTGCCGGAAAAGGACATGAAAACTACCAGGATATAAAAGGTGTTAAGCATCATTTCGACGACAAAGAGATTTTAAAGGAAGTTTTTGACAATGAATAAAAAATAATGATATGCTATACTATCTATTTAAATATTTAGAAAGATTTGACTTCCCAGGAGCTAGAATGTTCGGATATGTCTCATTCAGATCATTGATGGCAATTATATTGTCATTACTTATATCTGCAATATTCGGTCAATATTTCATAAGCCTTTTGAAGAGACATCAGATAACAGAAACACAGAGAGATGCCTCTATTGACCCATTCAATGTAAACAAGGTAGGAGTTCCAACAATGGGAGGTATCATTATCATTGTTGCAATACTTATACCATGCCTTCTTCTTGGTAGATTGGGTAATGTATATATGATGTTAATGATTATCACAACAGTATGGTTGGGCACATTAGGATTCCTCGACGACTATATTAAGGTATTCAGAAAAGATAAAGAGGGACTTCATGGCAAATTCAAAATCATAGGACAAGTTGGATTAGGTCTGATTGTCGGCCTTACACTATATCTAAGCCCTAAAGTGGTTATAAGAGAAAATGTTGAGGTAAAGAAGGGTGATAATATAGAGATTGTCCATAAAGCATTGAATGAAAAGTCTACAAAGACTACTATACCATTCTTCAAGAATAACAACTTTGATTACTCTGATTTCGTTGGCTTCTTAGGTGAGAATTCACAGACAGTAGGATGGATTATATTTGTCTTCGTAACAATTTTCGTTGTCACAGCAGTATCCAACGGCGCTAATCTCAATGATGGTATGGATGGTATGGCGGCTGGTAACTCAGCAATTATCGGACTTACGCTTGGTATCCTTGCTTACGTCTCGAGCCATATAGAATATGCAGGATACCTTAATATAATGTATATACCGGGCAGTGAGGAGTTGGTAATTTTCATATGTGCATTCATTGGTGCTCTTATAGGATTCCTATGGTACAATGCATTTCCTGCACAGGTATTTATGGGTGATACAGGAAGTTTGACTATTGGCGGCATTATTGCTGTATTCGCCATAACAATCCATAAGGAACTACTAATACCTATATTATGTGGTATATTCCTTATCGAGAATCTATCTGTGATACTTCAAGTGAAATATTTTAAGAGTGGGAAGAAAAAAGGGCATCTGCAAAGAGTCTTTAAGAGAGCACCTATACACGACCATTTCAGAACAACAATGGCTCAGTTGGACCCTAACTGCTCTTATATATTCAAAGGGCCAAATAATGTTTTCCATGAATCTAAGATTACTGTGAGATTCTGGATTATAACTATTGTCCTTGCAGCCATTACTATAATAACATTAAAGATAAGATAAGAAAAAAATATCATTATGGGTAAAAGAATTGTCATATTAGGAGCAGGTGAGAGTGGCGTTGGAGCTGCTATATTAGCTCAAAAGAAAGGTTTTGACACCTTTGTTTCCGACATGTCCCTTATTAAGGATAATTACAAATCTATGCTTAACGAGAGAGGAATTGAGTGGGAAGAGGGACATCACTCCAAAGAACTGATACTGAATGCAGATGAGGTTATCAAGAGTCCGGGTATTCCTAACAATGCTCCTATGATAATGGAAATTCAGTCTAAAGGAATTCCTATAATATCTGAAATTGAATTTGCCGGAAGATATACAAATGCAAAGATGATATGTATCACTGGTAGTAATGGTAAGACAACAACTACATCTTTGATATATCATATATTCAAGAAAGCGGGTCTTAACGTAGGCCTTGCTGGAAATATTGGTCAGAGTCTTGCTCTACAAGTTGCAGAAAGCAACCATGATTACTATATCATTGAGTTAAGTAGCTTCCAGTTGGATAATATGTACAAGTTCCATGCAAACATTGCTGTATTGATGAATATCACTCCTGATCATCTAGATCGTTATGATTTCAAAATGCAGAACTATGTTGATTCAAAGTTCAGAATAATTCAGAACCAAACTCCTGAAGATGCATTCATTTTCTGGAACGATGACCCTATCATCAGAGCTGAACTTAGCAAATATGGAATTCACGGACAGTGCTATCCTTTCTCTGAGAACAAGGAGAACGGTGTCGCTGCATACACAGAACAAGATAAAGTATTTTTTATGGAGCCTGTACCATTCAACATGGAACAGGAGGATTTAGCTCTTACTGGCACTCATAATCTTTTCAACTCAATGGCTGCTGGGATATCTGCCGACATTGCAGGTATACGCAAAGAGTGTATACGTGAGGCACTTAGCGATTTCGAAGGTGTAGAACACAGATTGGAGAAGGTATGCAAGGTTAAAGGTGTAGAATACATCAACGACTCTAAGGCAACAAATGTAAATTCATGCTGGTATGCGCTCAAGAGCATGACTACTAAGACAGTACTTATTCTTGGAGGAAAAGATAAAGGAAATGACTATAATGAGATTGCTGATCTAGTTAAGGAGAATTGTAGCGGACTTATATTTATGGGACTCCACAATGAGAAGTTACATGAGTTCTTCGATGGTTACGGGATTCCTATAGCCGATGTAACAAGCATGAAAGATGCAGTAGATGCCGCATACAATATGGCAAAAAAGGGCGAGACAGTTTTGCTTAGTCCTTGTTGCGCAAGTTTTGATCTCTTCAAGAGTTATGAAGACAGAGGAGAACAATTCAAGGAGTGTGTAAGGAATTTATAATTTCAGTATATAATGGATTTAATAAAAGATCTGTTTAAAGGTGATAAGGTAATTTGGATTATATTCCTATTCCTTTGCCTTATATCTATTACGGAGGTTTTCAGTGCTGCCAGTACTCTGACATATAAGACGGGCGACCACTGGGGACCTATCACCCAACATAGTGTTATTTTGCTTGTGGGTGTAGCCATTGTAATCTTTGTACACAACATTCCATGCAAATGGTTCCGTGTGATTCCATTTTTTCTCTACCCTATCTCTACTATACTTCTTGCCTTTGTTATGGCAATGGGTGTTTTGACAGGCGACAGAATAAATGGAGCTGCAAGATGGATGACATTTTTTGGAATACAGTTCCAACCTTCGGAGTTGGCAAAGATGGCAGTAATAGTAGCAACAGCTTTTATTCTTTCTAAACTACAAGATGAGGATGGTGCAAATCCGAAAGCTTTTAAATACATTATGATAATAGTGGGAATAGCTTTCGTGCTCATAGCACCTGAAAATGGATCTACAGCAGCGCTACTCTTCGGAGTTGTATACCTAATGATGATTATTGGAAGGGTTCCATGGAGACAGATTGTGAAGCTTACCTTCGGCATTCTCTTCGTGATTACCCTCTTCGTTTCTATAGTAATGGCTCTACCAACACAGAAGTTAAGCAAAGTACCTCTAATGCATAGAGTCGAGACATGGCAAGGCCGTATTAAAGGATTTTTCGATAACAAAGAGGATGTTCCTGCAGCTAAATATGACATCGATAAAGATGCTCAGATTGCACATGCCAACATAGCGATAGCATCAAGCAATGTTGTCGGAAAAATGCCTGGTAATAGTGTACAGAGAGACTTCCTCTCACAAGCATTCTCCGACTTTATATTTGCTATCATTGTTGAGGAACTCGGGCTGGTGGGAGGAGCCTTTATTGTACTTCTCTATCTATGGTTACTTATGCGAGCGGGTAAAATTGCAAGAAAATGTGACAAATCATTCCCGGCATTTCTCGTTATGGGAATTGCCCTTCTATTGGTTTCTCAGGCGCTACTGAATATGATGGTAGCTGTGGGACTATTCCCCGTTACAGGACAACCACTGCCTCTTATCAGTAAAGGTGGTACATCAACGCTGATAAACTGCGCATATATCGGAATGATATTGAGCGTAAGCCGTTTCGTGGCAGAACAAGAAGCAGAGAAGACCGCAGAGGAAGAAGCAGCAAATGAGGCAAAATTGCAGGCTGCCACACAGACTCTTTTAGAGAAAGCTAAGGATATTGTAAACAGCGAACAGGCTGTTACTGCTGATAATCAAGAATGATTAGGAAAAAGTATATTTAGGACGAAACAAAAAATGTTATTAATAAATTACTATATTATTAAATATATATTGCCTGTTTATTGATAACTTTGTAATATAATAAAAAATATGGGAGTAGAATTAAGAGTTATAATTAGCGGTGGTGGAACAGGGGGACATATCTTCCCTGCCGTATCTATTGCGAATGCAATTAAAGCAAAGCATCCAGAAGCTAAGATATTGTTCGTCGGTGCATTAGGAAGAATGGAGATGCAACGTGTACCAGCTGCTGGTTATGACATTAAAGGGCTTCCTGTTGCAGGATTCGACAGAAAAAACCTCTTAAAAAATATACCAGTACTGATAAAGCTCTTCAAGAGTCAGTATATGGCAAAAAAAATAATTAAGGAGTTCAAACCTCAGGTAGCTGTAGGTGTAGGAGGCTATGCAAGCGGACCGACACTTAAAGTTGCAGGGACAATGGGAATTCCTACTCTTATACAGGAACAGAATTCTTATGCCGGAGTAACTAACAAGCTGCTTGCTAAAAAAGCAAGCAAGATATGTGTTGCATACGAAGGTATGGAGAGATTTTTCGATAAAGAGAAAATTATTCTTACTGGAAACCCGGTAAGGCAAGGGCTTTTTGATAAGGAGACAACAAGGGAAGAGGCTATAAAATCATTCGGACTTGATCCAAACAAGAAAACTATACTTGTAATTGGGGGAAGTCTTGGAGCAAGAACTCTTAACAACTGCATGATTGAAGGCATTGAGAAGATAAAAGAATCAGATGTACAGTTCATCTGGCAGACAGGAAAAATCTATTTTGACGAAGCCAAGAAAGCGGTAGAATCTTTTGGTGAGTTGCCTATGATTTATGTAACCGACTTCATAAGCGACATGACAAAGGCATATGCAGCAGCCGACCTTGTTATAAGTAGAGCTGGAGCAGGATCCATATCTGAGTTCTGCATACTAAAAAAGCCTGTTGTTCTTGTCCCTTCACCAAATGTTGCAGAGGATCATCAGACAAAGAATGCACTTGCTCTTGTGACTAAAGAGGCTGCTCTTTACATAAAAGATGCTGCTGCTTCAGAGGGACTTATAAGTAAAGCGATAGATAGTGTAAAGAACGATGAACTTCTGAAAAAATTAAGTATGAATATTGAGAAACTTGCATTTACTGACTCGGCAAATGTTATTGCTGACGAGGTGTGCAAACTTGCTGAAAAATATAGAAATGAACATGGATGTTAATACTTTCAAATCAGTATATTTTATTGGTGCCGGTGGTATAGGTATGAGCGCTTTGGTAAGATATTTCCTATCAAAGCAGAAGAGAGTTGGTGGATATGACAAGACCCCAAGTGAACTTACTGACAAACTAATTGAAGAGGGTGCCGATATACACTATAAGGATAGTGTGGATGAGATAGCTGAGGATTTTAAGGATGCTGCTACTACTCTTATTGTCTATACACCTGCTATTCCCGGTGATCACACTGAATTTTGTTTCTTCAAAGAAAATGGATTCCAGATTATGAAAAGATCACAGGTGTTGGGTATGCTTACTAAAACATCAAAAGGTCTATGCGTTGCCGGAACTCATGGTAAAACGACTACATCTACTATGGCAGCACATCTGCTCCATAATTCACACGTAGAGTGTAATGCTTTTCTAGGAGGTATTTCAAAGAACTATGGAACTAATTTGCTACTCTCAGATAAAAGTGACTATGTAGTTATTGAAGCTGATGAGTTCGATCGTTCATTTCATTGGCTCACTCCTTATATTTCAGTAATAACATCTACAGATGCTGACCATCTTGATATATATGGAACTAAAGAGGAATATCTTGAGAGTTTCCGTCACTATACCTCACTTATATCTAGCGATGGCGCATTGATAATACACGAGAATTTAGAGCTGAAGCCTGATGTAAAGCCAGGAACAAAAATATATACCTATAGCCGTGAAAGTGGAGACTTCCATGCTGAGAATGTAAGAATTGGCAATGGAGAAATCTTTTTCGACTTCATCTCACCTTTCGGCAATATTAAAGATATACAGCTTGGCGTGCCTGTAGCTATCAACATTGACAATGGAATAGCTGCAATGGCTATAGCACAGATGAGTGGAGTATCAAATGAAGAGATTAAAGCAGCAATGGCTACTTTCAGAGGAGTAGACAGACGTTTCGACTTTAAGATTAAGAATGACAAAGTAGTATTCTTAAGCGATTATGCTCATCACCCAGCTGAAATTAAACAGAGCATCTTATCTATGAGAGCATTGTATCAGGATAAGAAGATTTCTGCTGTTTTTCAACCACATCTTTATACACGTACTCGTGACTTCTATAAAGATTTTGCTGATAGTCTCTCTCTACTTGATGAGGTTATAATAATAGATATTTATCCTGCTCGTGAAAAACCAATACCAGGTGTTACGAGCCAACTGATATACGATAATCTTGCCCCTGGCGTAGAGAAATATATGTGCAAGAAGGAGGAACTATTGGATTTGTTGAAGAAGAAGGAGTTCCAGGTGCTAATTACTCTTGGAGCAGGCGACATAGATAATTTTGCTCCAAATATTTGTGATATTTTAAATAAGAGATGATAAAAAGGATTTTCATACTGCTGTTTCTTCTTATGATAACCAGCTACCTTGTGGTTGCTGTTACCATGCTAAATGCCCGACCTATTGGGCAAAGATGTGACAGTGTGGGAGTCTTCATCGCCGACAGCATAGACTACGGCTTTATCACAAAAAAGGGTATTACTGATCAACTTAAGTCAAAAGGCCTAATGCCTGTTGGGAAAGATATGAACAGTATCAATACCAAGATTATGGAGAAGGAATTAAATAGACTTCCTCTCGTAGATAATGTGGAGTGTTATAAGACAAGTAATCGGAAAATAGCCATAGTCATAAACCAGAGAGTTCCTATATTAAGGGTGATGGGCAATAATGGCGAGTGTTATTATATAGATTGTAAGGCGAAAATTATGCCTTTAGTCAAAACCCCAATATATGTGCCTGTTGTTACCGGTTATATTGACAGGAAAATGGCAAAGAATGAAATTTTTAAACTTGGACAATTTATCAATAACAATCCTTTCTGGAGATCACAGATTGAACAGATCAATATTACCACAACTAAAGAGGTAGAGATAGTACCTATGGTTGGAGACCATATTATTTTTCTAGGAAAGGCAGAAGAATATGAAGATAAGTTCAAAAGGCTAAAGATTTTTTATGAAAAGGCTCTAAATATAGTTGGATGGAATAAATATGATAGGATAAGTTTAGAGTTCAGTAATCAAATAATTTGTACTAAAAAAGAGTTATAATATATGGTATCAACTGATTTTATCGCAGCAATAGAACTGGGTTCATCTAAAGCGACAGGTATTGTAGGTAAGAAAAATCCTGACGGCAGCATACAAATTATGGCAGTTGCCAGCGAGAAATCTTCCGAATTTATTAGGAAAGGAGTCATATACAATCTTGATAAGACTTCACAATGTCTTAATTCCATAATAAAAAGACTTGAGAATACTATCAAGGATTCTATTGGAAGAGTATATGTAGGAATAAGCGGACAGTCGCTAAGAACAATACGTAATACTGAGGTTCGCCACTTAGGAGAGGAGACAAAGATATCTCAGGAATTTATTGATTTATTGATGGACAGCAATCGTGAGGTTCCAATAATTGATCAAGAGATATTGGAAGTAGCTCCACAAGAGTATAAAGTTGGAATTAACTACCTTACAGATCCTGTCGGAGTACCTACTGATCATATTGAAGGGCGATTCTTGAACATTATAGCAAGAAATTCCCTGAAAATGAATATTGACAAATGTTTTGACCAATCAAACATTGACATTGTCGACTATATAACACAACCAATTGCTGTGGCAAATGCAGTTCTGACTAACAGCGAAAAGAGATCGGGATGTATGCTAGTGGACTTTGGTGCCGATACCACTACAGTTTCTCTTTTCAAAAACAATATATTAAGACATCTGGCTGTAATTCCATTAGGAGGAAACAATATTACTAAAGATATTTGCAGTCAGCAGATTGAGGAAGAAGAGGCTGAAGAGCTGAAAGTGAAATATGGAGATGCCTATTATGAATCTTCTGAAAAAGATCAAGAGAAAGTATACAATATAGAAGGCAAATGTTCTATCGAAGCATCACTTCTCCAAGAAATTATAGAGGCCCGTGTTAATGAGATTATCTCAAATGCATGGAATCAAATCTATCTTTCAGGATATTCATCTGACAAACTTCTAGCAGGAGCCGTTCTTACTGGCGGAGGAGCAAACATGAAGAATATAGAAGAGGCATTTACCAAACTCACAAAGCTTGAGAAAGTACGTGTAGCAAAAGATATT
>Ga0172378_10001427_pt1 | contig 22051 bp, 10 predicted proteins | sample GrowelOW332metaG_FD_119755 | JGI IMG/M metagenome (GOLD analysis project Ga0172378, IMG submission 119755) | Groundwater microbial communities from an aquifer near a municipal landfill in Southern Ontario, Canada - Pumphouse #3_1 metaG | ecosystem: Environmental > Aquatic > Deep subsurface >... | reverse complement strand
TATTCTTATTTGCGAGCAGTTAATTATGTATTATATCTTGAAAATCTTACTTGGGAATTACTCGCTAAAAAATATAATGATATAATAATTAAATATGATATTGGCGGTATAAATGAAATTATTGGTAATAAAAGTCATAAAACAGTCATAAATGCTTTAAAAAGATTCGCTGAATTCGTTGAACATAGTAAACTAATGTAATTACACAAAGTAAAAAGCCCCTCAAATTCCACAGAAACATCTGTTGGAACTCAAAGGTACTTTATTTTATTATCTTTGGATTTATTTAGATTATAATTTTTTCATTTCCCGAACTTTGTTAAACATTTTGGTATGAGTTCCAACATAGGTTAAATTTTCTGGCTCTTTATCAAAAAAATCCATCTTTTCTATCTCTGACTCTGGAAGTGGCTTCATCTTTTTTACTTCAGCAAAACATAATAAACCATATTGAGAAATAGAATACACACAAATAGGTTCAATATCCAGTTCTGTGGCTCCAGTTTCTTCATACATTTCCCTCTTCGCAGCAGTCAACCAATCTTCGCCTAATTCAATATGTCCGCCTGGGATTTCCCAAGTATTTTTGCCTTTTTGCTTACAGTAAACCCATTTCCCCTTATATCTGCTCACAACAACAACTCGTGTATACAATGATTCATCAATGCTTCCTATTTCATCAAATTTAACATCAAACATCATATTCCCTTTTGTATAGTTTATAATTTAAAGATATCACTTAAAAATAGAAATGTCAAATTTTATAATTAATTTAAAATCAATTCAAGTTATGCGAAATATTTTAATTAAGTATTCTTTATTATTCTTTTAACAGGTATTAATGATTTTTTTAATTGCCAAGTAAGTAAAATTTTGATACAATATACCATATTTATATTAAAAGAACAAAAATATATAAATTTTTGGGTACAATTTTTTGAAAATTGCATATCAAAGTGGAGCAATTTGTAGTAAAATTTATTTTGAAAAGAAAATTTTAAGACATTATTAAAATAAAATATCTCCTAGTGTTCCCATTCAATAAAATTACAGTTTAAAGGAGTTATATTATGGAAAAAGATAACAAAATAGAGCCCAGAACTATATCCGGTTTTATGGAATTATTGCCAAATGAGCAGGTGTTATTTAATCAAATGAAAATAAAAATTGAGCAGTCGTATGAACGCTTTGGCTTTTTGCCTTTGGATACACCTGTTTTAGAGTTATCCGAAATTTTACTGGCAAAAGCGGGTGGAGAAACCGAAAAACAAATCTATCGTTTTACAAAAGGCGATACTGATATGTCTATGCGTTTTGATTTAACCGTTCCGCTAGCAAAGTATGTTGCTCAAAATTATGAGCAATTACAATTCCCATTTAGGCGTTATCAAATAGCAAAAGTGTACCGAGGCGAAAGACCACAAAAAGGTAGATTTAGAGAGTTTTATCAGGCAGATATAGACATTATTGGAGACGGAGAACTTAGTATTTTGAACGATGCTGAAATCCCTAGTATAATTTATACGACTTTTAAAGAATTGGATTTTGGTGAATTTACTATCCGTATCAACAATAGAAAAATATTGAACGGGCTATTCAAGAGTTTGAATTTGGTGGCGTTATCTGCGGATATTATGCGAACCATAGACAAGATAGAAAAGATAGGCGTAGACAAGGTAAAAGAAATCTTGTTAGATTTTGGTATTGCATCAAATGAAGTATCAAAAATTTTGAATTTTATTTCAATAAATGGTTCTAATGATGAAAAACTACTCTTCTTAAAAAATTTAAATATTAAAGATGAAATGTTTGAAAAAGGTGTTTTAGAATTGGAATCTGTGGTGAAGAATATCCGTTTGTTTGGTGTACCAGAAAGCAACTTTATGATAGATTTAACTATTGCACGAGGTTTGGATTATTATACTGGTACTATTTATGAAACTTTTTTGAATGATTGTCCACAACTTGGAAGTGTATGTTCAGGTGGTCGATATGATAATCTAGCCGAATATTATACGGATAAACCTCTACCTGGTGTAGGGATTTCCATTGGATTGACCCGATTGTTTTATCAATTAAACGAACTAAACTTAGTCAAAGTGGGCAAAAGTTCCATCGCTGATATTCTCATTCTATCCACTATGGAAGATGTTACTCAATGTTTTGGAGTAGCACAAGAGTTCCGTAACGCTGGAATAAATACCGAAGTTTATATGGATAATAAAAAGATGAAGGCTAAAATCAAATATGCCGATAAATTAAACATACCTTTTATTGGAATAATTGGTGAGGAAGAGCAAAAAAATAAAAATATTACCATAAAAAATTTAGCCACCGGCGAACAACAAGTATTAAGTGTACAAGATGCTATAAATTTGTTAAAATCACTTAAATAAGTTTGAATATTGTAAATTTTAAAACATAATATTTTATCACAAAGCATTTTTTTATTCATTTTTATATTGAAAAAAATAATGTTTATATAAACTTAAAAACAAGATTATAATTAATCTTGTTTTTAATTAAATTTAGAAAAGAAAAAAGTATTTTGTTCTTTTACTCTTCAATATTTTTATTTATAAAATTTTAGTAAAAGTATTTTTAATTTTGCTTTATATAAAAGATTCTTCAACGGTATTTTTTGATACTATGGTATTAACTACTTCCATTAAATCATCTTTTGTGATTAATGTTACACCCTTCGGTAGATCAAGTTCTTCTCTTTTCGTTCTATCGTTTAAGTATAGGATTTTTTTACCCGCGATAGCCATTGCCGTCATATCATTTTGGTCATCACCCACAAACACACTATTTTCTATCGGCACTCCATAGTCACTGCAAATTTGTCTTAATCCAGAGCACTTACCGAGTACTCCTCTTTTATCTGCGTCCCAATCATATTTTGTAGGAATAATGTTTTCCAAATTACCGTCTTTATCGAAAATCATTTTATTTATATAAACAACATCAAATAATTCATTTATATCAGGTAATAAATAATTTATTAAAAAATCCGCTCCACCTGAAATTATTGCGGTTACATATCCAAGCCTTTTCAAACACGAGATTGCCTCATGTAAATTTTTTGTTAAAGTAACATCACTTTCTTTAATGGCTTCAATTATTTTAGTTTGGGTTAGTTCTCCTTTGCGTAAACATTCCAAATCATGTTCTACCCATTGCGGATATGTAATTATTTTATTAACGAAAGCATCTTTTAGCATTATGGAGTCTTTGAAATTATTTCCGATTGCCTTGTGCAGAAGACTCCAAGAATATCGAATTTTTTGTATTAAAGTTCCATCGACATCAAAAGCCACAACGCCGATATATTTATTGTTTGGCGATTTCGAAAAGATAGGTTGGGAATCAATCTTCTCTCCATTCTGTAATTTTCGGGCTTTAAAATAACAGCAATCTAAAATTGCTCGTATGTATTTAATCAAACTTTGTTCATTTTCAAAACAAATCAAAAAAGTGTTTGCTGAAATTATATCTTCAATATATCCCTTAAAAAAGTCTGTCGTAATATTTAATGATTTGTTGCGTTCTTCAATTTTTGAACACAAATAGTCTAAAAACTTTTTATACTCGCTCATTCTTGGCAAAGTTCGGCTTGTCCAATTTTTTATTTGTTGTTCATTTGCAATTCCAAAATCTGTAACTTGATTCTTTTTTTCAAAAAACAAACTTATTACTGCATTTAGAATTTTAGTAAAAATTTGTTTGTCATATTCATATTTCATCTGTAATCCTTTTAAAAGTAATGCAACCTGCACTTTTTTGCACTTTGAACACTATAATTATGCTTGTAAAACAATCTCTGTTTTGATACAATACACTTGAATTTGTAATTTGTATTATAATATCAAAAGATTCATTTGTCAATTTTAATATTAAATTTAAGTAAAAAGAAAGTATCCTAAGAATTTAATATTAATTTTTTTATGAAAATAATTTTAGTACTAACTCAAAACTAAAATTAAAAACAAACAATTTATATGAATATATATAATAAATGCGATAATATAATACAATTAAAAATTTTATATTTTGCTAAGGAGAAAATTATGGAAGAAGTCAAAACACAAGGAAGTTATTTAAAAGCAATTTTAATAGCTTTCTGTATGGGACTTATCGGTGTAGTTGCTTGGGTTATAATTGGTGGGTTTGCAAATTTTATATCTGGTTGGATTGCTTTTCTTATAGCGTTCTTTATTGGATTTGGCTACGATAAAGCAGGAGGACCAAAAAAAGGTCGTATCGCGATTGTTATAACGCTATATTTAATAGAGGTATTTATCTCTGTTTATATTATGTATTATGTAATATTATCATCAATAATAGAAATAGGATTTTTTGATGTATTTGCATTTTTATCATTGCCAGAGATACAACCTGCAATGATATCAGATTATATAACAATAGCAATTTTCACAGTAATTGGTTCTGCAATTTTGTTTGTTAATGAAATTACAAACAAATTAAACACTAAAGTTTTGAGTGGTGAAACAAAGGCTATTGCAGGTTCAAGATTTAACACATTTGTTCAATATAATGGTGATTATGAGCAAATTAGCACAAGTATTTCAGAATTATTAAAACAAGAGAAATTTAAATTACAAGACTATGGCGATGAACAAGTTTATTGTCAAGGAACAGGAGTGTGGACAGCGTTAAAATTTATAAAATTCTTTAATTTCGAAGATGGTATAAAAATTGAAGCATTTGTAGTTATCAACGGTCGTGAAAACGATTTGGAAGGAGTACTCGGTGCCATGCCGAAAAAAGCACTTAAACAAACGGTCGACAAAATTGTAAATTTAATTAATGAAAACAAAAACTAAATTTAGTATTATTTTGCAATTTATTAAATTTAAGTCAAAAAATAAAATATTCAAAAGCCTGCGTTTGCAGGCCTTTTATTTGTCAGTAACTCTATTTGGGTTGATTTTTAGTATTTTCACAAATTTAGAGATAACACCATATAATTGTAAATTTTTTACCACTTGACAAATAGCAATATACGACTTATAATGTAACCATAAATTCGAATAAAGGTAAAATTATGAACGAATACTTTACAATGGGTAATATTCAAGATTTACTGAATCAAATAACGATTGACGGGGCGTCGCAAATAACCAACACAAATGATGCTGGAACAACTAACACTAATAGTTTGAATAATGATAAAATGAAAAGTATTTTTGAATACTCACATATTAAAATATTTAATGAAAGTTCAAATTTTAAAAATTATTTAACTTTACACAAATTGTTGGAATACAAATCTTATTTATCACATTTTAAGAATGTAATATTTTATAATACTAATATTAATTTGATTAATGTTTTTCCAAACTGTAATGAACTTACAATGATAAAAGTTCATATTAATGACGACATTGACATTGACCCTAATGCAATAAAAAATGTTCAAAGTATAATTTATCGTGATAAATTAAATAAATTACCCATTTTAAATTATTTTACTAATTTAAAAGATTTGTCATTAATCCAAATACCATATTATGATAATCCTATTAATTTTTTTGCTTCCACTGCTGCTCTAAAAAATTTGGAAAGTCTTACACTAAATTATGTTACAAATATAGTAAGCCTTGATATTAGCGAATTTCAAAAATTAAAAAAACTAGTATTAATTGATTTACCAAACTTACAAAATGTAAGTGGTATTTTACAAAGCAAAACATTAAAAACTTTAAATGTTTCATTGATAGATTATTCAAATATTAATAGTGAATTTTTATTTGACTTGATAAAAAAACAAGCGGAAAATAAAACAAGTATTGAAAATTTGGAATTGGGTTATTCATATTTTTTAGATATAAAAAAATTAGTTGAAAATGCAAACGACAAAAAAATCGATTTCTTCTTTAATAGAGTAAAATGGTGTGATACTTATAGTGCCAGTACTTTATTGAAGACAAATACAACCGATAAAATGAATACGGTTTTAGAAAAAGTTGACGACTTTATTAATAAAGCACAAATAAAAAAATCTGATAAAAAAATTACTAAAATAATTAAATTATATAAATTTGTTATATCAACATTAAAATATCACAGTAATATTGAAAAGCAACTAGATATATATGAACAATTTAATGATGTTTATTATAATAAAAATAGCCTTAAAATGTCTAGTTTTTTAGGAAAGCATAACTACTTAACTGCACCATTTAATTTCAACTCAAAAAGCGAAAATTATGAAGAAGTTGTGTGCGAAGGTTTTGCAAAGTTTCTATCTTTTGCATTAAACAGAGTAGGAATAAAATCTTCAATTATCCCCGCAAATTCCGATATAGAATTGGAAAACAATTTTAAAAAACATTGCAGTACAAAACTAGAATATCGTTTATCAACTGCCGACCACCAAATTGTCTTGGTTGAATTGGATAATAAATATTTGTATTTAGACCCAACTAGCGAAAGTTCTGCGTATCATCGTAACAACAAATTTTTGGGTGAATACATAAATCATTCAAAAGAAGATTTGGATAAATATTACTATTTGACACCCGCTCTTCCAAAAAACATTACTGGCAAATATGAATTTTCAAAAGAAGAATTAAATTTGCTTGAAAATAATGAAAGTACTTTGGAAAGTAATATTGGTCTCATATTATAAACAAAAATTTTAATTATAAAAAATACAAATTGAACCACTCCTACCAAAATGAATAAAAAAGTGTTTTATAATATTCAATATTAGAAATTTATAAGTTTTAGTTCGTTTTATATTTTATTTAATTTGAATTTGTTTTTATTATTATTTGTACTTTTAGACAAAATCCTACAAATACAATTTTTTGACATTAGGTATTGACAATTTCTGGAAAATTGTTTATAATAAAATTATGAAAAAATTACTAATAATTACTAAAAATTATGTAATAAAACACTTCATAAAAAATGACGTTGTTTTGTCATTTCATAAAATAATATATTAAAACATAAGTTGTGCAATAAGTTGATTTGCACAACTTTTTTTGCATATTAAAAATAAAGGAATTTTGAATAATGAACAATAAAAAGAAATCAAAAAAAGTGTTGATAATTATTAGTACAATTTCTTTTTGTGCTTTATTTAGTTTGTTGTTTTTGGTGATTAGTTTAGTATCCTCTGATAAAACTTTTGACATTACCGCTTTATCAATAAAAGTAGATGGCTCACAAGTTGAAACAGTTGAAAAAGATTTTTTGGCTGATGACTTTTCTTTTTCGCTTTCGGTTAATAATGATAGGGAATATTTTTTTAAAAACGCACCTATTATTGAATGGTCTATAATAAGTGAAGATACACTTAATTGTCAAATTGACAATGCTGGTAAATTTACCGTGGGTGATACCCTTGGACAAATTATTGTGCAAGCAACAGCCACAAGTAAAAATAAATTGTCCGCTAATGTAACGGTAAATATTATTGCAAATAACACCTATTCCTTGGATAGTATAGAAGCAATAATTCCACAAACTGGGCTAACTTTTATTGAGGGGCAAACTTTTGACACAAATGGAATACAATTACTGGCACATTTTAACAATATTGAAACCGCCCCCAAGTTAACAGAATTTTCATATAGTAACGAGCCTCTTACATTAAGTAGTACCGAATTTGAAATAAAATTTACACACGCAGGTGTAGAAAGAATAGCGACACTTCCCATCGTGATTTTACCAAAAGTGTTGCAAAGTATTGAAGTGACAAAAACTCCAAACACATTATATACCGAAGGACAAACTTTTGACAATACCGACCTTGAAGTAACTGCTCATTATGAATACATAAATGAAATAATTACAGATTATTCAATTATTAATGGTAACATCGCTTTAACCCCGACCACAGAGAGTCTTACCATTACATATACAAAATTCAGTGTAACCAAAACGGTTAATTTAACATTAATAGTGTCGCCACGAACTTTGCAGTCTATTGAAATACAAGAACAACCTACAAAAATTCAATATATTCAAGGACAATTTTTTGATAAAAGTGGACTAAAAGTAACTGCTCATTATGAATATATGGATTTAGACATTACAAATGTGGTTACTTATAATACAAATAAACTAATGTCCAGCGACCAAATAATCACATTAATGTATAGTGAAAACAATATTTCTTTTAGCCAAGATATATCAATAACGGTTTTGCCACCTTATCAAGCGGTTCGAAAAATTACTTTTGAAAATCCTTATGATGCAACTTTATCTTGGAGTTATATTTACACCGATGACTCCGCACAAGAGCAAATAGATAATACATCAATAAGCGAACATACTAACTTGCTTTTTGACTCGGAAAATGGAATTTATATAGCACCAGTTGGTGCAGTAATTACCATAATGCGTATAAATCCTGCAATTACTGATTTTGTAATTGATGGCGTATCATCTGGTTTGCAAAATCCTGCTAGTAGTATAAATTTTGAACTGGAATCAGGCGATGATATAAATATTACTTTTAACAAAGTCTTGGGTGATAGAATTACCTTACGCTTTGCAGGTGGTGCAAATCAAAATAATTGGGCATTTATTTATCCTTTAAATTACAATTCAACAATGAGAACAAGCGACTTATCTCAAATTTCACAAATATATGAAGATACTTCAACTTATTATTATGAATTTAATGTAAATGAAACAACTTATACTTTTGCAGAATTAAGTCAATTTATTATCACGGCAAATACTCTAATATCAGTAACAAAAATTACTAGAGAAGCCACACAAACCATCAATATAAGTGTAGTCTATCCAAACGATGTACATATGGCGGTCGTTCTTGATACCGAAAATGAAAATGCATTTTATAATCTGCCACGAATTGAAAAAACAGGATATACTTTGGATTTTGTAAATGACGAAAATGAAGTTTACACTTTATCTACTTTTAATACTTGGTTAGAAACAGCACAAGACGATGATATAATTTATACAATTTATACTTTGAACGCAAATGAAGTGAGCGGTGACATAGTAGGAACTTGGAATTATGAAATCATTAATGAAAATGTTACTGTAACACTTGTAATTACATTTAATAGTAATGCAACATATAATTACAAAGTACAAATCAATGGCGAAGATAACTGTGAATTTTTTGGAATATATGAATATACCGATGGTGCAGTCATTATTTCAAGTTGTGAAAGCAATATGGAATATCAATTAGTTTGTGCTAATGATTTTGAGATATCACTGACTGAAAATATATTATCATCGACTTTATTTATTATAGATGGATTAAATGTAGGCAGTACACAAGTTGAATTAGAACAATTATAAAAAATATGCGAGGTGCGTTATGCAGAGTAAAATAAAGATAACAAATATAATTACAGCATTGATTACGTTTTTAATGCTTTTGTTGTGTTTTTATTTTGTTTCACTAAATAGTCAAAAGGTTGCTTTTGCTTCCATATCAAATCAAACTAATGGAGAGCAATCACCTTGGGATATCGTACCCATTTCCAAACTGGAAATAACTTCGGACGGAGCAAGTGAATTGCAACCCGGGCAAAGTGTAAATTTGGATATCACTACTACACCTGACTATGCGATTCAAACGGCCTCAAATATAGAGTATCAATTTGTAAATGGAGCATATCTTGCTAATATTGCAAATAACATTTTAACTGTAAATAACGATGCAACCATTGGTGGAACAATAATAGTTCGTGCCGTTGTAGATAATGTGATTTCTTCCAACACTCTCACTTTTACGGTAGTAAAAATTCCGGTAGAAAGTGTTGCTATTCTCAATACAGAAACACAGATTAGTCAAAATCAAACTTTAAAAATTACTACTCTATTATTGCCAACCACTGCTACATATAAAAATATTATGTATGAAATTGCACAAGGTGCTCAATATGCGGTAATTAGTAGTGATGGCTTGATAAAAGTCAACAATAATTTACCAAGTGGTGATTTATCAATAAAAGTGAAAATTACAAGTGCAAATGATAATTCAATCTACGATGAAAGAGAATTTACATTGTATGTACCGACTATAAATTTGGGTTTGTCTACCACAAATCTTTCACCTACACCAAATACTATTATTAATCTAGTACCAAGTTTTTCCTCGACTGCAACACAAATTATTCCAACATACAATATTATTGAGGGCGAAGAGTTTATAGATTATATTGAAGGTAATACACTAAAAATAAAAGACAATATTACAGCCTTTAACCCTCAAATAATTTTGAACTGTTCACGAGATGGATATACAAGTAATAATATAACTCTCAATATTTATATACCAACAACCACCTTACAAGTAACTTCATCAAAAAGCACTATTAATCAAAATGAAATGTTACAACTTGGAGTATTAACGACCCCAGCAAATGCCACACTCAACAATCTAAAATATTATATAGTAGATAATACAAATGCTAGCCTAACTATAAATGGTTTATTAACGGCAAAAATTAATACAGCCATTCAAACTAGTAGTGTTTTTGTATATGCAGTAATAGATGACATCGAAAGCGAACAAATAGAAATTACTATTGAAAAGCCCAATATTATATTATTAGCAGATAGTCTTAATCTAAGTACAAGTAGTACATCGGCACAAAGCACTAGCCTAACAACATTAAAAGATGACGAAGTGCAATCACCGAATAATGTTATATATAATATAAAAGAAGGCTCCGAATATGTAGAAAGTATAATTGATGGAGTTTTACAAATTAAAACAAATATCAATGCTTTTAATCCTAAAATAATTTTAAACGCAAGTTGTGGCGAATTTGAAAGTGGTGTAATTATAATTGAAATAAAAGTGCTTGCAGAAGATATTGAGATTGCCAACACTACCACAAAAGTAGAACAAAGTATGAACTACAATTTTGAAGGTCAAATTCTCCCTCTCAATGCTACACTTGTTAACGAACCACTTGCTTATTCAATTAATGTAGATGAAAATATAGCAACTATTTCAAATACTGGAATATTGACAATATCAAGTTCGGCTTCCATAGGCTCACAAATTACAATAACCATCACAGGTCCAGATAACACAAGTGTAACGCAAATAGTAACAGTAATCACAGTTTATGCTACAAAAATGCGAGTAAACGGCATAGACAATCAAACTGTTTCACCAGATTACATAATTCATTTTGATGTTGAATTCCCTGAACCTTTTAATGTAAGTAACTCTGTCAAAACTTACTCTATCTCATTATATGATGGCGAAAGATATGTTGCAAAAATTAGCAATGATAAAAAAACTTTAATAATAAAATCCTTATCCGAACTTGTTTCAATCGGGCTTTATAAACCTACATTCACAGTAAAAATATCTTCCAACCAAAATGGTAAGACACTTACCGCTTTTAGGACATTTACCGTTCATACGCCAGTTACAAAAGTAGATATTACCAGAAATACAAATTGTAAAGATACATTTGTACAAAATTATAAAACATATTTATATGAAAATACTGATTACCTTATATCAGACTTAGTTGACACACAAATTACACCATTGAATAGTGATATTCGCAACGCAACTTATACCCTTTCTGTAAACGGGGTTTTCTGTACATATGCTAGCATAACTAATAATGTATTACATATAAAAAATAGAAATGAATTACCAAGTGGAAATTGTGAATTTACACTAAAAGCACAAGCAGAAAATTTTAGCGATACCCAAACATTTTCAATATTTATAAAGAATACTGAACTAACATTGAGTGTCAAAAATGTTTCTAACCACTTGTATCCTTATGCCCCTATGTCAACAAAAACTTATGGGGAAAAGATTGAAATTACGACTATCGTTGATGCAAAAGCAACTAATCCATATGCCATTACCTTTGCTTTTGAAAAAGATGAAAATGGTAATGAATTAGGTGCGGATTTAATAAACTACTTGGTTTATGAAAATGGTATTCTGTCATTTTATATCAAAAATAGCGGAGATATCCTGACCAGCAACAGGTGTATAGAATTAATTGCCACACATCAAGATGGACTAACGGCAAGCCTACCACAAGAAATGATTGTTCATATTCCAGTGCAAGACATAACGCTTACTAATACTTGTGGAGAAATGACTATTTCTCGTATTGAAGCAAACAAATTAAAACTAAATATTCAGTCCAGCATATATACTGCGACTACAAATGAAGGTACTTTGGATTACCTAAGCAACCGTAGTGAACCTATATTAAATATTCCAAGCACCTTAAAAGCGGGAAATATAGTGACTGTTACAATAGAAACAAATGACCCACGATTAAATTTCATAAAGAGATTTCAATTTATTGTTGATAAACTTTATGTTCCAAATTTCAAATATATTGTAAATGGCAACATAAGCACTTATCCTTACGATAAAGATAGTGCAGGTGTTGTAATAGATAAAACAAATCCTCAACTATATACTGGAAGATATACTAATGTATTAGTCACTTATAATGGAACAAATTTGAGTGAGTTGGGAGTTAGCCTTTCTTATGGTATTTCAAAAAATAATTTAATAATATCCGCACTTAGTACTACTAAAGGGGATAGTACGCTTAGTCCAACGATTACAATTTATGATGGGAATTTTACTTATAATATTAATTTACCAACTATAAACATTTTCCGTCCTATGAGTGGAACTCCATCTTTAACTAATGGAATTATAACCAAAAAAGTTACACAGTTAACTCTTGGTGACAATAGCAGTTGGGACGAAAATGCCACTTATGGTTTGTCCGATTTGGTATTTTATGGTAGTAATCTCAATGGAGTGAGTCTAACATCTAGTGGATTACTCACTATTACATCAAATACCGCAAGTAAAACCCAAACAATCATTTTGCGATGTACACAAAAATATAACGGCATTGATGTATTATATGTCAATAGTAATGGCACAGATTATACAGTTACTCAAACCATAAAGAGTATAACACTTTCTGCTTCAGGTGGCACAGGTGGATCAACTTCTTTCCTTGCAGTTGATGGTTGTTCGACCTCAATAACCGTTCCTACAAAAGTTGGTTATATCTTCGGTGGTTATTATACATCAACATTAGGCTCGGGAACACAATATTTTAATTCACTAGGTCAGTTGCTAGTAACACACAGTGCTTATGTAAATACTTCAAAAATATATGCCAAATGGACAGCAATAACATATACAATTATTGGTAGAACATTTGTAAATAATCAGTTCCAAAAAAATGCCGGGACTATTACCCTTAGTTATAATGTGTCAACGAATGTAACAGTTGACGGCGATGGATTTAAGTATTTCTTAGTAAATGGCTCAAAGTATTACAACAATCCATCAACATTTTCTAATCTAACAACAATAGATGGTGATACGGTATATATTGATGCTTACTTTGAACAATCTTGTATTGCAACAGGTACTATGATAACACTTGCTGATGGTACTCAAAAAGCAGTCGAGGATTTGGACGGCAGTGAAATGTTGCTAGTTTGGAATCTAGAATCAGGTCAATTTGATACTGCACCTATATTATTTATCGATAGTCACGGAGAAGATGAGTATGACATTATTCATTTATATTTTAGTGATGAAACTGATGTAAAAGTCATTTATGAACACGGATTTTGGGACTTTGATTTGAATAAATATGTTTATATAAATAACGCCAACGCAAATGATTACATAGGACATTGGTTTAACAAACAATATATCGACGAAAATGGAAATTTGGCTTATACCCGAGTACAACTTACCCTAGTAACATACGAGCAAGAATATACAAATTCGTGGAGTCCAGTAACATTTGGTCATTTATGTTATTATGTTAATGGAATGTTATCTGTTCCAGCAAAAACCGAAGGTTTTATAAATATATTTGATGTTAATCCAGAAACAATGCAATACGACCAAGAACAAATGAATGCAGATATTGAAAAATATGGATTATTTGATTATGAAACTGATTTTAGTAATTTGATTCCAATAGAAATATTTAATGCTTTTAATGGTCAATATCTAAAAATTGCTTTGGCAAAAGGTTTGATAACACAAGAACAACTGCTTGCACTAATTAATCAATACGCAAAATTCTTATTATAAAAGGGATATAAAAGAATGATAAAAGCAAAGAAAAACTTGTATAAATTAATAGCACTTATGTTGAGTTTTACTTTATTATTATGTAATGTAAATTTGAGTGCTTTTTCCAAATTGAATAGCAATGTCTCTGCTGTGAGTAATGAGGATATGTTTCAAACTGAATCTACTCAATTTACTCCGCTTGATTTTACTATTTCTTTGGATTATCAAGGTGGAGAAAGAGAAGTAAACGATGAAACTATTACAAGTGATAGTATACAAATCACAAGTAACCAGCAAATCACGATATCTCCTCCAACCAAACAAGGCTATGCTTTTTATGGATTTTTTACCCAAATAAATGCAAATGGTATTAAATATTTTGATGAACAAGGAACTATGAGTGAGGACATCGTATTTACAACAAATACACCACGTACTCTCTATGCTAGTTGGGTCAAATTATCCTCGGGAGCAATCACGACAACATTTGACAATCACGCATTACCGACACGGTATTCTGACATAAAAAATGTAAGTTTGGATATTACAAAACTACAAGCACTTAGATACACGAAAATTCAAATAAATTTCAGTAGCAATGCAAACAGGTTGGGTTTGAACCTGGGTGAAAACACATCATTTGAAGATGTTTGGAATAGAAACCAGAAAACGAATTCATTAGAATATTATTCCATAACATTAGATATTACAAAATTTAATAATAACACTCAATTCAGATTTTTCATTAATTACCCCACACTTGCAACTAATAATTATGTTACAACATACTTTACAGCGATAGAACGAACTAGCATTACCCCATACACAGTGGATACCAAATTATTAAATACAGTTACCCACAATTTGGAAGATAGTGCAAATTACAATATTAGCAATAATGATAATACTACTAACCCGCTTGGTGGCAATTATACAGATATTTCCCTGCGTTTTAATGGCGGTAACTTGATTGATGATGGCAGTGGTAAGTATGGCTACATTGCCGATGACACTATGGATAGTAAAAATAGTGCCAGCCTAGAAGTCTTGTTAAATTATAATTATTCGGCAATCGAAAAAATAAATAATACAAATTGGAATATCTCATATGATACCTACCAAGGCTCAATCAACGGCGTAAGTGGTGTTGGTTCTGTATCTAGCGGTGCATTACTCGTACAAAAATCGAGCGATGGCTCAAATTGGACTTGGGAAAACCCATACAATAATAGTTCAACACAAAGTTTTCACAGTACGGATTTTATAAATAATTATTCACCAGAAGAATATGATGGTCAAAATCATAATGTATTAAGGTATTCACCAGTGGAAGAACGAGATGTTGATGGTAATATCATTTACAACTATAATGACAATGGCGATATAACAGGAATAAAATATAAAACAGATAGCAATGATAAAACGATTTATCAAGAAACATATAATACAATTGACGGGTATTTACCTATATACAAGGCAAGTGGCGATGCATTAAAATCTGGAATTTACATTCGAGTTTTATTTGCTTATGAACTTTCCTATTATGTATATAATAGCGGTTGGGAACAGTTTTGGGACGGATTTATTGTAGATCGCAAAGTATGGCATTATGTAAATGTTGTAGAGGAAACTACTTTTTATATTGCAAACAGCAAAGCAGAAATCATACTACAAAATATGGATTTTTCTACCTCATTAGATACTGATGACAATAATGATGCTCGTTCCAGTGATATCATTAGGCAATTCGGTACAGTGAATGATGGTGACGCCGTAAACGATGGATTTAAGGTGAATTTCAATGGTAATTCTAGTTATGTGGTTCGATATAGTAAAAATGGTGCAAATTTTTATAATTCAAATGCGTTGGTATCAGATGGGCAAATATTTATGGAGCCAGGGAAATATGTTTTCCGAGTAATTCCAAAGGTCGGGGAATATAAAGACACTACCATTTACATAAACGACAAGGGACTTAATCAAAACCTAAATTATTATTTTGGTGATAATTTAATTACAAGCGATAGCGAAAGATTATATACTTTAACTGATGAAATCCCCGTTTATTTAACAGGAAAAGTGAGTTGGCACACAAACCAAGTAGATAACAATCATTTACCTATTGCGGGAAGAATTGGAATGTTTACGGAAACTTTGTCCGTAGCTGAATTTGAACAAAAATATGGTTATATTAATGATACACAAGCGATGTCGACATTTAATACTGAATATTTCAAATACAATGCATATGTTCAAGTAGATAGTGATTATGTATCAACACCAAATGATGGGTTCACCTCATATCGAATAGAGGTAGCCGAGGGTTATACTCCTATTGATGGTGATGGCTTTATCGCATATGACGAGCCAAAAGTAGACACCACAAATAATACAACGGTTATAGGTTCTATTTATGGCACATTAGAAACAGATGATGGTCGTACTATAATAGGTACAATAAAAGGCTATGATATTTATAAAATTGTGGCTTCAAAATTAGACAACAGCAGAAATGCAATTCAAAGCAGTACACTTACCGAAGTGGGAACATATGTTGCAGAATTTGCAAACAACCCAAAATATTTTAATATCAATGAAAATAATGAAATTAATACAAATGAAGTACAACTAAGTGGAGATGTTTATACATTCGTATTTCAATTTACTATTACAGATGAATTGATTACTCCAAGTATAAATGAACAAAATCTAACTGCTATACTGGGATTTTCTGATTATCCTAGCAAATATTATGGCGTCACAATAGGCTATGTTACTTTTGCATACTTTGATTATGCTACTGCCTACAACTGTGCTTATGAATATGCTCGTTCATTAGTTCAAATTTCAAATGGAAAATACTATTTTAATGACCTAGAATATACTACTCAATTTAGTGTTTTGTCAGCAATTTATGATTTTGCTACGGCACTTGTACAAGAAAAATATTTTGATTCAAGTAATTCAAACTCTTATTTAACTTATAGTGGCGACTCGGACGACATTCTAAATTCTAATAAAATCAATCAAAATGTTATAGTATTTGATTCAAGCATAAATTCTTATTATAATGCTATGGGACTACCCTTTTTGAATAATAGAAAGTATAGTTTTATTGATGCAAATGGCGATATTCAAACTGGTATCAATCAAGTAGAATTTATACAGGTGACAGATTATGAATCATCTTCTGTGGAACTTATAAACCAAACGACTGGACAACAATATTTTATTCCATATGGTATAGGTGTTCAAAATTATTTGGAAAGCAAGAACGCATTGACGGGAAAATACAAAATTATCGAAACTAATTCTTGTGGTACAAATACCTATTATGCCATTTATATAAAACCTGGTGACAATACAACAAGTATTGATATAACTCGTGTAAGTGGTGCAAATTCAAATACGCAAACACTTTCCAAAATTTATGCAAATACTTTATTTACAGTTAATAGTTTTATAATAAATTCCGCTAGTAACGAACTTGACCCATATGGTATAGTCAAGGTATTCGACAAGCAAGGAAATGTAAAAATATATCAACTAGATGAAGTGGAAAATGTTATATTAGACAAACAAGGTGAATATACCATTTCTCTAATTGACCGATTGGGCAATGTCGTGAATTTTTATGTAAATATTTATTCGGCTAGTGAAATTCACAATTTGACATTAATCAATAATGGCGAGCAATATTCCTCTAACCTTGTATCTGGTGGTCAAAGAGTATATTTGGACACCTTAACTTCGGATAATCCTATATATGAATTTATAGGTTGGCAAGATAACGAAGGTAATATTTATAACGGACAGTTTTTGTTTGGATTTAATAAAGATACCACCCTAACTGCCCTTTGGCATTATGCTTCAACCACAGTTTCCGTTTATGATGGCGATTTGGTGCAAAGTTATACAACCAAAGCAGGTCAAACATTAATTTTGCCTACAAATCTCACCAAGTCGGGATACGAATTTTATGGCTACAAATATAATTTAGATGGTCAAACAAGATATTGTATAGGTCAACTTAACAGTGTCCCAAATGTCGAAAACCTAAGCCTTGATGCTGTGTGGCTAGATACTAATGACTCAATTACAGTAACACAAGGTGAAAATTTACCATCTAGAACAAAACAAGGTTTAACCTTTTATGGTTGGGCTACGCAAAATAGAGGTGCAAATGCAGTTATTATTACAGACAACATAGCAGATACAGAAATAACCGCTTCTACTACCCTTTACGCATTATATACTAGTGACTCAAATGAACAAGTATTACCTCAAACTTTTGTAGCAGGTATGACACAAAAAATGGAAAAAATCACATCTAGTATTATTTCATTTTTGACTAATCCAGCAAACAGCAACAGCATACTGATTACATTATCCTTGATGATTTTATGTGGACTTGCCGTTTTTGGGTTCAAAAAGAAAAAATTTGCACAAATTGCAATTCCAAATCTTTCAACAATCACACCAAATAGTAACAATGTACAAATCCAAACTTTATCAACTAATTTGTTAAAAGAAAATATTGAGTCTGTACAAACTATTAAAGAATATAAAATTCAAAAATACAAATTACCAAAATCACGAACAAATTGGAAAAAAATATTTACTGCCACTATTTGTTGTATACTGATTTTGGTAATGAGTGTAACACTAAATTACAACTCTTTAATTATGGCTCGTGATGCGTATGCGCAAGAAATGGAAACGACCAAACAACTTGATGAATACAAAGCCGAAATAATCGCTCAAAAATCGGAAAAAGAAGCCCAAGAGCAACAACAAACAAACTATATCACACAAGCAACAGAATACTATACCGAAACAAAAGCAACGGAGTTGACTAATAGTGCATATAGCGAAGATAATGAAAGTGAAATTAGCGATGAAGAAACATTCTTGTATGGACTTGTATTCCTTGATTTATCAATAAAAGGTTATACAAATGTTTTTGACGCAATTTTGACCACCCCTAACGGTGATACAATTTATGGAATTGGTTATACAAATTATGAAGAAGTTTTAGACGATGAAGATAAATACTATTCTGGTTTCATTGCTTGCTTAAATAATTCCACATCAAATATCAACGAGATTCAAGATGGCGATGCAATTAATGAAGTTTATGACGATGAAGTCATATATGATGAGAGTTATGAATTTTCAACAGAATATTTAGAGCAAATAGAAACTTCCCACTATGTCGCATTTGATAAATATTGTCAGTATTCTATTGACGGACTGAATATTAGTTATTCGAGTATGACTAATGATGAATCACTTTACAATACTAATCTAGGCTCTTTATATGACTATGACTTGGAAAGAATAATTTATGAGCCAGATTTGGGTGCAACATTTACACCAAGCGGTTACAGTATCAATTCGGGACTTGATTATGATATGTTACTTGATAGTTATAGAACCATAATTGATTATCAAAATAACAATGCTATTACAATGGATACAGTGTCAATTACCGCAATAGATATTTCTGCAATAAATGAATATGTCTTACAGGGACAAAAAGAAGAATTCTTGGGAATTTCTACCGCGCAAATTCAATATATTGAATCTTGCATTAGCAGTACAACATTTTATTATATCGACGGAATAACTGGCGAAGTTGGTGTTTTGGAACTTCCCGAAATAACAGCGGGTGACAGTTCTTCCACAATTTGGAATATTATTAATGTAGCATTAAGTGGGTTAAGCATCATCGCAGGTATTCTCTTGTGCTGTACAGGTTTTGGTGTAGGTTTTGGTGTAGGTTTAATTGTCGGTGGAGTTATTGGTATAACTGCCCAATACTTTAATGATGAAATTAGTTCATTTTTACTAAATACATTTGGTGCAGACACCTTGCAGGCTGTGGGGGGTGGTTTCTCCGTTACAATGGGAAGTATTACTATCAAAATAGGTGCAGGATTGTGCAAAGCGCCAGGTTGGGCAAAAGCCTGCGGAATTCTATTCATTATTTTAGGTAGTCTTCTAACAACCTTCGGTCTAAGTGAAATAAGCGAAGTGGCTTTTGATTACAACTTTATTAAGGAATGGACAGGTATCAGTGACATAGCATATAGTAACCTATATCAAGCATTAAATTATGCCTCGACTATTACCGTTATCGCATATGCCTCAGTTTTAAAATTTAATAAATTATTACAAAAAGCCAAGACGAACAAAACATCCATCAAGATTGATCTTCAAACATCACTTGATAGTGAAAAGCAAATACTTCGTCAACAATATTTAAAGAGTGACCTTTTCGCACAAGCTATTCATAATTCAATAGGCCCCAAAAATAAATATTGGGTAGTAGTAGAAAATTATATGGATGATATTAGCAAGGCAATTAATAAGGATCAATTTAAAGCCCTCAGTGGTAATGGTTATATTATTTTAAAAACAGACCCAAGTATAAGAATCCCTATAAAAGATGGCTTCCCTGTATTTGATGAATATGCAAAGGCAACTGTAAAAATTGATACAGGATTTAGTAAAAAAAGAAGTGTAAACTTTAAACAGTTTAACGGAAAATTAGCCGAATATTGGAGCAAAAACACAAGTTTAATTCCTGATGAATATAAAAATTGGTTTGCATCACAAGGAGTTGTTATTGATGATTTAGTAGAAAAAAATATTAAAGCATTAATAAAAAATTTTAAACTGACTTGGCATGAATGTGAAGATAGTATCTCTGCCCAGTTGGTTCCACAAGCAATACACTCTACAAAGTTTGGAGGAATACCTCACTTGGGCGGTGTTTCTATAGTTCAAAAATATAAAGAAGGATTGAAAATTCTTCAAGCGATAAAAAATAAAGGAGTATAATATATGTTTAAATTTGAAGATTATCCAGAAATCAAAAAAATGCACGAAATAAACGAGAAATTTGATGATAGAACAACTCATTTGCAATTAAAATTAGAAAAAAGTGGTGAAAACGAGAAACTTGACAAAATGTTTGATGATGAAATGAAAAAATGGGACGATTTTGAGAGCAACGAATATGCAAAATTGGTTTTCATTACATTTCACAAAAAAATCCCATATTTAATAAATACTAAAACAAATAAAAAAGAAAAATGGAGTAATGTTATAGGCGATGATTTCAATAAATTACCCCAAAATATAAAAACAAGACTTGTATCAACAGTAGAGGAACGTGCGTTGTATCGTTTACCACCCGAGTTCTACAATAACATTGACCGTGATGAAATGTTTTGTCTAGAAGCATCTAAACTAGACGCTAAAGATCACGGTTACAAAAATCCTACTAAGGAGCAAATTGTTCAAGCATACCGAGACTGGTACCAAAGAGAGCCAAAAGATATCGACCTCTATTTCCCATATATCCCCTAGTCATTTCACCAAATAGGAGAAATTATGTTTAAATTTGAAGATTATCCAAAAATAAAAAAATTCAAATGCCCGTGTTGTGGAAATTATACTTTAGATGAAGACCCAGAACCATTTTTCTTGACATATGAAATCTGTTCTGTTTGTTACTATGAAGTTGATTTTTACATTCAAGGCGGTGGGGCAAACAAAAACTCACTTGCATTATGTCATGAAAATTATAAGAAATATGGTGCTTGTGATTTATGTTTTATTGATATAATGCGTAAACCCTTTCCAGATGAATTACCCGAAAACAATGAACCAACACTTCAAAAATAAAATTTATAATCAGTTGTATTTGTTATATAATCAATTTTAGCAATTTTTTAACAAAAGTTTCACAAAATAGGAGTCAAACAAATGGAAAAAATAAAAAAATTCAAATGCCCGTGTTGTGGAAATTACACATTAGATGAAGACCCAGAACCATTTTTCTTGACATATGAAATTTGTCATGTATGTTACTATGAGGTTGATGATTATATCCAAGGTGGTGGTGCAAACAAAAACTCATTGGCATTATGCCAAGAAAATTATAAAAAATATGGTGCT
>Ga0172378_10001426_pt1 | contig 22082 bp, 18 predicted proteins | sample GrowelOW332metaG_FD_119755 | JGI IMG/M metagenome (GOLD analysis project Ga0172378, IMG submission 119755) | Groundwater microbial communities from an aquifer near a municipal landfill in Southern Ontario, Canada - Pumphouse #3_1 metaG | ecosystem: Environmental > Aquatic > Deep subsurface >... | reverse complement strand
AGAAGTGATAAGCATCAGCGAATTGGCCGCCCGTTTGAAAAAGAAGCCTCCGTATGTAACACGCATCCTGCGCCTGAACAACCTCGCGCCGGATATCATCGAAGCCATTTATCGCGGCGATGAACCCGAGGGGCTTTCCCTTGCCCGATTGGAAAAGGGCTTTCCCGACGACTGGCATGACCAGCGCCGGAAATTCGACTTCCCCTCGTTGTGATTCTTTTCACCAACGGGGAGGGCCTTTTGTGAAAAGCGTTGACACAATAGAACTTTTCATGGCATTCGTCATGATAAGACGCGAAAATTTGACAACAACGCATCATAAATCGTCCTGGGATTACTACTCATAATTCCGACCAAGGAATTTTTGCGGATATTATTACACATGAGTAGAACGGATTCTTCAAAAGTCTGCCGTCAATAGAAATCGCATTATGTGAATTTTTTTTGCCGAAGTGTGGTACTTTCTCACCCTTTTTCAATTGCCTTTGTCAAAATGATATTCCATCTGTTCGTGACTGTACTGTGCAACCGCTTCGATATTCCGCCGGAAAACATTCTGCCGCAACGGCGGAACATCTCAGCATAGTAACTTGTATTGGAGAATCCAAACTGTATTGCCGATTTCGGCAATCGTCAGATTTATGCGATGCAACAATTCCACGCTTTTCAACAACCAGTTGAATCCGTCTCTGCGTCATCGAAAAAAATGAGAAGAGCTGTTCGAAATGCCCAAACATCCGTGCCTGAAATTATCGGCATTTCTTGGCAATCAGTCGAGAGAACAGTAGGCGGCTATGGAGAAGATGTTTGATGGCATAGCGGGAGTTCCCTCCCAAACGCTGTTTTAACTGCGAAGGTCTTGTTTTGTATTTTTAATGTTGTCGACGTTCAGCAATGTTGATGCCGATGATGGATATCCGGGGTATGCGGATGTTCGTGTTCGCGTGATTCGTGAACATGTTCGTGTGTATGCCAGCCGAGAATAGGCGGATTGTGCTCGTGATTGTGATGCTGGTCATTGTGCAAATGCGCATGGTCGTGAACCAGTTTTTCATGCAGATGCTTGTGGACATGCTTTTCGCACACGGCAAGCCACACGCCACAAACCATGAAGATTGAGGCAACAAGAAAATTCTGTGACGGAACTTCCCGGAGAATTGCCATGGAGAGCAATACGCCGATAAAAGGCGCGGCAGCGTAATATGCACTGGTTCTCGCCGCACCGAGGAAACGCTGGGCTTTCACATAGAAGAAAATGCTCAAGCCGTAGGCAACGAATCCCAGGACGACCGCCCCAAGAACTGAAAGTATTCTTTGCGGAAATGGATCATCTACAAGAAATGCAATGATCAGTGCCGTTGTGCCGGAACCGACTCCTTTGACAATGACGATTTCAGTGGGAGATTTTTCCGACATATTTCGGGTACAGTTGTTTTCCACCCCCCAACAACAGCAGGCTCCCAGCACCAATAAAGAGCCGATGGAAAAATTCCATGTGGAGAGATCGGCAAGGTCAATGCTCAGCAAAATACTGGCAAAAGTAATTACTCCAATGGAAATCCACATGCGTTTCCCGATTGCCTCATGAAAAAACGCCAATGCAATCAGCGAAGTAACTACCATTTCAAAATTGAAAAGGATCGAAGCATTGGCCGCCGTGGTCAGTTTCAATCCTCGCATCAACAGAAAAGGCGCAAACACATCCAATAAGATCATGGAACCCATCCACGGCAATTCTTTGCGGGAGAGCGGTGCTTCCGTTTGGTTTTCACGTGAGCGCAAATGGAACAGGAGCGTTCCAAGTCCGGCTCCCAAATACAAAAAGGCCACCATGAACATGGGGGAAATATTGGTCAGCAACAATTTTGAAAACGGCGCGTTCAAGCCGAAAAGCAACGCCGCCAGCAAAGCCATTGCGATCGGAAAATATCTGCTGTCTTTCACGGATTCAAGCATTTGGGTGATCCATCGGACGTTATTTTTTTCATAAATATACCACGTCCTCGCACATCTTTCAAACTTGAATATGCCGGGAGGAAGAACTTCAAAGAATAAATCGGCTGCGGGTTTGCATGTTATACCGGTATGGGGTATATTACCGGCAAAACACTCATTCGAAAGGGTCATAAAATGATTAATCAATGTACGGACTCTGAACAGTTGCGGCTCAGACTTCGCAAGGTGATCGGGCAGTTGAACGCGGTTGAAAAAATGCTTGATCAGGATATCCCATGCGAAGACGTCCTGATTCAAATCAATGCGGCAAGGAGCGCGCTGCATAAGGTGGGACAGCTGATTTTGAAAGGACATCTGACGCATTGCGTGTGTGACGGAATCAAGAATGGCGATGCAAAAAAAACCATCGCGGATTTTGCCCGTGCGCTGGAACATTTTTCCCGTCTCTCCTGATTTTTTTTGAGTTTCTTCTCTTTTTTCGTTTTCGACGCTTGAACGCTACCAATTCGGTTGTATATTATACCCCATACCTGTAGCAGGTATAATAACACGAGAGGGTAGATCATGTGTGAACATTGCAGCCATTGCGACCACAGCAAAGCGAATAAGGTCGTCGAAATTACAGAGGAGAAACAGTCCTTGTTGTCTCCGACGCTGTTGCGTCTTGCAGCGGCTTTCGTTCTGATGCTTGGCGGAATTTTTTTGCCGATTCCTGAAATTTTCCGCATCGCATGCTTTGTGATTGCCTATTTGCTTTCTGGTGGCGGGGTGGTATTCAGCGCAATCCGTAATATCGTCAAAGGCCATGTTTTTGATGAAAACTTTTTAATGACGCTGGCTTCCGCCGGTGCGTTTGCTATCGGAGAAATGGGCGAAGCGGTCGCGGTCATGGTCTTTTATGGAATCGGTGAATATCTTCAGGACTTCGCGGTTGCTCGTTCCAATCGGAATATTGCAACTCTGATGGATCTGAGAAGTGACATTGCGCGCGTTTTCCGTAATAATCAATATGTGGAAATTTCTCCGGAAGAAGTTGAAGTCGGGGAACGACTGCAAGTCAAACCCGGTGAAAAAATTCCGCTGGACGGTATCGTCAAAAACGGGAGCGCATGGCTTGATACCCGTGCGCTGACCGGGGAATCCCGTCCACGCCGGATTGTTCCGGAAGACGAGGTGTTCTCCGGTACGATCAGTACCGATGGGGTTCTGGAAATCGAAGTGACCCGAACCCTTGCTGAATCGACCGTCACAAAGATTCTTGATCTGGTGAGGAACGCGGCGGAGAAGAAATCCCCCAGCGAAAAATTCATTTCCCGCTTCGCCAGAATCTACACGCCGATCGTCGTTCTGTTTGGCGCATTGATCGCTGTTGTTCCCCCGCTTTTCGGTTTTGGCGGTTTTGCGGAATGGATTCACAAATCCCTGACATTTCTGATCGTATCCTGTCCGTGCGCATTGGTGCTTTCTGTACCGGTAAGTTTTTTCGGTGGGATCGGCGGGGCGGCCCGGCGCGGCATTCTGGTGAAAGGCGGAAACTTTCTCGAATTGCTGCCCAAAATCGGAACGATTGTGTTCGACAAAACCGGGACCTTGACCCAGGGGGTGTTCCGAGTTGCGGAGCAACATCCGGAACCGGGTATCAAACCGGAAGAACTTTTGCGTCTGGCGGCAATCGCGGAATCGCAATCCAATCATCCGATTGCGAAGTCCGTGTTGGCGGAATTCGGCGGGGAACCAGAAGTTCCAATCAGTCTACTGGAACATGCCGGAATGGGAATCGAAGCCCGAAGTATTTCGGGAACCATTTGGGCGGGAAACCGGAAATTGATGGAAAAACTGGGAATTTCCGGTCTTCAGAATCCTCTCGGTACGGTTGTGCATGTTGCCCTCGACCGGAAGTATCAGGGGTATCTTCTGCTTTCAGATCAGATCAAACCGGGAGTCGCCGATGCGTTGAACGAGCTTCGCAGGGAAGGCATCGAACGGTTCGCCATGCTGACCGGCGACAATACCGCGATTGCGGAACAAATCGCCTCCGAACTCAAAATCGATTTGGTATGTTCCGAACTTCTACCGGACGGAAAAGTCGCCGAACTGGAAAAACTGATGGCGGAGGAATTGCCTGGAAAGAAAACCGCGTTTGCTGGCGACGGCATCAACGATGCACCGGTATTAACCCGTGCGGATCTGGGGATCGCCATGGGCGGAGTCGGTTCCGATGCCGCGATTGAGGCGGCTGACATGGTATTGATGACAGACGATATTTCCGGAATCGCCAAGGCGATGCGGGTTGCAAAAAAAACGCTTTTGATTGTGCGGGAAAACATTGTTTTCTCGCTGGGAGTGAAATTCGCGGTGATGGGCCTTGCCGTATTCGGCATTGCCTCGGTATGGTTTGCCATTTTTGCGGACGTTGGAGTTTCGGTTCTGGCGGTCTTGAATGCTCTGCGTTCCCTCGGAGGGAAAAAATGACATTGAGCAGTTTCCGGGAAAAAATCGGAACTCCGGTATTGCTGGCGCTGTTTCTGACGGCACAGCTCTGCTTCTGCCAGTGGTTGCATTTCTCCACTGCGGCTGATGCTCCGCGTTTCGCGGATTTTACCATTGCCGCATGTGAAGTGGAAAACACGGACGAACACGGTGAAACTCCGCATATGCTTCATAGCGTGAAGCCAAAGCTGCTTCTTCCGGTTTCCTTCGAAATTGCAATGGCTCCGGTCATATCAAAAAATGTGGAAGTTCCGCACGTCCAATCGCTTGAAAAAAACAGCGATATTCCATATACATTTCAGACTCCGCATCGAAGACAAGAACGGATTCTTTCCTGTTTTCGCTCCTGAAATCTTTGTTTTTTTCCCTTCAGCTGAAAGCCAATGTCACGCTTTTCTGAAAACACTTGAATAAAAACAAAGATTGAAACTATGGAAAAACAAGAATCCGGATTTCATTATCTGGTGTGTTCGGAGCTGTTCTGTTCTCTGGATGTGCCCTTTACAAACGACCCGTCGCCGTTGTCGCGGAAAACTCCTATACCAACTTTCAGGAGAATGAAAAACTTCTCCTACCCAAAGATTGGTTCTTGTCCCATTTTTCGGGTAATTCTGGATGATGTTCGGCTCGCTCCGCAACAGTCTGACGGTTTTCGTGGACGAGCCGCCGGCGCTATTCGGCGGTGTGACCGGGCTGGCCGCGATGAACCGGTTGCTCTCCGTCTTGGCGGCGGTCGGATTCATTGCCCTGTTCGGCGCCATTCAGAACGTGGTCATCATGGCAATGGACTCCGACGAGCTTTGCGGCGAAGAAAAGACACGTCACCGCACGACTCCGGAGAGCGGGCTGTTGCGGTTCCGTGCGGTAATCCTGATGATGCTGATGACCTTGTTCGGTCTTTCCCCGCTGCCGATTCCAACGGCAGCAGGGCGGAAGTCCAGCGTTCGCCAGCAATTATCGGCGTTTTCGGATCTGCTGGTCCAATGTTTCTGACGCTGTTTTTCTTGCCCGCGGCTCTATTATTTTATTATAAGATCGAACACAAGTTTGAAAAGTAATCATTCCATCATCGGTTCCGGCATTCCGCCGGAATCAGAACGCAACATAAGGAATCTGGTAAGATGCAAAAGAAAAATCACAAACGGCTTTCTTGCAAAATTGTCGGCATTGCAGGGATTGCCGGAATCATTGTCTTTGGTACATTCCGTGCCGAAGCGGAAACTCCGGTCAAAGAGGAAAAAACCGTCGAGCAACAACAACTGCCGAATTCTCCCGTGGATATGTGGCAGACAATTCCGGAAACAGTGGCGTCCGTTAATGGACGGGCGATTACCCGGAAAGATCTTGAAACTTTTATGAAAGCACAAATGCCGGGCGGTGTTCTGCCGCCATCCCTTACTACAGATAAATTAAAACTTCTTGCGCCGCGTATTGTTCGTGGAATGGTCGAACAACAGTTGCTTGAATCGGCTATGACCAAGGCCCAATACACGCTAACACAGCAGGATGCGGCCACGATTTTGAAAAAAGAGATTGATTCTCTTTCGAAAGAACAGCGCGATGCACTGGAAAAACAACTCGCGGCGGAGAAATCGTCCATCGATAAAAAAGTTCAGGAGATCACTGGCAATCCGCAAATGATGAAACAACTTGGACTGAAAATGTTCATTGAGCAAACCATACTCGCCTCGGTTCAACCGGCAACAGATGCGGAAATCAAGGATTATTATGAGAAAAATAATGCACAATTCGAACATCCTAAACAATATCAAGTTTCCCATATTCTTTACGAGGTAAAGGAAAAAGATGGCAAAGACGACAAAGTCGCCCTCGAAAAAGCGCAGAAGACCTACAAAAAACTTCAGGAAAAGCCACAGGAGTTTGAAACTTTGGCAAAAGCGGAAAGCACCTGTCCCAGCAAGGAGCAGGGAGGCAAACTTCCGCCGTTTGCTCCTGGACTTGGAACAATGGACAAAGATTTCGAGAACGCCGTTGTAAAAATCGACAAACCCGGAACAATCGTCGGTCCGATCAAAACCGGATTCGGTTATCATCTGATTCGTCTGGATGAGGTTATTCCTCCGAAAACGGACTCTTTTGAAACAGCGAAATCGGAAATAGTCCGTTATCTTTCCGGCCAGCGACAGCAAGCCGCGATGAGCCAATATCTCAAAAATCTGGAAACGGAAAATAACGTCCAGTATATGGTGAAATAATTCGATGCCGCTCGGCAATGCCGATATGGCGAACCCAGGCCGACAGGAGAGAAAGGAAGCGGATATGTCTTGTCGGAAAAATGTCGGCATTCCCAATAAAAATTAATTCAGGAGAAGAAAATGAATTTCAAGAAACTCGCTGCTTTCGGCGTCAGTGTGTTTGTCATCGGATGTATGACGGGAGTTTACGCCGCCACCCCTGTGGGAACGGAAACTCCGCCCCCTGCGGGAACTGTCAATGAAGAAAACGGAACAAGCAATCCCGCGTCTCCATGTCCCCCCCGTCTTCGCAATCAGGAATGCGGTCGCCTTAATGCGTGTTCCGAACAAATGATGAGGGCGGCAATGAACTCATTTTTCGAAGATGAGTTTTCCTTCGAGCCGCCACGTTTTGTCGTTCCTGTCCGCTGTCCCCAGCCGTCGGTTCCGGCACGCGCCGCTTTTACACCGAACTGCGAGGTAAGGGAAACCAAGGAGGCGTATGTCATCACACTGGAAGTCCCCGGCATGCAGAAAAAAGATTTGAAAATCTCCGTTGATGACGAGATGTTGTCCATCAGCGGAGAGAAAAAATCCATCACGCGGGAAGATTCCGACAGACGCATAGGATCCGATTGCAGTTACGGCGTGTTTATCCGCTCTTTCCAACTCCCTGAGGGAACCGCTGCCGACAAGATCAAAGCTAACTGTAAAGACGGACTTTTAACCATAAGTATTCCCAAGGTTCCGCTGCCTCCAAAAGAAACTAAAACCATTTCCATTGATTGAGAAACGAATAAAAATCTCGCATAGAAAGGAGCAAAGATAGAATGCTCTTCCGAAGGGAAGAAGGGAATTGTGACCGTCAATACGAAACGGTGGAAGAAACGGTCAAAAACGAAGTGCCCCTTCGGAAGAGTTTTCCTGATTTTTCATTCGGAACCAATGCCGTGTCGAAAGCAAAACTAATGACAGGTATGGCCCACAGCCTGCTCGCCGTTATCGGCGGGATGACCGGGGCCATGGCCTTTGCTCCGGGGAACTTTCCTCCCGCCACGCTGTTGGGAATTGCGATACTTGTAGTTCTGGCGGCGGGCTCCGGCATTCGCGGAGCCGCATGGTATGGCTGGCTCTGGGGAACGGGGTTGAATGTATGTTCATTCTTCTGGCTGAGGGAGATTCACCCGATCATCCCTTTCCCGCTGGGAATGCTGTTGGCAATTCCCTATGCCGTTTTGAGCGGCTTTGTCCCGGTTCTTGCCGTAAACAAAACGGGAATGTCTACATGGCGCCAGATCCTGTGCACGGCAGGACTTGCGGGCGGATACGTTTTGATTTGCGAATATTCCCGAAGCGCAATTCTTCCGTGGAACTATCTTGCGTCAACTCTATGGCGGGTGCCAGTTCTGTTGGGGCTGCTTCCGTTTGCTGGACCTTTCCTTTTGAGTTTTCTCCTTGCAATGCTTGGTATCGGTGTCGGACTGGCATTGGTTTGGCGAAAAATCTTCTTCCTGCTTCCGATGTCGGTTCTGATTGTTTCCGCATTCGCCGCGGGCGAATTGTTCCGTTCATCATTTCCTGCCGAACAGATTTCCGAATATCGTTTTGCTCTGATTCAGGGAGATATATCTCAAAGACGCAATGCGGACCGCCGGGAGGCGGACGAGGCACTTGATACTTACCTGAAGTTGAGCCGGAATTCGTTGTCTCAAAAAGCCGATTTTACGATATGGCCGGAAACCGCTGTCCCATATGCAATCTATGGCCCCGGTCCGTTCAGCGGACGGTACAGAAGGGAATTGCGCCAACTGATTTCCGATAGCCGGAGGAAATTTTTGATCGGTTCATTGGATTATCGCGCCGAATCGGATACGACCGTCTCATCAGTCAACAGCGCCATGCTGTTTGACCGCTCGGGAACATTGACCGGGACATATAATAAGATGCATCTTGTACCCTTTGGCGAATACATTCCGTTTCGACGCTTTCTACCGGCAAGCCTTATTCAACGGATTGACATGGGGCGGGATCTCACCTCCGGAAACAATAGCGCTCCGCTGGCATTCGAAAGTAACAATCTCCGTGCTGGAATGATGATCTGTTTTGAAGATGTTTTCCCCGGTATTCCACGGGAATCTGTGCGGCGCGGAGCCAATATCCTGCTGACCATAACCAATGACGCCTGGTTTCCACTCAGCAGCGAACCGGAACAGCATCTCGCCAATGTCGTTATGCGGGCTGTGGAAAATAATCTTTATTTTATTCGAGTCGGCAACAACGGTGGCAGTTGCGTCATTGATCCAACCGGAAGGATTGGTCAGGTGCTTCAAGTTCCGGGATCCGGCCCTGAAGAAATCCGCCGGGGAAGAGGCTGGAATGTGGTAAAAGTATATGCTCCGAATGTTCCCCGACTAACCTTCTATGCGAAAACCGGAGATTGGATCATCTGGTTTTGTGCGGCGATTTTCCTTGTCGCGATCATTATTTTGAAAAGAACGAACGGGAAGGATCACAAGAAGGTTCTGCATGATCAGGAGCACACGTGAAAAACAGCCCCGGCGGGCGGGCCAATTCCCTCTCCGTTGAAAACTCAAAAGTGAACACGGACAAAACGATTCAAATGAAGATCAATACCGGTCAGGCCGGTTCGAATATCACGGCAAGACCGTGGTAATCGGCAATGTTAACTCTTAAAATATCTTCATAACCGGTATGACATGGCAAAAAAAGAAGCGCGGCGACACGCTTGCTCGCTTCCGCGTAAAAGATGCCTTGGAATGGGAGGACGGAGAGAAGTGTATCTCCGCATCAACATGTTTTGAAATGAGGATTTCGCCATCAACGAATTGGAGTTTTCCAACAGCAAAAAAGTTACTGGACCGCTTCATTCGGGAAACCCAATTAATGGCGATGCTCAACGATCCGCATGTTGCCTTGTTCCATGACGCTTTCTGTGACAACGAAAGCTCCCAGTAAGCCGCATTGAGGTAAAAATCGAATGATTTGAAAACTTGTTCGGCGGTAAGTCCGCGTTTCTGCGGAAGCAATGAGTCAATCCGTACCGCCGATATATTAAGAAAGGCGGGGTAGAGTATAGAGGCGTGATGCGACGATGAAATCGGCAAGATGGGGTTGAATGGATCCCGAGTGCAATCAAAAAGACCCCTGTCGCCGGATATCCGGCGACAGGAGCCCGGCATTCGAGACAGCCGTCAGACCCAACCAGCTACAGGAGTCCAATTCATCACGGACTCTCTATCGAAACACCCTGATTTTGAGGGCTGTCGCAAGCGTGTTTTTTTCAATCTTTCCATTCTTTGATCCGATCGGAAAGTACCTGGACCAACCCTGCAATTTTGAAAAGAACCATCAATGCACCGATCGCCACGAGAAAGGTACCGGTATTCGTAAGAATTTCTCCGATTCCTGACATTGTATCCTCCTGTTCATTTTGTACTGCTTTTCCCTAAAGATCAACTTCGGCCCGGCCAGCGCCCCGACAGGTTAATGTTTCCCCCCTTCCGCACGGAACAAAGATGAATGGTGCGTAAAACGGTCTCCCGCCAGAAAACCGGAATCCGGCTTTAGCCAGAAATTCCGATGCCGAAGTCAGATCTTCCTTGTAATCGAAGCATATTTTTCTTCCCGGATCAGTCCTTTCAAAATCCGACCGGGATAAGAATCGAAACGGCATTCCACATCGCCATGGAACCTGCCGGACTTCAATTACAACGAGTGTCGCCGGGTTCAATGCGAATGTAACATGGAAACCTCCTTTCCTGCGATGAATCGCCTTCCTGCCGCAGGCAATTCATACTTCATTGGTCTTTTCTTTTCAAATACTCCGTCAGAGCAGCAATCAACGCACAACACTTAACCATTACGACCAGAACTCCGATCTGAACGGCAAGCATTGAAATGGCACTGATTACAGATCCTATCTTATCCACGTGAATCGCCTCCTTTCCCTGAAATTTTGTACTTGTGTGGACGCAATCCGCCATTATTTCGGGCTAGAAATATCAACCCGACGACAACGATCACCACTCCGATGGCGGCCAAAAACAAAACGACAGTCGAAACCAATTGCAGTATCAGAACCATGATTTTTCTCTCCTACGATTCACTTCCGGTTGAGAAGCCGAATATTAATCCGGTCATCTTCTCCGGATGGCGCATTCACCACATATTTCCGAATCCGCGGCAACACTTTTTCCATGGTTTCTAGGTAAAGCCGGTAACGGGTAACGTCGGTGGTATACATCTTCCCGTTCTTTCGGTACTCCTCAAGAATGGTATTGAATCCCTGGGCATCTCCGGTGGCCCGATTGACCGCTTCGATGCGAAACGCCTCTGCCGCGCGCAAGGTTTCACTGGCCTTTCCCCGGGCTGTCGGAATAACACTATTGGCATATCCCCGAGCCTGATTGATCTCTTGTTCACGATCAACGCGAGCAGTTTGAACATCCCGGAACGCATCAGCCACGTTCTCGGGAGGAATTACCGCCTGGATGTTGAAAGACATGATCTGAAGACCGCTTTCGTATTTATCGAGAACCTTCTGGGCTTCCCACAGAATTTTCGATTGTGCACCAACCTTTTCGGTCGTCAGGATGTCATCAACACTCATCTTGCCAATCAGGGTAACCAGTGCCGCTCCTACCGCATTATGCAACAGACGCTCCTCGCTGAAATTGACCCGGGACAAAAAGCGGGCAGGATCCTTGATCTTATAGTGAACGATAGCTTCCACGTTAATGATATTTTCGTCCCCGGTCAGAAGTTGAAGCTTTTCCGGCAAAAATGCCGCATGGTCGTGCTCCGGTAGAATAAGACCGATATCCGCACGGCGGACTTCCCCGACATTGATGACGGAAACCGAGTCGATCGGCCAGGGCAAACGATAATGAGCTCCCTCTCCGGCAACCTCAATCACACGGCCGAACCGCTTCACCACCGCCTGCTCGCCAGGATTGACGATATAAATCCCGGTCAGAACATAAAGGACAACGCCGCAGAATAATATTGCCGGAATGAGCAAAGCCAACTTCAGGTGTCCGAATGCCCCTTGGAAATCATCCCATATCCCCGTAGCGCCAGCGTTGTGTTCTGTCATTTCTGACCTCCTGAAACCGGCGCCTTGTCGTCCGGTCCGGGCAAGGCGGATTTCTCCGGCGCCAAGTACTGCAGCAATTCCGAATTCGCTGGCAATATGACCGTGGTTTTATCATCAATCACTTTTTCATAAGTCGCCAATGTCCGAATGAAGCGATAAAAGCCGGGGTCTTTCTGATAGGCCGCAGCATAAATCCGGATTGCTTCCGCTTCTCCTTCTCCCCGGATGGTTTCTGCCGTCTTGTAGGCTTCCGAAAGAATCTGTTTCTCTTCTTTGCTGGCTTCGGCCCGAATCTTGGCCGCCTCTTCGCTTCCTTCGGAACGATACTTTCGCGCCATCTGTTCACGTTCCGCTTTCATTCGCCGGAACACGCTGAGCTTGTTCTTTTCCGGAAAATTGAGTGTACGCATTTCAACATTAACCATTTCAATCCCGTATCTCCGGGTTTGCTGGTTGCAGCGTTCGGTTACTGATGCCAGCAACGGACGCAACTTCATCTTTTCCTGGTCCACATTGACCAAATCGCCGAGTTCGTATTCGCCAATCGCCACTCCGAGTCCGGAGGAAAGGATATCGGCCAAACGGGCTTCCGCGCCGACCCGGTCTCGGACCGTACGCATGAATTCGAGCGGATCAGTGATTTGCCATGAGGCATAGTAATCCACGACAATATCTTTCTTATCCCTGGTAAGAAACTCCAATTGCCCGGCCTCGTAAATCTGCAATCGGTTATCATAACGCTGCAGGCTTTGAATCGGATCCGGCAATTTCCAATATAACCCAGGGTCGGTGATCGACCGAACCGGTCGGCCGAATTGAGTAATAACCACGTCTTCCGTAGTGTCCACGACAAACAAAACGAGTTTGCTCAATCCCAATGCAAAAATCAGGAATACCACCACGAAAGTCCATTTCAACCATGTCCGTTTGACCGTCATTCTTTCCGTCCTCATTGAGTTATTGATTGTTCATTTTGTTTCCAGTACCGGCGCGGCTCCTGCGCCCAGAAACCAGAGATCGGGACCGGTTACCTTGAGATTACCGCCTATCAGGAATTTTTCCGTACGCGGCAATATGTTTTCCATCGCCTCAAAGTATAGGCGGGCAGTCGTAATATCCTTGCTGGAGGCATATTCGTTCAGCACCTTGGAGAAACGTTCCGCCTCGCCCTCCGCCCGGCGAATTTTTTCCTGCCGGACCGCTTCCGCCTGAACCACCGAAACGGCAGCCTCTCCCCGCGCCTTGGGAACTAATGCATTGCGAAAAGAAAAAGCCTCATTCATATAAGTTAGTTTATCCTCTCTGGCGCTGGCGACATCGCGAAACGCCTCGACGACATCCTCCGGGGGGCGTAATTTCCGAAATAACACTTCCACAACCTGCAAACCCGAGTTGCCGTTGTCAAGTGTGCGTTGCAACAACTTCGCGATCTCGCCGAGTGCAACGCTTCGTCCCTCGGCCATCAGGCCGTCGATATTCCGGTGTCCTACCGCCTCGCGTATGCAGGCCTGGATGGCTTGTTTCAGCAGGATTTCGGGATTCCGTTGACTCATCAGATATTTGACCGGATCCGATACCGTATAGTGAACTGTGACGGCAACATCGATCAGATTCTCATCTCCGGACAAAAGAAGTCCTGCGTCCGTCGTCACTTGGCGAACCGGCGTGGTTGATACCAGAGTAACTTTGTCGATCGGATAGGGTAGCCGGTAGTGGAGTCCCGGTCCCAACGGCATACCGCGAATTTTACCCAACCGCTGAATAACCGCTTGCTCGGAAGGGGCAACATAATAAAATCCCGAAGCCATATATCCGATCACCATCAATCCAAAGAGACCGACAGAAATCAACCTGGAACGACGACCGGATCCGTGGATGTGTTCGCCGATCGGCACACTGGAAGCCGCCAGGGCTCTGCAGTTAAGCAGAAACATCTCAATCGCGGCCTGAAGAATGAAAACAACGACGATGACCGCAGCTATCTTATCCAACCCGGTGAGTCCCATCACGGAACCGACCAAGCCGATGAGTACAGCCACCGAACAGAGCATATCCATTCGGGCATGCGTCCCCGCTGCCAGCAAACCGGGAGAATCCGTTTCTTTGCCGACATACTGCATATACCGTCCCATAAAATAGGTGATGCAGACTCCCAGGAATGCTCCCAGCGCTGTAGGTACGGCATATGCCAATTCAACGGACTCTCCGCCCACTGCCTCACTAAACAGTTCGAACCCCATCCAGAACATAAAGAACGACACTACCATCGCCGAAAGATGTTCCATTCGTAAAAACAGCTTAGTATGTTGCCGAATCCCCTGGCGAACGATTACGAGGCCAATATATACCACAACCAGAACCACCACATCCGTAAGCGAATGCCAAGCATTGGCCTTCAATCCAAGGCTGCCGGCAATAGCAGCCAGCACAAATCGCAAGATAATTAACAGGACATTGGCGCCGATGCAAATCAGTATCGCTCTTTCTTTTCGATCCATAAGATTCCATTCCTCCCTGGTATTTTCGGTTATCGTCAGAAAATTACCCGTTCGCCTTGATGCTGTTGCAATTCAATCCGCAACTTGCGGCTCAGAACATGGTCTTTTATGACCAACTGCGACTTCTCCAGAAGTTCACTTTGCAGTTCCATCATTCGTTCCTGATGTTTCATCGTTCTGACATACACTTCGATCATTGGACGGGCTTCCGCCAAGGTCATCTGCCGTGACGGTACATTTTCTTTCATCTTCACAAGCCAAAAATTCCGAGAGAACTCAAAAATGTCGCTGAGTTGACCATTTTGAAGTTTAAATACCGTCCGATAAAATTCCGGAGCCTGTTCTCCGCCGGCATGAAGATTTTCATCATATATCCACGATTCTAATTCACCGCCTCCGGTGGCAGAGGGATCGTCTGAATATTCCCGTGCTATCGCGGCAAAGTCGGCACCGGCATTCAGTTTTTTCCGGGCTTCTTCGAGCTTTTTGCGTGCCATGGAGCGTTCATCCTGGGAAGCCCCGAATCCGACACGAATAACACTGATCTTCGCCTTGGCGGGTTCTTTCAGGTATGCCTGCTTTTTGGTATAGAAATCCTTAGCCTCGGTCTCGGAAACCTCAAGTTTTTCATCGACCTCCTCCTTATGCAGCATTTCCTGCAACGCCATGCTCTTCAACTCATCAAGTTCCTTGCGTTCCCTGGGTGTCTGTACCTTGTCTTCACTTTTTTCCAACAGAAGTTCCCGGACAATCAATTGATCCAGCAAATTCTTTTGGGCTTCAAAACTGCTGTACTGCGCTTGCTGCGCCGGAGTGAGTTCATCGAATTCGTCCAGAAACTGTTCCACCGTAAACTGTTTGCCGTGAACGCGGAACAAGGCGGCATACGGATTCTCCTTCATCTTTTGCCGCCATTTCTGTTGGGTCAGTTTGGTTTTGATATCGGCTTCGACTTCAGACAACAGTTTACGTGTTTCGTTTTTCCGGCCGATGATTTTGACGATATAGAAAGAATCACCGTCTCGGAATATCGGAGTAACTTCTCCAATGGGACAGCGAAACACGTTGTCTTCGTAATTCCGGCCCTGACGACCGCGTTCGATGATTTCAGGGGGGGCTGATTGGTTATCGGACATGGCCGCGGCAACTGTTGCGAAATCTTCGCCGGAACGGATTTTGACCATGGCCTTTTCCGCTTTTTCACGACCTGTTTTTTCATCCGCCGCATTGATTCGGATGTTTTGCACCCGCAATGATTCAGACTGCAGATACTCCGTCGGATGATTTTCATAATACGAACGGATCTCCGCCTCATTCGGGGCGGCGACCGCAAGCAGATCGTAATTTTTCTCGATTACGGCGTTGGCTTTGAGCTCTTCGATGTATTTAGGCAGGTATTCATTCTGTTTCCGCGCGGTCAAAAGGAGTTCGATTTCCTTCTCCGCCTGTTCATAGGACCGATCTTTGTATTTGTCTTTATTCTCCTCATAATACTGACGCATCTCCACCTTGTCTGGTTTTAGCTTATCAGAATGCATTTCCCCCAGAAGCGATCCCAGATTGGCCTCCTCCACCAGATGTCTGATCCGATGGGACGCTTCTTTGCGGGAGGCCATACCTTTTTCCGCAATCCAACGGTTGACCATCTTATCCACAACCAATTGTTTGAGCATGGTCCGGTAGGACTCCTCGGAATTCAGCGGGTGCGTTTCGCAATCCTCTGCGGTCGAACATTCATCATGGCTGGTCCCATGCTTGCTGCACAATTGATGATCCCCATCGCGTCGGACAAAGTTATTGATGAATTGCCGGAGCTCCCCGATGGTTATTTCTCCGCCGATGTATGTGGCCACCACCTCGTCCCCAATTCGCCCATCCGCCGCGTTCTGCTGAATGGCATTCTTCTGTTCCAGAATGTATCCGAACAGAACAAGAAGAGAAACCGCCAGAAAGACTCCCGCCACAAGCAGGATAATACCGTATCGCGTCCTTGTTGTGTTTCCCATCGCTTATTCTCCCGCCGTCCGACAGTACCGTTTTTGCCAAATCTGAAGTTTCCCGACATGACCCGCCGCCTCGAATTTATGAACACGGCGGTACCGGCAGGAAATACCCGCCGCCGCGCTCGTAATAGTCCGGTCCGGATCCAACGTACATTTCCGCGCCGACAGGAACTTCTGCGGTCGCGGACGCGGCATATCGGGATATGGAACCGCAATAGCACGGTTCTCGTCCGCAAAGAAACATCGTACTGCGTCAAGACAGGCCAAGGTATCGGTTTTTCGTTCTCCAAGATTGCTCGCGATCCCCATGATCTGATCATGGTTGCCATCCATCACCCAAAGGATTTTTCTGTTCATCTTGCTTTTCTCGGGCTTCCTGTTCCTATTTTACCGTATTTGTGATCGAGCTGACGACAATTACAGTAAGCAAATATCATGCCAGCAAATTGGCACAATACGGAAGAACAACATATAGGCATATGGAACAAAGAGATACGGCGTGAATGGCCAATCTGTAAAGCGGCCCGGAAAAGAGACGGGTGACCACGACAAAATGTCCGATCCGGACATTTTGTCGTGGTTAGCCAAAGGGCAATATTCAATCAGGAATGTGGTAGCGAGCAATTTTTCGTTGCAAAGTACGGACACTGAGTCCGAGACTTTCGGCGCTCCGGGTACGGTTGCCGCCGAATTTATGAAGCGCATTCTCAATGGCCTCGCGTTCGAGGGCTTCCACTGTCATGGGGGAAGGCAAAGCGGGAGAAATCGACATGGCAACAATACCGGTTTGCAGCTCCGGCGGCAGATCCTCCGGCATCAATTCTTTTTTCTGGAGCAAGACAACGGCGCTTTCCATGCAGTTACGAAGTTCGCGGACATTGCCGGGCCAGTCGTACCTGCGGAGACATTCCAACGTGTTCCGGGCCATTAGCGGAACCGACCGGCCATGTCTGGCGGCGAACTTGCGGATAAAGTAGTCGGCCAGAACCGGAATATCTTCCCGTCGATCCGCCAACGGCGGTATTCGGATATTGATCACCTTGACCCGGTAATAGAGGTCCTCCCGGAAAGCCCCTGCCGCCACCAAGGTCCCAAGGTCCTTGTTGGTGGCAAAAACCATTCTGACATCGACTTTTTTGACTGCATTGCTTCCGACGGGTGAAAAAGTATAATCTTCCAGTACGCGAAGCAACTTCGCCTGAATCGACAGATTCAACTCGGCGATTTCGTCAATGAACAGAGTCCCACCATCGGCGGCTTCAAATTTGCCAATGGCATTTTCAATCGCACCGGTAAATGCGCCTTTGACATGACCAAACAATTCACTTTCCACCAATGTCTCTGGAATGGCCGCGCCGGAAATGGCGATAAACGGCAGGTTCCGGCGCGGACTGGTTTGGTGGATCGCCCGGGCCACCAATTCCTTCCCGCTACCGCTGGGGCCAGTAATCAAAACCGTACTGCTGGTAGTCGCCACAATCTGAATTTTCTGGAACACGGTCAGCATCGCCGGAGATATGCCGATAATGCCTTCAAACCCTTGTTCACCGCCGAGTTGTCGTTTCAATTCGATGTTTTCGCGCCGCAAGTTACGGCTGTCAAAAATCCGACGGATCTTGAGAAACAGTTCTTCCGGATTCACCGGCTTGGTAAGATAATCCGCAGCTCCCAGTCGCATCGCTTCGACTGCGGAAGAAATATCTCCGTATGCCGTAATGATAATCACTTCCGCTCCAGAATAACGAGCCCTGATTTCACGTAATACCGCCATGCCATCCAGCCCCGGCATTTTCAAGTCAGTGAGAACAACCGCCACGTCGTTATCCATCTGCGCCAACCCCTCATCTCCGCACGATGCGGTTATGACCGGAATTTTTTTGTATTTCAGATATGCGGCCATGGCCTCGCGCGACGACAACTCATCCTCAATGACCAGCACTTTTTCCGGTCTCCGGCTCATGATATGCGTGTGCTCCCCTGTTGAAACCTGTCCTGACGAGTCCCGAAAGTCATGCAAAAGACGATACCACGCCCGACTCTGCCGCGACATTGCAGGAATCCGCCATGATTCTCCATCAGGCGTTTCGCAATGGAAAGTCCTAATCCCGTGCCGCCGTCTCGCTTGCTGAAGAACGGCTCGAATATTTTCTCGCGATCCTCCTCCGGGATGCCCGGACCGTCATCCTCCACTTCCAGAAACACCATGTCACCTCGGGCAAAGGTCCGCATTTGGATATTGCCCCCGGTCGAATGCAACGCCTGTTGCGCATTCAAAATTATATTTAGGATGACCTGTCTGATCTGCTTTTCATCAATCAGGAGTTTGGGCAGATTTGCGGCAAAATCCCCGGACAGGGTAATTTTGTTGCGGCGGCATTCAAATTCAAACAGAGCGAGAACCTCCGCCGCAACAGTATTAAGATCCTGCAACGTCGCCTGCAACGGTGCAGGACGGGCATAATTCAAATATTCAGTAAGCATCTCGTCCACACGGCCGATCTCCCGGTCGCTCCGATCAATCAACTGTCGGATACTTTCCCGGTTTTCCGGCGGCGCCAAACGGTCCAATTCTTCCTCGATGATCTTAATATTGAAGCGCACGGAATTCAGAGGATTACGGATCTCATGGACAAGTCCACGGGCCACATTCCCCATCTGTGCCAAATGCGTGACTTGTCGGGACTGTCTGACCAATGTCCGATAACGCCGCAGGACGTACAACAATCCGATAATGGGCACGGAAAGGGCAATCACCCCCAGGCCAGCGGCCGAGGCCATCCGAAAAACCATCTCCCGCCGAACCTCATCAATATGTGCTTCGATCCTTTTTTTTGAAAGACCGATTACCAATGCCAACCCTCGCCAATTCCCGGTGTTAAACGGAACGATCGTTTCGTACACGAATTCCTTAAACCCAAAACGGCCATCCGGAAATGCGACGAAGGAATCCTGCGGCGAGGAAACCGTTACAGTATCACCCCAAGCCGCCCGTCCTTCTTGGGTTCCATACGTGTGAACCAAAATCCGCCCGGCCTGAGAAACAATCATCGTATAGAGAATTTCCGGATTGTCTTTGAATTGCGTCTGAAGGTGGTCGCGCAACGCCGGCACATTGATATTCAAATCGCCCGTGTTATCCGTTTTAAGGATATCAGATGATATTTGCAGGTCGCGAACCATAGTTCGGGCACAGGAAAGCGAACCGCCGAGAGCATCCTCCTCCATTTTGCAGGCGAGATGTGTAAATCCAACTTGCGGAACAACCACCAGGATCACCGACGCCGTCAGAATCAGCAGAACTCCAAATAAAAATGTCCCCACAAGAAAACGCAAGCGTGGTTGGGAAAAATCGTGCCTGGATGACATCAGGCAATCGTCCTTGTATTCAAAATCGTTATCCATGGCAAATGAATTCAGTACAATTATTCTCTACCGCTTTGATTCCACCGGAAATCAACTTGGGACTCTTCAGTTCCGATACGAATTGAAATATCCTCTACCACTATACTCCGGTTTGGCGGCTTTTCAATTGGGGAATCCGAGAAAAAGATTTTTTTGCCCGTCGTTCGAAAACATGAAACCAGAAGCCTCCAGCTCAAACGGACCGCCGGGGGAGTCCGCTTCATATTTGTCCGTGCTGTCGTCAAAATCGAGAGCGAATATTACGGTCGGCTGGAAAAACATCCGTTTGCCCAGAAACTCGGGGAGAAAAAGCGTGGGATTGTAAGTTGAATTGGATTGCGGGAAGAGGCTTCGCTTTAGGCCCGGATTGTCCGGACCATCGGAATCAAAACCAGAACGGAGATTTGCAAGGCGGAAGGTCGTCGACAAAATCGGAATCGGAATTCCCGATGATGTGAGAGGTTGTCAGAGGGATTGCAATCCTGAGATGCAGGACGATATTCTGAACGAGTGGGGAGCCGGGCCAATATGTCCTGGTGGAATTGCGCGTCGGTCATGAGGCGATTTTCTCATGGTACAGTCTTGCTCCGGCGGTGATGTTCATTGTGAAGGTCCGCGCACTCGTACACAGTCCGGCGGAGGTACTGTACCCCGCGAAATTTTACTGTAAACGCATCATGGAAAAGAAGACCTTTCCGAAGGCCAAACTTCAGATGCTGTGGTCCGGAATCCAAGGGCCGTCATTTGACATAAAAACTACTGATTTTATGGATTTTGTGGGGCTGTAACTTGAAATTCCACCACCGGCATTGTATATTTGCTCGTAATAAATGCAACTAAAATGGTAGTTTTTATTCCCAGGATCTCAACCCGGGAAGATAAAATCATGGTGTTATGCGATTTACTTGACGAGAGGGGGTTGCGAAGCTAGAGTTCAGTTCACGTTTCCGCGCATTACGCCAGCCGGCGACGCCTAACAGGAACAGATGATGTCGGCTTCCGCATTGTGTTTTCGGCGTACTGTATGACCGTCTCGACTTGGAAAACACCCGAATTCCGGGACCGAATCGTGTAAAGTTACGCCGGCAATATGAGCGCCGGTTCGCGGTACATTTCGGGTGGGTGAGCCACGCTCACCCACCGCGATATGGCTCAGTTTTCACTGAACGATGCCCAGAGTCCAACGGCGGTGTATGCTGCAATCCGTCGCAATGATCGAGACGTCGTATTTAAGAATTAGGGCAATCGAATCCGACTGGAATGCCAAGAGAATTACTCGATTTTACTCTTGCGGTTTGGGAGAAAAATGAACCAATCGTATTTTTATAACCAATATTCGCCACAGAGTAAATGGATTCACATATGTCCTGCAAACTCGTGACTATCAGAACAAAGCAAACGGCTGAACGGAACATTAAGATTGATTTCTATTCAAAAAATCATTGTAGAGCGCGTTTTGAACCTTGTTCGTCATGAAGTCAAAAGATACATGCGGCGGCAGAATGATGAAACCCGCAAAATACAAGGAGAGCTGACAGAATGCAAGAGGAGATTGTTGAGGCTCGAAAAATATGCCAAGGAGGAAAGCGAAAAGACTATAGAGCATTGGCTTGAGCGCCTGAGAACAAACGGTGCGATGTTGAAGATGCTTCGAAAAAAACTTGCTATTTCCCAAAAAGAACTAGCTATTCTGCTGGACACCAATCCGGCAACCGTTAATCGCTGGGAATCCGGGAGCGTCAGACTTTCCCGGAAATCCTGCGAAAAAATCGCAAAAATCCGTTCTCTGAGTATCTCAGAGGCACATCGGGTTCTTCAAGAAAAACATACTCTTTAAGAGAAAGTCGGAACAACGGCGTTCTGCGCGGAAGATCTACGCTTTGGGAACAGCTGACACCGGCCAACCGCGATTTCAAAATCGTTGTCACCGAAAACTCCGGATCAAAGTAGATCAATCATTGTTTCGGCCAAAAGTTCGATATTCCAGCCGGAATCGGCCATCCATGGAATTGATGCCGTTGAGCAATCATCTCTCCTTTACGATCACCTGATTGTCCGCCAGAATATCGGGTTTGTGAACCATACTGTCGGCGTCCGAGATGGTTCGGATTACATGACAGGGAACTCCGGCGGCAAATGAATCGGCCGGAATGTCCCGTGTGACCACGCTTCCAGCGCCGATCACACAGTTGTCGCCGATGGTGACACCCGGGCAGACCACGACATTCGCCCCGAACCAGCAATCGTTGCCGATGGCAACCGGTTTCGCATAGCATAAATGTTTCCGAACGCCATGCTGATCCAGCATCACACGCCGTTCATCAGGCAGCATCGGGTGAACCGGGGTGACGATGGTCGCATTGGGGCCGAAATTGTTGTCGTTTCCGATGGTGACGGGAGCGTCGTCCTGAATGGTCAGGTT
>Ga0172378_10001425_pt1 | contig 22093 bp, 22 predicted proteins | sample GrowelOW332metaG_FD_119755 | JGI IMG/M metagenome (GOLD analysis project Ga0172378, IMG submission 119755) | Groundwater microbial communities from an aquifer near a municipal landfill in Southern Ontario, Canada - Pumphouse #3_1 metaG | ecosystem: Environmental > Aquatic > Deep subsurface >... | reverse complement strand
TTTCAACAGAAAAATATGTTTATATATTTGAATTCAAGCTAAATAGAGACAATGGTAAAACAGATAGTGCTAATGAAGCTCTTGCACAAATAAACAATAAAGATTATGCATTATCCTATAAAGCTTCTAAGAAAAAACTCATTAAAATTAGCGTACAGTTTAATAACATGACTGGCGCTTTGGAAAAATGGATTGTAGAATAATTTTTATATTAATATTATAAATTGTAAAGGATTTAACAATGAATATAGCAATTGGTATAGATGATAAGTTTTTAATGCCCGCCGGTGTATTTTATACATCTCTTCTTAACAATAATAAAAATGTAAATTTGTTTGTTATTAGTACGAATTTATCTGAATCAAGTAAAGAATCATTACAAGCTATTGCAAATAAATTTAATTCAAATTTAACTTTTTGTTTTTTTGATAAATCAATCATAAATTATTTTCCAGTAAGAAAACAAGACCATATTTCTTTAGCTACATATTATAGATTATTACTTCCTAAAATTTTGCCAGAATCAATGAATAAGATTCTTTATCTTGATTGCGATATGATAGTAAATAATAATATCGATTTTCTTTGGAATACAAATATTAAAAATTATTCATGTGCAGCTTCACCTGATATGTATTATGACTCTGAATCAATAACAAAAAGATTGGGATATAGTGTTACAGAACATTATTTCAATGCAGGAATGTTATTAATAAACTTAGATTATTGGAGAATTAATAAAATATCAGAAAAAACAATGTCCTATATTTCTGATTATCCAGAAAAGTGTATTGCTCATGATCAAGATGCAATAAACGCTATTCTCCATGGAACAATTAAAACTGTATCAGCAAGTTATAACATACAACAAGATTTTCTTAGAAAAGATTTATCCATATTAGAAGTAAAAGATGAAAAGATACTTAATGATATAAAAAATTGTATTAAAAATCCATATATAATTCATTATACAGGACCTTCAAAACCATGGACTTATCAATGTGTAAATCCTTATAAATTTCTATGGAATTTTTATCAAATAAAAACACAATGGAAAAAATTACCGAAAGAAAATGAATTTTCTGGTAAAAGATTAATTGACTGGTATAAACAACGAATAAAAGAAATATTACATCTTATACCTTTAGAAGAGAATAAATATATATCTTTATGATATATGTTTATTCTCTTAATCCTATTTTATCTACTAATTCAATAGTACTTTGTTTCCATGAATTACAATTAAAATAAGATTTTGGTTCTAAATTTTCTTTATACAATGTCATCCACTTTTCTATATTATTTGCTAGATTTTCTGGTTTTTCACCATTAAAATAAAAAGCATTATTATTTGCTATTTCTCGAAAAACAGGTATATCTCTTATAATGAGAGGCTTTCCAAATGATGCTGCTTCAATAATAGGAAGTCCAAAGCCTTCTGCTATTGAAGTAAAAATAACAGCTGTACATTTTTCATATAATTTACATAATTCTTCATCTGTTATCCCTTTATTATACCAAAATAATTGCTTATTAAAATATTTAGAAGACTCAATCATTTTGCAAACATTATCGTTATTCCATCCTTTTCTTCCTACTATAATCAATTTCACATTTAGTTTTTTTTGCCATAAGATTTCAAAAGATTTAACCAGTTGATCATATTTTTTTCTTGGTTCAACAGTACTAACCATAAGAAAAGATAGTTCATTTTTTTTGCATTGATTTATTTTTATATTTTTTTTACAAATATCAGTTCCTAAATGTACATAATTAGTATATAAATTTTTTAGCTTATTTTCATAATTTTTTTTCATCCAAATGTTAAAATCATCTATTGTTGCTTTTGAATTACCAATTATTCCAGAATAATGTATAATTGTTTTTAACCAGATTTTATATTGTTTTCTAATGCCTTTTTCAACAGTTTCAGGATAAAAAATTGGTATCATATCATGAATAAAAAAATAAATAGGAATTTTACATTTCTTCATTTTATTTAAAAAGCAATTATTCATTGGAATATAATAAACAGATAAATCTAATCCAAAAAAGAAATCTCCCTCTTTTATTTTTATTGGTTTATTATTTTTTATATTATAGAAACCTTGTCCATGACGCATTCCATAAATTGGAACAATTTTATAAGATAAATCCATTTTACATAATTCATTATATATATTTTTGGTTACTCTTTGTATTCCTGTTCCACTATCTGTTTCATGTAATACTGTTAAATCAATAAATAGATATTTTAAATTCTTAATTCTTTTTTTGTCATAAATATTTAATAAGTTGTATAAACCTATAATTTTAATTTTTATATATTTATAAATTTTAAAAAAAAATTTTGATAAAAACATAATTGAAGTTTATCATAAAACAATGTTTTTTCCAATAACAAAAAAATTGTTTATTTACTGACATTTTGTTATTATTATAATATACTTATGATAATGTCGAAATTAATAATCAATGGAATATTTTATAATCATAAATTAACAGGCATTGAACGTTTTGCCTATGAAATGACTTTAAAACTTGATTCAATAAGTAAACAAAACGAGCTTTCACTAATTCTTCCCTCAAATGCTCCAAAACAAATTCAGAATTATAAAAATATTTATATAAAAAGATTGATAAAAACTCCTTTAAAAAAACAGTTTAACAATGCTAAATTAAATTTATTTATTTTATTTCACCACTGTAATTGCTTAGATTATGGTAACAACTGCCCTATCTTTGGAAAAAATATAGTATTCCTTCATGATATTTACTGCAAGGTTTTTCCAGAAGATTTTCGTACACCAAAAGATATTGCAATTATGAAAAAAGCCTGCAATATGTACAAGAGAATTGCAAAAAAAGCAAAGATAATATGCACTGTATCAGAATATAGCAAAAAGCAAATCATGGAATATTATAAAGTACCGTCAGAAAAAATACACGTAATCTATGACAGTGTTAATTATATGAAGAATATAAAATCTGACTACTCTATTCTTGACAGAATCCCTGAAATTAAAAACAAGCCATTCTACTTTACATTAGGAAGTCTTTCTTTAAGAAAAAATCTAAAATGGATTGTAGACCATGCAGAACTTTACCCAAATGAATTATTTGTTATTTCTGGAACAGCTTTAAAGAATGTTGTTCCACCTGAACTTGAAAAAATAAAAAAACAAAAAAATGTAATATGTGCAGGTTATCTTTCTGATGAAGAAATAAAAGCACTTTATGAAAAATGCAAAGCATTTGTTTTTCCTAGTTATTTTGAAGGATTTGGTATTCCACCACTTGAAGCTTTATATTGTGGAGCAAAAATAATTATCTCAAATGTTTCATGTTTACCTGAAATTTATGGTAACACGGCTCATTATATAGATCCACAAAATTCTAATGTAAATTTAGATAAAATACTTGAAGAAAAAGTAAAATCTCCAGAAAAATTATTTAAAAAATATTCTTTAGACAACTCTGCAAAAAAATTATATGAACTTCTTAAAGAAAATAAATAAAGGAAATATAGTCATGAAACAAAAAAAAATCTTAGCAATTAATGGTGAATCATATTGTAGAAATATTACTGGAATAGAAAGAGTTGCAACAGATATAGTTAAAAGTCTTGATAAAATTGCTAAACAAAATGAAATAGAATTAATTGTGCCCTCTAATGCAAAAAATCTTCCAAAACTTCAAAATATAAAAATCATTACATTACCTTATGAAATTAAATCTTTTCCTAAATGGACTCAGTTTATTTTCCAAAAATATGTTATTAAAAATAAACGCATAAGCTTTGATTTTTCAAACACTTGTCCTTTGTTTGCTTCAGGCATTGAATACTTGCATGACATCTACTGTAAACTTTACCCATCTGATTTTAAATCAAAACGTGATAAAATTGTACAAAAATACAGTACCTTTATGTACAAAACTATTGCAAAACATGCAAAAAAAATAATTGCTGTTTCAGAATATACAAAAAAAACAATTGTTGATACATATAAAATAAATCCAAATAAAGTTTCTATTGTTTATGACGGTTTAGGAGATACTTATAAAAATATTTCTTTTGATAATTCAATATTTGATAAGTTTCCTGTTTTAAGAAATAAAGATTATTATTTTACTTTAGGCAGTCTTTCAACACGTAAGAACTTAAAATGGATAGCTGATCATGCGGAACTTTATCCAAATGAATTATTTGTTATTTCAGGTAAAGCACTTCAAAATGTAGTTCCTCCAGAATTAGAAAAATTAAAAACAATGAAAAATATTATATCAGCAGGATATCTTTCTGATGGGCAAGTAAAAGCCTTGATGAGTAAATGCAAAGCTTTTATTTTTCCAAGCTACTTTGAAGGTTTTGGTCTTCCTCCACTTGAAGCTTTGTATTGTGGAGCAAAGATTATTATTTCAGATGCAACTTGTCTTCCTGAAATATATAAGAACTGTGCCTTTTATATAAATCCAGACTTACCAAATATAAATTTAGATGAGTTATTACTACAAAAAATTGATTCTCCTAATGCAATTCTCAACAACTTTACAGTTGAATCTTCAGCTGCTCAACTATATGACATTATTGATAAATATATAAACTAGCTTAATTGAATAAGTTATTCAATTAGAGTAATATGTAACATTATCTTTTTCAAGGAAATAAAATGAGTTTTGTTAATGTTTTATATACAGTTATTTTGTATCCATTGGTACAAGTAATTGAAATTGCGTTTAATTTATTTGATAAGCTTTTTGACAATACGGGAATTGCAATTATTGGAGTTAGCGTAACAGTTACACTTTTGTGCCTTCCGCTTTACATTGTTGCGGAGCATTGGCAGCAGGTTCAGCGTGATACTGAAAAAAAATTAAAGCCAAATACTGATAGAATCAAATCAGTTTTTAAAGGCGATGAACAATACATGATTCTTTCTGCATTTTATAAAGAGAATCACTACCACCCTATAATGGCGCTACGTTCAAGCTTTGGACTTTTAATTCAGATTCCGTTTTTTATGGCGGCCTACTCTTGCCTTTCTAAAATGCCAGCTCTTCAAGGACAATCATTTTTGTTTATCCGTGATATGGGAAAGCAAGATGCCCTTTTTATGATAGGCTCTTTTCCTGTAAACATTTTGCCAATTGCAATGACAATAATAAATATTATTGCAGGCGCTATTTACACAAAAGGTTTTCCTGTAAAAGAAAAAATTCAAATTTATGGAATGGCTTTAATATTCTTAGCACTTCTTTATACAAGTCCTTCTGGCCTTGTTCTTTACTGGACAATGAACAATGTCTTTTCTTTGGTGAAGAATATTTTCTACAAAATGAAGAATCCATTAAAAGTTCTTTATTACTGCATGTGCGTATGTATTGTTGCAGTTGATGTTTACCTTCTTTTCATATATTCAGGCGGAGCTAGCACTAAAAAAAGACTTGCGGCTGCTATTCCTTTAACATGCCTTATTTTAATTCCACTAATTATCAAGGGTATAAATTATTTACTTTCAAAACCATTGGCTTCAATAGTTGCTAATAAAAAAATTAGATTTGAACTATTTATTTTTTCAGCTTTAGGATTATGTATTCTTACAGGAATTGTAATTCCTTCAACTATTATTTCTTCTTCTGTTCAAGAGTTTTCTAATGTTGGTTCAATTGCAAATCCTTCTCAATTTTTATTTAACTCTTTTTGGCAGAGCTTTGGGCTTTTTATTGTTTGGCCTTTGTGCATTTACTTTTTGTTCCATGAAAAAATCCAAACATTGATGGGAGTTTTATTTTCTATTGGACTTTTTTGCGGAATAGTAAACACTTATGCTTTCCCTGGAAATTATGGCACAATGGATATAACTCTTAAATTTATTGGAGAGATGAATAATCCAAGCAAGATTTATTTGCTTGTTGATCTAATAGCAATAGTTGCTGTAATTGCAGTTTTATTTGTTTTGTTTCATTTTAAACTTGCAAAAATAATATCTTCCGTTTCTTTGATTTCTGCAATTGCATTTACTTGTCTTGGCTTTGTAAACATACATAAAATAAATTCAGAATACAAAGATTTCCAAAAGATTTCTGCAAACAAAGATGATTCTGATACTTTTAAGAAGCAGTTTCATTTTTCTAAAACTGGTAAAAATGTTGTTCTAATTATGCTTGATCGCTCTGAAAGTTCTTACTTTGAAGACATTGTAAAAGATTTTCCTGAACTTTCTAAAACATACGAGGGTTTTACTTTCTATAGGAATGCACTTTCTTGTAATGGACATACTTTAATGGGTGCGCCTGGATTATATGGTGGTTACGAATACATACCATCTGAAATGAACAAACGTCATGAGCAAACACTAAAATCTAAACATAATGAAGCTTTGATGCTTCTTCCAAAACTATTCACTGAACAAGCTGATTTTTATGCCACATTAACAGATTTATCTTGGGGAAACTACAGCTATATTTCTGATATGCGTTTTGCACAAGGCATTGAAAATATTGATGCTAAAACACTTAAAGGTCATTATACAGGAGACTTTAAAAAAGAGTTTTTAAATGACACATCAGCTTCTGCATTGCAAGACAGTGTGTCAAGAAATTTATTATGGATTGGTTTTTTCCGAGAGTTTCCTGCTATTCTTAGACCAATAGTTTATTATAAAGGAACTTGGTGGAATTCTGCCACAGTAACTGATTTAGATGATTTTATTGATTGGTTTGGTGAATTATATTATTTACCAAAAATTACTGATTGTGAATCACACAAGAGTAATTTGCTTATAATGACAAACGAAACAACTCATTGCAATGAAGACATAAAAAGCTTGAATCTATTTGATTCAAAAAAACTTTCATATCCTACTTCTGCTGCCTATGATGTAAATGCAATAAGTATTATTATAATAGGTAAATGGCTTGATTATTTAAAAGAAAACAATGTTTATGACAATACAAGAATTATTATTGTTGCAGATCATGGAATGGGTTATGGCAAATGTTCTGATAAAGATTATGATGATCCATTAATAGACGGATTTAATAAAGATCACTTGAATCCACTTATGCTTTACAAGGACTTTAGTTCAAAAGGCGGCCTAAAGAAAGATTTGACATTTATGACAAACGCTGACACACCTACTTTGTTATTAAATGATATTATTGAAAATCCAATAAATCCTTTTACACACAATCCTGTAAACTCAGACTATAAGAAAAATGGAGTTTCTGTAACTATAGACGATTTATTCATGCCATTTTATAGCAAAAGCGACAAAATATTTACAGTAAAAGAAGATTCATGGTACACAGTAAAAGACAATATCTTTGTTTCGTCAAACTGGAGCAAGGGCAAGAATTAATTACATTTGCAAAACTTATGAAATATATTTTAAATTCAATAATTTTAGTTCCACTTACAAATATAATAGAATTTATATTTGTATTTTTTAATAACTTCACTAACAACCAAGGGCTTTCAATAATAGGTGTAAGCATTGGCGTTACATTACTATGCCTTCCGCTTTATGCAGTTGCAGAAAAATGGCAGCAGGTGGAAAGGGACAAAGAGAAGTCTATGAAAAGCCAGCTTGATAGAATCAAACAAACTTTTACAGGTGATGAAAGATACATGATGACAACGGCGTACTACCATGAATGTCATTACAGCCCAATTATGTCTTTACGTTCATCGTTTGGACTTCTTATTCAAATACCTTTTTTTATTGCGGCGTACAATTATCTTTCTAACCTTTCTTCTCTTAAAGGAATTAGTTTTTTATTTATTAAAGACTTAAGCGTACAAGATAGCATATTTAAAATTGGAGTATTTCCAATAAATATTCTACCTATAACAATGACAATAATAAATATTATTGCAGGAACAGTTTATACAAAAGGTTTTTCTAAAAAAGAAAAAATTCAAATAAACGCAATGGCATTGATTTTTCTTGTAATTCTTTATCATTCTCCAAGCGGACTTGTTTTGTATTGGACAATGAATAATGTTTTTAGTTTGTTAAAGAATCTTTTTTATAAAACAAAGAATCCTATCTCTTCATTTTGGCTTTTTGTTTGCATTACATTTGGCATCTTTGGATTGTATTTTCTTTTCTTTTTTAATACGAAGATTTCTTATAAAGTAGTTTATTTAATTGTTTGTGTGATTTTATTTTTCATGCCAAAAATAATCTCTTTGTTAAAATCTTTTATTGTAAATAACATGTCTTCTATCATAAAGAATAATCGATTTAGATTCTTTATGTTTTTTTCTTCATGTATAGTTTTATTTTTATTAACAGGATTTGTTATTCCGTTAAATTTAATTTCATCGTCACCTTCTGAATTTATAAATATAGGCAGCCATTCTTCACCAATTTATTATGTTTTAAATACTGCGCTTCAATCATTTGGACTTTTTATTTTTTGGTTTACTTGTATTTATCTTTTATTTGATTCAAAAGTTCAAACAGCACTTGCTTTAACAGTCAGTTATATTAGTTTTTTTTCCATTATAAATACTTTTGTTTTTTCAATATCTTATGGGAGTATTCTGCCAAGCCTTATTTTTTCTTCATCTGATGTTAACTTTAAAACAGTTTCTTTTATTTCAATTCTAAATATTTTTGCTTTATTCATATTGCTTGTAGTTTTAATATTTCTATATTACAAACAAAAACAAAATTTTGTTTTGAATATTTCTAATTTAATTATTTTTTCATTAATAATTATTTGCGGAGTAAATTTCTACAAAATAAACAAAAGCCTTTCTGAAGTTAATGAGCTTACAGAAAATAGAATAAATAAATTGACTGAACCAAAGCCAATATTCCACCTGTCTAAAAACAACGAGAATGTTTTATTGATTTTTTTAGACAGAGCTCAGGGACAATTTGTTGAAACTATTTTTAATGAAGACATAAATTTAAATTCTCAATTTGAAGGATTTACTTTTTATGACAATACAATTTCTTTTAACAGCCATACAATAATGGGGGCCCCTGGATTATTTGGTGGTTATGAATATACGCCGTTTGAAATGAACAGCCGAACAAAAACACCTCTTGTTGAAAAAAACAATGAATCGCTTCTGCTTCTTCCAAGAATATTTTCTGAAGAAAAAAACTTTTCTTGCACTATCACCGACCCTTCTTGGGGCAATTACAAACAGTATTGCGATCTAAGTTTTATTAAAAAATATCCAAAAATTAAAGGGTTAAAAACAATTGGCACTTATTCAAATTATTGGATAGAAAATAACAACTCTGATTATTCTTCAAATTCAGAAGCTAATTTAAAACGCAATTTATTTTTCTTCTCATTGTTCAGAGAGTCACCAATTATTTTCAGGGAATTTTTATACAGCAATGGAACTTATTTTACCTCAAGCTCAAATCAAACTTCTAATAAATCTTTAATAGATAATTATTCTGTCCTTTATTATTTAAAAAAACTTACTGATATAAGTGATACAAATCAAGGTACATACACTTGTCTTGAAAATGAACTTACACATGAATCTTGTTTTTTACAGGCACCTGACTATTTTCCTGCAAATCATGTTACTGATTATGGCTCTTCAAAATACAGTTCCTATTCTGATTATTCCACAAATATTGCATGCTACAAAATGCTAGCAAAATATTTTGATTACTTAAGAGAAAACAACGCTTACGACAACACAAGAATTGTAATAGTTTCTGACCACGGTTGGAACGCCACAGAAGATGATATGGATGAAAACGCTGAGTTTGACAAGCAAATAAAAGACTGGGAGTTCCATGGCAGAGGGCATTACCACCCAATTTTATTTTACAAAGACTTCAACGCAAAAGGCGACATTAAATTTGACAACACAAAATTTATGACAAACGCAGACACCCCTTCCCTTCTTTTAAATGGTATTGTTGAAAATCCAAAGAATCCATTTACACAAAAAGAGATTCCTTTGGACACAACTCCATTAAAAAAGAATGGTGTTCTAATTACTTGCTGCGATCAGTTTTCACCAGAATGGAACGGCAAATATAAATTTAATATAAAGCAAAATCAATGGTATTTTGTTAAAGATAATATATTTGATTCTAAAAATTGGAAGCAGATGACACCCGAAGAATATTCAAAGGAGATTAAAAAATGATTCAACAGACACTTTTATTGTACATTGATCCAGGCACGGGCAGTATGCTCTTTTCTATTTTGATTGGAGCTGCTGCAACTTTATTTTTCTTAGGAAAAGCTGCGGTTCTAAAATTGAAATTGTTTTTCTCTGGTAAAAAAAATAAAGAAGGTATTCAAAACGACACTTCCTACAAGCCTTATGTAATCTACAACGAAGGCAAGCAGTATTGGAATGTTTTTAAACCTGTAACTGATGAATTTGAAAAGAGAAATATTACACTTACCTATTACACATCTGCAAAAGACGATCCTGCATTTGAGCAGAATTATAAATTTGTAAAATGTGAATACATTGGAGAAGGCAACACTGCGTTTGCAAAGCTTAATCTTCTAAGCGCAGGCGTTGTTTTAATGACAACTCCAGGGCTTAACGTTTACCAGCTTAAGAGAAGCAAGAATGTTAAGCATTACGCGCATGTGCTTCACGGCGCAAGCGATGCTACTATGTACAGACTTTTTGGAACTGACTTTTACGACTCTGTTTTATTAACAGGCGACTATCAAAAGAAAGACATAAGGTATTTGGAAAAACAACGTGGAATTGCAGAAAAAGAACTTGTAACTGTAGGATGCAATTATCTTGATGAAACTAGTAAAAAAATCGCACTTCTTCCAACAGAGCAAAATCATCCTTTCACTGTTTTAGTTTCTCCTTCATGGGGAGCAAGCTCTCTTCTTACAAAGTATGGTGAAAAATTGCTTACGCCTTTACAGAAAACAGGCTGGAGAATTATTGTCCGCCCTCACCCTCAGTCAAAAAAATCAGAACCGCAAGTTCTTCAAATTCTTGAACAGAAATATAAAGACTGCAAAAATATTGAATGGGACTACAACAGGGAAAATATAATCTCAATGAAAAAAGCTGACATAATGATTTCTGACTTTTCTGGAATTATATACGACTACACTTTTCTTTTTGATAAGCCTGTTATTTATGTTAACGCAGAACTCGATTTGCGCCCTTATGACGCATACGATTTACCAAATAACGGCAAGAATATTTGGCAGTTTGAAGTTCTTAAAAGAATTGGAATTGAATTAAAAGAAGAACATTTTGCAAATATTAAAGATGTTATTCAAAACGCAAGCGACAGCCCTGAACTAAAGCAAGAAAGACATGAAGCAAAAAATGAGGCATGGATGTGTGAAGGAAAAGCCGGAAAAAACATTGTTGACTTTATGATTGAAAAGGAAAACAAAAAGCCTGAATCAATTTAAATTTTCACAACATCGGTTCCAGAATTAAAGTCCTGCATAATTTTAATTATTCCTTCAGAGACATTTTTGTCAATGTAGGAATAATTTTTACAGGACTGTATTGCTTTTATAAAAGAAACAATTTCATAGCGTATTCCTTCTCCGTCTAGTTGATAAAAATATCTTTTGTTATCCTGTGGATTTTCATACCTAATTTCAAAATAATCTGTCTTCCACCAAGGAGCAGGAACATATACATAGCCTTTGGAACTTGAAATTACAAGCTCGCCTTCTGATTTTACTCCCTGTCCTACTTTTATAGAGGCCACTGCGTCTGAATAAATAAAATCTATTTTTGTAAATGAGTCAATTTTTTTCTGTTCATTTAAGAAATGAGTTACAATTGTTTTTGATTTATAGCTAGTGCCTAAGAGCTGGAACACAGGCAAAAGAACAGTTGGCCCCCATGAACAAATACTGTTCCAGGAATCAGAGCTTTCTAAATTTTCAAAGTTTTTTAAGCTTGTGCATGTGCAATCTATGGAAACTATCTTTCCAATAATTCCAGACTTTAAAAGAAGAAGTAGATGATTATATGCATCAGAATATGCTGTTTTTATTCCGTCCATAAGAATACATTTTTTTTCTTCAGCAAGTTTTACTAGTTCATCCCATTCTGAAATTTTTAAGGCTACAGGAGATTCGCACAGAACATGTTTTCCTTTTAGCAACGCTTTCTTTATTTGCTCATAATGATTTTCTGGCTCTGAAATAATATATAGTGCATCTGAAGATTCCAATATTTTATCAAAGCTGTCTGTGACAACAGGAAGAGAAAGTACTTCTTTTGAAAGCATTGATTTGTTTTTTGTGCAAACACCAACAAGTTCAACTCCATTTACAAAACGGCTTTCATTTGAAAATTTGTTTATAATAGGAGAGTCGCCTACCAACCCTAATTGTATTTCTCTTTTTTCTGCACGTATTTCGCTGCTGGAGATGCCTTCAGTCCTGTCTAAATACACAACACGGCAGTATTCATTTAGATAGTCAAACTTACCCTTCCAGTCAGAGCCTACAGTGAAAATATCAACACCATATTTTTTTATATCATCTATTTTTTGACCATCATATTCTTCAACAACTATTTTGTCAGCAAGCCCTGTCTTTTCAACTGCTTCAATTCTTTCAACCAATGACTGCTGCACATTTATTTTGCCTCTTGCTTTGTCGTAGGCATCTGATGTTATTCCAACAATCAAATAATCACCAAGCGCCTTAGCTCTTTGTAAAAGTCTTATGTGTCCATAGTGAAGCAAATCGTATGTTCCGTAAGTTATTACTTTTGTCATCTTCTATAAATCACCATTTTTGTTCATGTCATGAAATGCTGTTAACAAAATATCCAAATCTTCTTTAGTTATATGTCCAATGTGTCCTACTCTAAATATTTTGTCTTTTAGATCTCCGCCATTTGGACAAATAAAAATATTATACTTGTCTTTCATTGTTAAAAAAACATCATAAGCAGATTTTCCATTTTTTCTTACTAAAGCTGTAACTGCATTTGCTGGTGATGTTGAGAAAATCTTTAATGGCAAATCTTTTATTTCTTTTCTAAAATATTCAGCAACTTCATGAGTGTGTTTTATAATTGATTCAACTCCACCATTTGATTCTATCATTTTTAATCTTGTATTTAATAATAAAAGTGTACCAACTGCTGGTGTAAATGGTGTTTGACCTCTTTCTCCGTCTTTTAAGTAATCTTTTAAATTAAAGTACATGCTTTTTACATTATTTGTGTTTATTTTATTTACACCAACTTCATCTGCAACTATAAATGATAATCCTGGTGGCAAAGCCATTGCTTTTTGAGAACCCATAATTACAGCATTGATATTATTTTTTTGCATATTTATTTCATCAGCCATAAAAGAAGAAATTGCATCTACAAGCAAGAACAGTTTATTTTTTTTGCAAAACTTTCCAACAAGATTTAAATCATAAAGCACACCTGTGGATGTTTCATGATGTTGAAGAATCATTCCAGTATAATCTTTACCATTATATTTTTCTAATATTTCTTTTGTTAATTTCTGTCCATATTCCAAATGAATTTCTGTAAAAGGTATTTCATGTATTTGACAAAGCTGGACAAACCTATGGCCAAAACTTCCACCGTTAACAACAAGCACTTTGTCTTTTGTTGTAAAAAAATTCATTATGGAAGCTTCCATTGAGGAAGTTCCAGAACCTGTCATAAATACTGCTCTTGAATTTAATGGTGCATTTAAATATTTACATAAGTATTTTTCATTTTCCTTCATTATTTCAGAAAATTCTGATGTTCTAAAATAAGGAATTTGCTCTGCATTTTCAAGACGTATAGTATCGTCCATCATTACAGGACCGACAGTAAAATTTAAAATATTTCTATTCATAATGTCTAACCTCTATATTTATATAAAAATATAAATACAAAAAATTATATTCTAAATATTTACATTGTTCAATTGCATTAGACATTTCTTATAAACAATTCGTAATAAAATCACCTTATAGCAATTCGGAATTAGTTCGCCGGATTACTATCAAGCTCCAAAAATTACATAAGTCATATACGAGTGTATTTTGGTACTGCTTGGAAATGACTTGGTGATTTTGAAGCTAAAACAATTGCATAAAAAAGACCACCTATGTCAGTTCTCGGTGGTCTTTTTATTTTAAATGAATATATTTTTGGACTTAAAGACTTTAGTCGTCTTGTCTTTCTTCCTTTGGTGGAGCTTAGGATTAAAGATTTAGGGTCACTCCTAATAAGTCCGCTCGAAGCTTTCAGCTTCAAAGAGAACTAATAATCTTCAAGGAGAACTGACTATGAAGAAAGTAATTACATTTGCCTTGCAAAAAGGCGGAACTGGTAAAACCTCAAGCGCAGGCAGCGTAGCTGTTGAACTTACAACAAAAGGTTTTAAAGTACTTGCAATCGATGGAGACCCTCAAGGAAATCTGTCAACTTGGCTGGCAGGAGAATCGTTTCAATACGAGCTTGCTGACGTTCTTATGAAGAAATGCGATCCGCATGAGGCAATTATTCAATCAAAACAATTAGAAAAACTCTTTTTTTTGCCAACAGCGACACTTGGCTCAACTCTCAGACTTTATTCAAAGACACTTGCAAATCAGGAGCCTTTTGCTGTCAAGCATCTTCTAAAAACAATAAAAGATGATTTTGACTTTATCATCATTGACACATCTCCAGCTTTTGGCGCATTGGAAGAATCATGCTTTCTAGCATCGGACGAGACGATAACAGTACTGAAAATCGACGAATTCAGCTCAGACGGTTTGATTACTTTTTTGGACAATATCGAAAATCTTAAGGAAAGATATGACACAGAAAAGCCTAAGATGAACAAAATTATCTTGAATGAACGAGATTTAAGGCTAGTTCAGCAGAAAGATTACATAGAAAAGATAACTTCATCTATAAATGTAAATTTCTCAATAATTCCTGTAGACCAGGCATTTAAGAAGGCGCAATCAATACATATTCCTATTCAAATGCTCGAAGGGACAAAACCGGAAACTCTGAAAGTCATTTCAGACTTAGCAGAGTCTTTGATAACGGAGGAGTAATAATATGGCAAGTAAGAAGATAAGCTATAACCAAGCTAAAAACACAACAAACACAACAAATCAGCTGGCGGAGATTTTTAACAACAGCACAAATTCCACTCCAATAAAGACCATCTTTCAAAAGATAAATCCAAAGGATATTCATACAGATCCAAAGGAAGAATTTACAAAACTTTTTCCTTTAGTTGAGGTTGATGTCGAGAAAATCAAGGAGAACATGATAGCCAAAGGCTATGACCATAGCCAACCAATCCATCTTGCGACAATCCTTGAGGAGCCAGAGACAAAAGAAAATCCCATAGAAATCGATGGGCAGCATAGAAGAAACGCTGCGATCCGTGCTGGCATAGAGGAAGTGGATGTATACATACATACTTTCGAGACAAGAAGAGAGGCTTTGATATATGCGCTTGAGCTACAAATTATAAGAAGAAATTTAACAGACGGCCAAAAAGCCAGCGCAGTGCAAAGACTTGATTCTTTGAAAAATCCTGGAAGAAAAAAAGAAGAAGATGAATCCTCAAAAGGCAAATCAGCGGTTGAAACAGGGAAAATGCTTGGCATGAGTCCACGTCAAGTTGAGAAAGTCAGAAACGTTTTAAATAATGGCGATGAAGAAACTATTTCTGACATGCTTTCAGACAACATATCAATCAACAAGGCTGAAAAAAAAGTGCAGAAAACAAAAAAGAAAGACAACGAGGACACACCAGATGAAGGACTTTCCTCTAATGAAGGCACGCCAGCTGGATTAAATTTCAACCATTCAGACGGACACGAAAGACCTCATAGAGACCCGTGGGAAGAAGATTCGGAAAATGAAGCTGACAAGCTAGTCATCGCTAGAAGAGAATCCCGTTCCGAAGGAAAAGAAGAAGGCTATGAGGAAGGCCTTACAAAAGGATCTGAAATTGCGTTCGCTGTATTTGAATTTGCGATTGCAGAAATTTCCAAAGGAAGAAGTCCTAAGGATGTTTTCAACGACGACCGTGTCTCTGATTTTTCCCCGTCTGTAATCAAGGATTTTCTTCTACCAGAAGATGATGAAGAGATTATCAACACTCTATAAAAAGAAGAATAAAAATGACAAACGAAGAGATAAAAAATCAACTTTTAAAGCTTGAGCCAACAGATATTGATTTCTCTGTGACAATGACTGGCAAAGCAAGCAACAAGGTCAACGGACTTTACAAACCCGCCACAAAGGAGATTCTCCTACATAATCTGAATTTCAAAACATCAGACCAGTTGATATACACGGCGATACACGAATACACACACCATCTTATAAATGTTGAGCAGGAAAGAAATGACATGCCTAAAAAAACAAAAAGCCATGACACTGAATTCTGGGCTAAATTCGACAGCCTGCTGGACAAGGCGATAGAACTTAAAATTTTCACAAGGGAGCGTTCTCCTGAACTTCAAAATAAAATAGAAGCGGCAAAGGAACTTGATAAGGAAATTGCAAAAATGCAAAAAAAACTCGGACAGCTCCTAATGGAAATAAAGAAGCAGAGTGATGATGAAAACATACGCTACGAGGATGTGCTGTCGCATGACATGAGAATGAGCAGGAAAACGGCTACAAAGGCATTGATGTCGAGTTTTGTATCAGAGGAAAATGTAAACCAGGACGAGCAGGAGATTCTTTCCGTGTCTCGTAAAAAAGGTCTTGAAGCATATAACAAGGTGAAATCATCTCTTGATGACGGCAAATCGTTAAATCAGGCCAAAGATTTTATACAAAAGAAAGTGGAGAAATCAAAGCTCAAACTGCTTGAAGATGAGCAGCAGAGAATAGAAAAGACTATCAGACAGCTGCAACTTCGCCTTGACTTCATCAAGGAAAAGCTGGAGGCCGCCTAAAGATAGAATGTATACACCTTGAAGAACGGTGGTATATATATGTTGGTTTTGCAAGTTATCTTAATTGGAAAGGATTTTCTTTTCCGAAGGGGGTATCTCTGCATTATATTTCGGAAACTGCTCTGCGCTCGTGTGCTGCAGACAGCCTATCGGTGGACAATTCCTTTATAAGAATTCTCCGCTATTTTGAATATTAAAGGGGAAGAATGAAATCCTTAGTCTATAAAACAGATTCTAGGCTTCTGTACATCATGCTAATAGAAATTCATAAAGAAGCATCTGAAGCAACTTTAGAAAAGATGAACTCATATTGGTTGGAAAAATTAGAGACCTATGAATTGCAAAAGAAACCAACCATAAATCTTCTAACAGAGGAGTCAGTGGAAATCCTGCTAAAAAAAACATCTCATGCACTTTTTGATGCCGACAGCAGAAGATATTACATTCCCACAGAGACTTTTTTTCCCGTCATGAAAGCTTTTTATCTTCTATATATAAAGGGCAAATACTTAAACATAGAAGCAATAGAAAAAGATGTTTTGGAAAACCTTGAGGCTTATGGACATTTAACAGATAAAAACATAGGACATTTTAAAATCTACTTTGACGAGAAAAGGTTCAAAAACTCAATAGTAAAGGAAAACAAAAATTTAGGCTGGTTTATAAATCAGCAGTATAAACACATGGAGGAAACTAAATGTTAAAACTTATTAAAAGTCTACTTTTTGGAAGTTGCATCTTATGCTTATCAGGATGCAATCTAATCCGTTCTGCGAATTCTGAACTTGCCAAGTGGAACAACGACCTTGACCAGGAATGGAAAATACAGGACTCAAATAAAAGACTTGCAAACTATGAATGGTTTTATGAGCAGTATGGCGCAATAAACTCAATTGCATGGCAAAAAAACGCCATGCAATTTAAAGAAGAATAAAATGAAGTATTCAATTTTCGGCATGTCACAGGCCGAGCTAGTCAAATATAACGATTCTCATCCAGGTTATGAACTGGACTCTACAGACCTTTTGATTTTTGCCTGGTTCCAGCATTTCTCAGCGACAAAAAGGAAAAATGGCCAAGCAGCAATGCGCCATAAAATATTCAATGGCAAACAATTCAGCATGGTGAATTTTATGGCCATAGTAGAAGAATTTCCTTTTTTCAATATTAAAAACTCCAGAACAGTAAGCAGACGGTTTGACAAGTATGTCGCCGGAGGAATAATGGAGAAAAAAGTTCTCAAAGGCCGTGGCATAGGTTCAATCGATTTTTTTGCATTCACTGGAGACTTTGATTTTGAATACGATGACACAGATGAAAAACAAAAGCTCAATCCTCATTCTGAAAAACAAGATCAAGAAGATGATGCAAAACCAGAAGATAGAGATGACAAAGATGTCACCTCTAAAAAAGAAATAGAGAGAACACAGAAGTGCTCTCCAAATCCAAAATCAGAAGATAGAGGCGACAAAGATGTCGTCTCCAAGCCCTTAGAGACGACAAAGCAGTGCACTCCTTTAAATAATCCATCCACCATTAGGAATTCTTCTACTACTTCTACTAAATCCACAGAAAAAAAAGAAGAAGCAGTAGATTTCAACAAATACTTGGATATTTTATTTGGTTCAAAAACATCTTTCAGTTCAGACCTGTATTTAAATTTTTGCAAATATGCAAATGAATCTTGTCTGCAAAGGGATAAATACAAGGATTATCTTGATTGGGCATATAAATATCTTCAAGAAAGATGCCATAACGCAGACTCCTTTGACGGATATTTTTACCGTTCTGTCACACAAAAGGCCCTTATGCTTAAGTTTGTGAACAAGCACATAGATTCAAAAAGTGAGGAAAAAACAAAGAATGAACAGTTTATGATTATCTGCCCTGTATGCGGAGAGAAGCATTGCAAATTTGACGATTGCCCAAAATGCGGACTATCTGAAAACGATATGAAAAATGAGAAAGAATTAAATAGGCAAATTAAAATTTGGAACCTACCAAATAACCAGAAAAATAGAATGTGTGAAGAATTGAATAAAGTGAAAAATGATTTTTTAGAAAAATATGGACTTTTAAGTTTCACTGACCCAAAAAAAAGAATTGAATTAGATGAAATGTTTAGCAATATATATAAAAAATTCAATATTGCATAAAGGGCAGAAAATGTCTTTTTATAAAATCTTTATTAGTCATAGGAGGAATTATTATGACGGATTTGAATGTATTTGTTTTTGTTGGCAGGGTTGTAAAACAGCCTGATCTGGTCACAAAAGAAAACGGAGTTAAAATACTCAATTTTACTCTTGCTGTAAACAGAGACCATAAGAAGAAAAACGAAGATAAAGATGAATGGTTTGAAACAACTTCTTTTTTTGATCTAACACTATTTGGGAAAAGAGCAGAAGGTTTGCAAAAATGGCTGCAAAAAGGAAAATTGGTTTCTGTTAGAAGCCATCTTGAGCAGGAAAGATGGGAGAAGGATGGTAAAAACTATTCAAGAACAAAAATCTTCATAGATGACATAAATCCTTTCCTTGAACGGATTGCTAAACCTCAGTCAGAACAGGCTGAAACTAGTAATGCACAAGTTGAAAATCCAGAAACACAGCAGCAGTTTCCTAATTTAACTCAAGGTGACATGGAAAACGAAGAAATATATTAACTTGCCAAAATGAGAACTGACAAGAAGGAATAATGGAAGAATTGACAATACAGATGAAGCTTAATGTTAATGATTTTGAACAAGCCAATGAGATTTTAACTAAAATAGAAAAGAGCAATTCAAAGACTAAAGAAGTTGCTCTAAATCTAATTGAGGTTGATTTTATTAAAGATTTACTTGAATCAATGGTAAAAAGCACAATGCAGAAAGTTCACCGGCTGGAAAGCATAAGCAATGACTTCATAAATTGTTATGAAACAATTGAGAAATAAAAGGATAGTTTATGAATACAATTAAACAAATTATAACCAATGAGAATTTCGCTTCATCCTCAAGATGCCTTGAATACCTTGGAGTGACAATTACAGATGCAGACGGGCATCCCCTTGAAGGCGATATAAAGCTGAAGGATGGAACACTTTGCAGGTTTCAAAAGGGACTGCTTGATGGAAACATTTATGACAAGGAAGGAAAAATAACATTGCGAAGACCTGCAATGGAGTACGAATTTGGAGGAGCTGAATTTTGTGAGAAAGGCCTGCTGGATGGATGTCCCGCAGTTATACAAAATTTTGGCTTTATCGAAGAAGACTGGATAAAAGGTAAAATTCAAGTTATTCGTAGCGAAGTACAGCTTGAAAGTTTGGAATAAAAAAGGAGCGTAAACAAATGGAAAATAAATCAGCAGCTTTCGATTTTGACATCAATGAAATCCATAGGGATGAAAATGGAAATCCATTGAATGGAACAAGAATTAGTGAAGATAAAAAAATCATATACCGCTTCCGCAATGGAATGCTGGACGGAGATATTTTTTCTGAATCTGGAAAGTTTCTTATGCAGAAACCTGCCATAGAGACATCTGGGCACATTGAATACAGAAGAAAGAATCTTCTTCATCGTGAGAACGGGTTACCAGCAGTCTCTGCAAAAGGATTTGCAAAAAGAGAGTACTGGATAAATGGCATAAGGCAGCCGGATAAGGAAGAATAATTTTTTGAACCGTATAAGAGAAATATTTTTTATACGGTAGAACACTAAAGGGATGGGTTAAGTCATGGTCATAATAAGAAAGATATTCAAGGAACTTTGTTTTTTAGCGAGGGCGATAGAATTTGTTCTTTATGAAGAGCCAAAGCATAGATATGACAATTTAGATGCGGAAAAAGAAATAAAGAAGGAACAGTCAAATGGTTTATACAACAAGAATTAAAGAGAAAACACTTGTTATAAAAATTTCAATACTAAGTCATGGAATGATTAGCTCAAGTTTTTCATACAATGACAATAAAAAGCTCTTTACATCTTGTCTAACAACTCATGCAACTAAATATGAATCCAATGTTTTCGACCTTAAAGTCAAAGAGGCGGAATCATATTTAAAAATGACAAAGGATAAGGATTGCAAACCTCTTATTGAAGGCATTGAAAACAATTTCAATGAGAAGCATCAACTGCTTCTGCCAATGGCACAAGGTTGATTATATGATTGAAATCATAAATCAAGAGAAGCTAAAAAATATAGATATTCAGATTTTAAAGCTACTACGGCAATATAGAAAGCAAGAAAAACAAATGTTTTTTATAGATATAAGAGCAGCTGTAGATTTCGGCTTATTTGAAAATCTAAACGTAGCCTTAATAGCAATGGAAAAAGAAATAGTTCCAAGACTGATGGAAATAAAATGCAAAGTGAAAAATCAAGTTGACGGAACATGGTTTATTTTTCCATTGATAGACAAAATCTTATTTCTAAATGATGGTACAAATTCTTGCATAGTCACCTTAAACATAAACGTTCATTCAGAAAAGATTTTAGAATCTTTATACTTATAGGAGAGAAAAAATGATTTATGGATTTATAATTTTAATAATATTGCTGTATCTCCTGCTGCTATCAGTAACAAAATGGAGAAAAGAAAAGAACTATGTAATGCTATTAAAAAGCAGGGAACTTTTCATAAATGAATTCTTTTTGTTCTGTGAAACCAACAACAAGAAAATGGATGAGATTTGCCTAATTAAAAGAATGCTTGATGTTGTTTATCCAGTGGATAAACAGGCTATGAAATTTCATTTTGATGATATGGCTGTACAAGCTAGTGCACTCTATAAGGAAATCACTGGTGATGAATTTATGGATATGAATATTCCATTAAGATATTCTTTGAAAAAATTTCTAGATACAGGCCTCAAATTAGAAATCAACGAAAGCTACACGTTCAAAGAAGAAGTATTGAAGAGTTTTAATGTATGAAGGAAGTTAAAAAATGACACATGAAGGTTTGATAAAGATAGGTGTAAAGTGGCTGCAAAAATCATACGCAGCCTGCGCTCCCTATGGCCATTCCAGCATGACGGTGATTGTCACAGAGCTAGTTACAGGTATGGAGATACCGGATGTCCTTGGCTTCTCGACATCACGGGGAATTACAGTTCTTCTTGAGGCGAAAACCTCACGCTCCGATTTTCTGAAGGAATTGAAGGATAAGCCTTTTAGAAATCCTTCTTTAGAGGAGAACGGAATGGGTAGCCAGAGGT